>ENA-OUOG01001619-OUOG01001619.1-marine-metagenome-genome-assembly--contig:-NODE-1619-length-25549-cov-5.427882_pt1 | contig 25549 bp, 19 predicted proteins | sample MGYA00248635_ERZ508505 | MGnify/ENA primary metagenome ERZ508505 (study PRJEB26176, sample SAMN06267871) | marine metagenome | isolation source: Saanich Inlet, British Columbia, Canada | place: Pacific...
GGCCATTACTTCGTCATGGGATCCCCCGTGAACGGTGGACAGTTAATCGGCGAAGTCCCCACGTTCGACGTTGAAACCGACAAAATGCTCTACAACTTGTCGATTCCCGATATAAGCGTTGAGCAATACGCATCTAACTTGGCGAAATGGTTTGGCTTAAGTCAGTCCGATACTCTTCAAGTATTCCCAGGCTTGGCCAACTTTGACGACGTGGATTTTGGCCTATTCGGCTAAATAATCCGCATGCCGTCTCATTGTCTAAAGCGCCTGCGCGATGCTTATGACGTACAATAATTGCGATGATTAGCGGCCGCTTGTAATTAGAGCCTAAACTGGAGTTCTTGGTAACACCCTCCAACGTCAAGAGTCTCCCTAAATCAATAAATTAATTTCTCCTGTACCTCCCACTCCTTAGTGGCGATCAATTGTGACCATTTTTGGCATTTTTTCTTCGATGAAATCAATGTGTTGCAGCCGCCAAAATCTAAGCAGACATCTTTACAACTACCTTTGGTCATGGTCGATCCTAATTATGATGCGCGACCCATGGGGCCTAGCGATACAACTCTGTAAACGCGGCTAATAGCCCTAGTTTTGCTGCAATATTGTGGTCATGTTGTGCAGCAGATGTGACAAAGAATATAACGGGCGACGCGGCCCCTCACAGTTTACGGACGTGTCGACGGCATCACCTACCCAGGTCTGCGCGTAGGTATTTTCTTCACGAGGAGTTGTTGGCAGCCCCTGCCCATTCGATGTGAATTCGCCATCAAAGACCCACGCACCGTTCGGTCGTTGAGTCGCCAATATTTGTTCAACAGTCTGAGATTGCTTTTGTCGCCGGAAGCAAGGGTCCCTCGAACTGGTGTGCGGCTGCCAACCCAGTATGCGATCCAGTGCGCCTGCATCCTTGATGAACTCCCCACGCCAGCTTTGGGCATTAACCTCGACTGGCTGGAACTTTGCCGTTTCAAAACCTTGCGCGAGATCTGATAAGTCCGGCCGAGAGAAAGACCCATAGTGAATCACAGTGCCCTGACGCTCGCCATTAATCACGTAACGACCGTTGACGACGTTATTTCCTTCACGGTGGATGTACACCGGCTCTCCAGTATCGGGCAAGATATGCCGAGGGATCACTCCCTGCCCATCGGCATATTTATCAAACACCAGCTGTAGCCACTTGAGCGCCTCTGGAATTGGCTTCAGTAATTGGGTTTCACCGGTAAGTCGGTAAAAATCCAGTAGCCAGCGGATGCAATCAACGGTAGTAGAGGTCGCAAGTGCTGCAGGTTCAAATGATCGCGCCGCTATCGGCTGATAATTGTCAGAGTACTGCATAGCCCACCCCGGCAAGTCGCCGTCACTAGGTAACCGAGCGAGTCGACGCATACCGCGTTTGGCTGCCAGCACCAAGTCTGATCTCTCCAACATCCTGCCTGCGGAGTAGAGGAATCGGATGTTTTCAACCATCACGCCGTCGTTGAGGGTTAGCGCGTTCGTATAGTGCAAACCCACAAGGTCGGGTTCAGGAGGAAAACGTTGCGGCCATCCACCGTCGGCGCGCTGGCTATCCAAAACGTATTGAATCGCACTATCGCGAGCAGCGAGTATCCAAGGGGCATCATCAACGAGCGCAAGTCGCGTGAAAAAGCGAGTCGCATCAATGGTGACACCATCGTCAAATGTGCCGTTAGTAAACGGGAAGTGGAACTCTTCTGAGCGCCACGCAAAGCGACCAATTTCCTGTACCCAGCGAGCACTCTCAGTTTCATTCAAGCCAGAGAAGTAGGGCCAACCGCCGCTTGGTAATTGTGCATTACTCAGAACACGCGCAATTCTCAACGCTGACTGATGAAAATAGGGGTCTTGATACCGAGCGTAAAGATCGAGCATCAGCTGCCCGACATCGATTGTGCCTGGAGACTGTAACCAAACCATTCCTGGATAAGCCTCAAGTTCACCCCACTGCCTCTCGCCCTCTACCTCGTAAATCCATAAGAAACCACCATCCTCGGACAAAGTCTCCATAAGGAAATGTACCGCGCGCGTCAGTGCAGCTTGACGCGTTGGCAATGCCTCCGAGGCCTGCATCGGTGTGCAAACAAACACACTTGCTATAAGACCACCGAGAATACGCCGCCACAGCATTAGAATGAGCCTCCTTGCACGAACGGCACGCGATCAAAGTGTCGCCTCTCATCACCTCGCGGGTCATGCACCATGACTTGGTCAGACCCAAACGCAACTCTAGGGGCGAGCGTCATAGCTGCACTAAGGTTCAGCAAGATCGCCGGCCGCTTTAACTGGAGCGATCATAAATGCCGACATCGTGAGTACAATCCATGGCAGATGCACACTCATGACTTGCACTATTGCAATCACCTAGTCGTATCCAACACAGCCGATGGCGCTGTTGTATACCAGCCATAGCCCTGTTGGCGCTCGACACTCAATTCGGTCACAGACGCTCGGCGAATTCCATCACGGCCTGCGAAAACGGCGGTTTGCGACTTAGGATCAATAAATCTAGGCCACAGTCCCAAGGCCTTATCATACGCCACCAACCCAGATCCGCTAGACGACGGTCGCTGCCAGCGCACACCGATCAATCGGTGCCTCTGTAGCCATGCGATAGCCCCTGCGGTTGCAGATTTTACTTTTGGGTGAGCGTTGGCTCGCCGTTTCAACACGCTCACCAAGCCGGCCGTTTCAGCCGTAGCTAAAACCGGCAACTCATAGCTACGCGCACCGGTTAAATAGTGATTAATCGGATCGTGCTGCTGACCCCAGGCTCCAGTATGCTCATCCAACCACACTTGATCGTTGACGATACTGCTTAGGCCGGCCATCACAGCATGATCGATCCGATTCAGCCACTCTAGGTCAAGATGAAAACCCTCGGAGTGTTCCTGAATATCCATCAGTAAGTGTAGGATGTTGGCAGTTACGCCGTCGTTGTAGGTATGCCAGTTGTGGTAGCCACCTCGCAGCGGATAGCTCTGCGGCCAGCCGCCTGAGGGCATTTGAGCACTCAAAATCAGGTTTAATGCTCGATTAATGCTGGACTCTACCTTTCGATCCCGCTGATCCCAAGCATTTAACAGCACTCTCAGTTCGCTGGTCGTTGCACCATTATCAAAGGTTGGCGCATAGTCCATCTCTATGGACCAGCCTTGACCGGAGGATCTCGGCTGGGACAAAAATTCCGTATTTTTCCCCCAGCCGCCGCTAGGTGTCTGAAAGCTCAGCAAGGCACGCAGATCTTGAGGAGAGTACGATTGCCTGTTGTCATAGCGATATCGGCGGCGCGCCAGAACCGGGGCTAAAGCATCCTTTCCTTCACTTTGCAGTGCTTCAACATCGCTGCGCGCCATTGCCACGCTGTTTTCGAAATAGGCACGCCAATCATCCCGTCGTTGAGCGTCAGTCAGGGTGAGGACCCGGGCCAAGTTTAAGGTTTCCCGAGGCCTAATTGGCGATAGGTTACTCGCAGATGCATGGCGCGCATCCACTCGCTGCAAGAAACTCGTCGTCTCCGCAACAACGTTAGAAAACCACGGCTCAAATAACCAAAACGTGTGGGGAGTATCTGGAATTTCGACCACATGCGAGAACGTTTGGTGCTGTTCAAGGTGGTTGAGATAGGCGCCTCTCCCCGCGTGAAATCGCGGGATACTGCTGTTGATGAATAACGTAGCCGGCGGATGATCGCCTAAAGCGTGCAGCGGCGAAACTTCCTGCCATAAATCAGGCACGTCAGCATAGCGACCACCTAGCCAAAGCGCTAGATAAGATACTTTATTCGGGCGGTCCTCATGTTTTCGAACAGCGATAGAAGTGGTCTCAACAATGCCGTCCAGATTTACCACCGCGGCTATTGGTAGTTCCTGATCCACCTGCCCCAGTCGGGCTCCTAGCAGGCTCGCCATGTGGGCCCCAGATGATGCGCCCAGCAGAGCAAAACGATCATGGGGCACTTGCCAGAGTTGAAGCTTACCCTTCAACCAACGCATCGCCTCTTCAATATCTTCGAGGCCCGCCGGATACAACGCCACTTTGGAGGTTCTGTAGTCAACCGTCGCTGCGGAAAAACCCTTCTCAGCGAGACGCTTTGCCAATAATTTCAGATGACTGCGATGGCCACTGCGCCAACCGCCGCCGTGTATCAGCAGCACCGTCAAAGAGGACGTGGATTTGCTAGGAATACAGACATCCATGGCAAGAGATTTGCTGGAGCGCGTGTCGTAAACGATATTCTCACGACAATGAACCGCTGCCTCCATCTCGGGATCAATGGGTTCAATGTATGAGTACAGCGCCCGATGCTTTTGGTATTCATGCGCTATCGTGTACTCGGGCATTTCGCTTGGAACGTGCGTTAAAACCTGAGGCGCATGATTATCGCTTGTTAAGGCTGGAAGTGGGGCCACACTGACAAACACAACACAGGCGGCAACAATCCACTTACTACCCACTTTTTGAGGACCGGTCAAAAAAAATGGGCGCCGGAACGCCCATTCCCGGTTGTGGACTGCTTGGACGCACGCCGAAGCAGCCGCATGGAATGCGACGAGAGCCGTTGCGCCTCTCGTCGTCAGCACATCACATGTCGTAGCGAACACCAAGCAGGAACTCGCGACCGAATCGATGGTACACATTAACCAGATCGGCTTGATCAAAGACCTGAAGCTCATACTCATCAGTGATGTTGATGACTTCCAGCGTCAGCGACAAGTTATCGTTTATGTCATACCGACCGGCAAAATCAACCCGTGTATTATCGGCGTATCCTCGCTCATCACGACCCCGGCTATTTGGTGCTCGAGTTTGATAAGCCTCACGGTAAGCAGTTGAGATTCGCGCACTCCAACGGTCTTCTTCATAGTACAGAGTGGCGTTGTACTGAGTAGGCGAAAACCCGAGGATCTTGTCCGAATCGACCTTGGTGAAGTTGCCCGTGAAGCCAAGCTTGTTAAAGGGCGCAGGTAACATAGTGAAGGGCTGCTGATAGATTATTTCCCAGCCATCCAGTTCTGCATCGCCACCATTTAAGGTCTGCCTCAGCTCCACCAGAGGATCAAGCCCAGCGGCCAAATCGTTATAGAGCGGACTTGACGCCGGAGGTAGGTTATCCGCAAGCCCCGTCTGGCTGTAGGGGACTTCAGCCGTCTCGCTGGTCTGGAAGAAAGAGTCAACATCTTTGCGGAAGTAACTGACAGATATCAAAGCCTCTTCAGCAAAATACCACTCAACGCCAACGTCATAGGTTTTAGCGCGGAAAGGCTCCAAGCCGGGATTACCACGGCTGTAGGGATAGGGCTCACCACTAAAGCTATCCAGAGATCCACCAGGAGTGAGGTTGCCCAGATTTGGACGTGACATCACTTTCGCTGCACCTAAACGCACCACCACATCGTCTGTGACGTCAATCGCTAGGTTAAGCGAAGGCAACGTATCGGTATAGCTTCGTGTCACGGTAGCCGCCAAAACCTCTGGTGACGTTGATACAATACCAGTAGCCGTTGTTTCGGTTTCAACCCAGCGAATGCCCACGTCTCCACGAACCGGCACACCAATATCGGCTGCGAAGTTTAATTGAGCCCATATGCCAGTATCTTCTTCTTCAACGGCACGGTTATCGCCAGCACGGATCGTACCAGGAATATCATTGAGGTTGATTGCGGCAACCGCAGCGTCGACGTTTGTCGATACCCAGCTTGTGGGGTTGCCTGCAGGGCCAGCGGTAGAGAAACCAGTCACGTAGCCAAGAAGATCACCCGTGAGTGGTAAACCGGTGGCGCCGGCCTCACAGTAATCACCGGGCAGCCCACAGATGATAGAGCCAAATGTGCTTTCTCGGCGAACGCCAGTGGTTTCGAACTCATACTTTTTGTAACTCACACCACCGCTGACAAACATATCTGCCGTTAGATCATATTCCAGCGAGGCCTGGATGTTGGCAAAGGAGTTCTCAACGGTTTGAGGACGGTCTCTGACCTCGGTAACTGCCCACTGAGTTGGGTCCGTAACATCTAACGAGCCGAACTCCAGAGCAGCCATGTTCTTGTTGCTCGTAAAGTCGTACGAGAAACCTTCAACGGTACCGATTGCATCCGCAATAATCGTGGTTTGCCGCGGTACGTCGTAGTCAGACTCTGCGGTTCCTGCAAGAACCCGACCGCGCAAACGATCAGAAAAATTATGATCAAGTTCAACCGTTAACTGGAAGAAATCGGTTGTCTGCTCGTCATACCGATGCTCGCTGCGGATGGGGTGCGTACCATTTGCGAGTTGAGGAATGTCCATCGTAGCCGACGACACGGTATTCGTCGCCGCATCTAAAGTGTAGCTGTCTACGTCGATAAATTTCTCTTGCGATCGCAAAAATACCTCGAGGAATTCTTCATCACGGTCAGCCTCAAATTTTGAATACAAAGCGTCGACCGACAACGAAGTGCTGTCGCTAAGATTAAACTGAAGCGACCCAGTAACACCAAGGCGCTGCTGGTCATGAGTCAAGCGACCATAACGCGGGATTCGCGGGTGATAATTCAATGAGTTAGTGTCTGTATCGACACAGCCTTGCGAGGTGGGATTATCGCCGCAATCGACGCCGCCCACTGAGTTGAAGGTGCCGTCCTGCCAGCGAACGGTTGAAAAACCCTCCTCGTAAAAATTACGATCAGAATATGCTACCGAAACCAGTGCACCAAAGTCGCCGTTGTTTATCGCGTAAACACCCGCAACTCGAGGGTTCGTTTTTGATGCGAGATCGTTGTAACCACCCTGAGCGGAGAACGCAAAGGTAGTGCCCTCGTCATAGTCGAAGGGACGTGCTGTGCGTAGTTCAACGGTTGCACCCAAGGAGCCCTCTTCAACACTCGCGCTCTGAGTCTTGCGTACCGTAATCTGGTTAAACAGTTCTGAAGCAAAGGTATTGAAGTCAAAGGCACGATCGCGGTTTGAGCCACCAGATGAGTCAGTACCACCGGTCGTGCTCATGGCCTCCAAACCATTAATCAGGATTCGGTTGAATTTACCCTGCAAACCACGAACTGTTACCTGTCGACCCTCACCGTTGACGCGATTAATCGATACCCCAGGTATACGCTGAATAGATTCAGCGAGGTTTAAGTCTGGAAAGTCGGCAATGTCCTCGGCGACGATAGCATCCACAACCCCGTTTTCATTTCGCTTGAGTTCAAGGGCTCTCTCCAGCGAACTGCGGAAACCGGTAACAACTACCTCTTCAACGTCAGCTCCGTCCTCCGTTTGTGCAAATCCCGGCTTAGGGGCCAGTAATGCCGCGTTTGCAATCAGAATTCCAGCTGCAAGGGCGGTCTTTCTGGTATGTAAAAAGTGTCTCATGGGCTCTCTCTCCGCTCTTTGTTATTCTTCAAACGTACAATGTTGGGTGAATCCCGCCATTGCAATTTCTATGCTACCGGTGGCAGATTAGCAACTCTTGCTACCGGTGGCAACCCCTAGAGTTTTCACGCTACAGTGCGTCCTTCATGCCTGATATATACATAAGAGGAGTACCAATGACCCTATTAAAGGCTAATACCAATCATCACAAAGCAGATCGCAACCATCGCCGCCGACGCCCCCCATTCATACGCTGGGTAGTCATCGTCACCACTCTGTTCAGCGCTGTCGCCACAAATGGAACGGAACGTCATGAACAACATCCCACGGTTTTCTTAGCCGGCGACTCAACCATGGCACCAAAATTAGCGAAGAAACGACCAGAAACGGGCTGGGGGGAGGCGCTGCAAGCAAAATGTGACCCGCACACTCTGGCAGTTTACAATCACGCCCGAAACGGCCGATCCACTCGCACTTTTATTGAAGAAGGTCGTTGGCAGACCATTGTAAATGCGGCACAGCCCGGTGATTTTGTCATGATTCAATTTGGACATAATGACGCCAGTGAGCATAAACTCGACCGCTACACGCCGCCGGACCAGTATCGAAATAATTTACGTCGATTTGTGCATGACGTTCGCGCGATAAGCGCCAACCCCATTCTGCTAACCCCCGTGATGCGGCGTCGCTTTGACGAGCGGGGTAACTTCTATGACACCCACGGACGCTACGCCCACATTGTTAGAGAAGTTGCTCGCACCGAGGGTGTACCGTTAGTCGATATGCACGCTCTCTCTGGCGCTATATTGCTCACCCTTGGAGAAGCGCAAAGCCGCGAGCTTTACCTCATTTTGGAACCCGGGGACTCCGAGAATTACCCTGAAGGCCTCGACGATAACACGCATTTCTCGCCCTTGGGCGCTGAAATGATGGCCAAATTGGTGGTTGATGATCTTCGTCGACAAAACCTGCCATTAGCGGCTTTATTGGCCAGCGAGACCGGGCCGAGAGCAGACAGCAAGACCAAGTGACAACCGTCTCTGTGTGCTCACGCTATTTGGCGCTACGGGTGGCGCAGTGTGGGAGCGATTATACGTGCTCGGAAGAGTCTTGGGTTAGGCGCCAAAGTGGGGCTCTTTGCTGTACATAGTGAGAAGGAGCAACCCACAGCATTAACAATGAAACACTTAAGGCTACGCTCAACAGAGACAGCGTTTATCAAGCCACGCCAGCTAAATGTTCCAGCTGCAGAAGTCACTCAAAGAGTGGCACCAATTTTCCACGGATTAAATTCGCAATCGCCGTACCCAAGCCGTTCACTCGCAGTTAGCTCGCCGGAGGCAAAATCGATGAGCCTCTCAAAAATTTCGGCACCCTTATCGGAAACCGAGCAAGCACCGCTGACGATGTCTCCGCAGTTGATATCCATATCCTCGCGCATCGAATCAAACAGAGCATTATTGCTCGCGAGCTTTATACTTGGCACAGGTTTAAAGCCAAAGGCTGAACCCCGCCCCGTGGTGAAACCAATGAGGTTCGCGCCGGAGGCAACTTGCCCGGTAACCGAAACCGGGTCGTAGCCCGGACTATCCATAAACACCAGGCCAGCCCGATCGACACGCTGCCCATAGCGATAGACACCGTTAAGATTGGTGCTACCACTTTTGGCTTGGGCACCCAGTGATTTCTCAAGGATCGTCGTCAAGCCGCCAGCCTTATTTCCGGGTGATGGATTGGCATCAAGCACAATACCATTGGCGGCTGTATAATCTTCCCACCACCGAATACGTTCAAGTAGCGCTTCGGCAATATCGGGAGATGCCGCCCGCCGCGTCAACAGGTGCTCGGAACCATAAATCTCGGGTGTTTCTGAGTATATGACAGTGCCCCCATGGCGAATTAGCCAATCGCCGGCAACACCCAGAGCGGGGTTAGCAGTTAATCCAGACAATGCATCAGAACCACCACACTGCACGGCCAGTGATAATGCCGATAACGGCTGTGGCGATCGCTTAGCCATCGATGCTTGCTCTAGCATGGCTTTCACAATCGACACACCCGCTGTGATCGTTGCGCGCGTGCCTCCCTGCCTTTGTATGACTATAGTTTGGAAGCGCGCATCGTGGCTTAGCCCCGTCTCCTCCATAAGCCGTTCAAGCTGTAGCGTTTCACAACCCAAACCGACCAATAGCACACCTGCGAAATTGGGATGGCGGGCGTAGCCCTCTAGCGTCCGCTGTAAAGTAGTGAAACCCTCATCATCGCCTTGCATACCGCAGCCCGAGCTATGGCTTAGGGCCACAACGCCGTTCACGTCTGTTATTTGCGAGGTATTGAGGAATGTATTGGCCTCTGAGGCAATAGCACTCGCCACGGTTGCCGAGCAGTTCACTGATGTCAGCACGCCAACATAATTACGCGTTCCAACGCCAAGCACGCCGCGATCATACCCTTGAAAATAGCGGCGTGATTCAGCGGAAATTAAGTCGGTTGGACGTGCCTCGCGGCAAAATCCGTAGTCTTTTTCAAAATCGCTGATGGCTAAGTTATGACTGTGAACATGATCACCTGCGACAATAGGTTGCGTCGCTCGCCCAATCGCCTGGCCATACTTACAGACGGTGCCATCGATCATGAGGTTGCAAATAGCCATTTTGTGTAAACGTGGAATGAATTGCCGCGCTTCAATCACAGAACCTGCGACTGTGACTAGAGCGCCTTGAGGAATATCGGAAATGGCGATAGCGACGTGATCGTCGACATGAATTTTTATCGCGTGTTGCATAAGCCGTTGCATGACCTTTTGTGTGTGATGGTGCTCTGCTATCGGTGTCTGTTGTTGGTGGTGGTAGCACCGCCATCATCAGCCTGCGCGGTACTCTTGTCAGGACTCAGACATTAACTTACTATGCCACCGGTAGCAAATATTCCCTAGGCTGTATTCCATGACTAAAGCGTTAGAGCTTCATCCCGATCGTTTGTTTTCCGCTGACCTAACGTTGCGAACAATCGCTCGCGAACTTTACGCCGAAATTTCGGCACTACCCATTATCAGCCCCCATGGACATACAGACCCTATTTGGTTTGCAGAGAATGCGAACTTTTCAAACGCTAGTGAGCTACTCATCGTCCCGGACCACTACGTCTTTCGTATGCTCTACAGCCAGGGTGTTTCAATGGAATCCCTCGGCATACCCACCATTGATGGTGCTGCGGTAGAGAAAGACGCTCGCAAAATCTGGCATCGATTCGCCAATCATTACCACCTGTTTCGTGGTACTCCAAGTCGGCTCTGGCTCGACACGGTGTTTTCAGACGTGTTTGGATTAAAAGCACAACTTGACCCAACGACTGCCGATCATTACTACGACCACATTAATGAGCACCTGGCAACTGACGCATTTCGGCCGCGTGCGCTCTTCGACCGGTTTAACATTGAGTTTTTAGCAACAACTGAGGGAGCTCTCGACGAGCTAACCTACCATCAACAGATACGCGACAGCAGTTGGCAAGGGCGCGTTGTAAGCACCTATCGCCCCGATGCGGTCATAGATCCTGAATTTGAGGGCTTTCTCGATAACCTGCGCGCACTCAGTGAGTTGACTGGAGAGGACACGCTAAGCTGGCAGGGGTACCTAAATGCCCATCGGAGCCGTCGAGCCTTTTTCAAAACGCTGGGAACAACCGCCACAGACCACGGTCACGCCACCGCGATAACAGCAAATTTAAGCGCTCAGGAGAGCGAGAAGCTCTTTCAACGAGTGACTTCAGGCGAGTGTAGCGCCCAGCATGCTGAACTATTTCGCGGTCAAATGCTCACCGAGATGGCCCGAATGAGTCTTGATGATCATCTAGTGATGCAAATCCATCCAGGTAGCTTCCGTAACCATAATCAATCGGTTTTCGATCGATTCGGACGTGACAAAGGCGCCGATATTCCATCCCGTACAGATTACGTCAACGGACTCAAACCGATGCTTGATGTGGTAGGCGGAGAACCTGACCTGCAGGTCATTTTGTTTACTCTCGATGAGACCACCTACAGCCGAGAGCTCGCACCACTTGCAGGCCATTACCCTGCATTGAAACTCGGTCCTCCGTGGTGGTTCAACGATAGTCCAGAAGGAATGCTTCGGTTCCGTAGACAGGCCACAGAAACGGCTGGGTTTTATAATACCGCTGGGTTTAACGACGATACGCGGGCCTTCCTCTCGATACCTGCGCGCCACGATGTAGCCAGAAGAGTCGACTGCGCTTTCCTAGCCGAACTGGTCGCTGATCACCGGTTAGCCATAGATGAGGCGCACGAACTCGCACAGGACCTAACCTACAATCTGGCAAAAGCGGCATACCGTATCGAATGATACGACCGTACATTAACGCTTGGTGTATCGCAGCTTTATGGTTAATGGGCTGCATGCACTGTATGGCTTACCCGACCGCCATCTCTGTAGCTCAAGACGGTTCGGGTGACTTCCGTACGATTCAACAGGCAATCGAGGCTACCAAAGCCTTCCCCGATCGCCCTATCACGATCTCTATAGGGCCGGGTATCTACCTAGAAAAAGTTCGCGTTCCTCACTGGAATACCTATTTGACGCTTCGCGGCGCGGGTGTCGAGCAAACGGTGATTCAATGGGACGACCACTTTCAGCGAATTAATCGCGGCAGAAATTCAACGTTCTACACCGCCACCGTCACCATTGAAGCCGATGACTTTTATGCCGAGGATCTCAGCATAAAAAATACCGCAGGGCCGGTAGGTCAGGCTATTGCATTAAGTGTGTTGGGTAACCGGGTGTCGTTCCAACGAGTCCACATTGAAGGGTTTCAAGACACCTTGTACTTAGCTGGTGAAAACCATCGTATTCGATTCAGCCAAAGCACAATCAGCGGCAGTGTCGATTTTATTTTTGGCGCCGCCTCTGCCATCTTTGAGCAATGTCAAATTCATTCGCGCGCACGTGGCTATGTAACGGCGGCGTCGACGCCAGCGAAAGCAGCCTTTGGATTTGTCTTTATGGATAGTATTTTCACTGCCGACCCAGGCGTTACTGACGTCTATCTTGGGCGACCCTGGCGTGATTATGCCAATGTCAGCGTAATGTCATCACACCTAGGCGCACACATCCAACCAGCCGGCTGGAATGACTGGAATCGTGCGACAACGCACACACGAGCGCGGCTATGGGAATTTAATAATCGAGGGCCTGGCGCGGAGGTTTCTAATCGCGTTGAGTGGTCCCGACAACTAACATCAGATCAGGCTGAACAGCTAAAAAGCCTACTTAATAACGACTGAAGAATATAAACCCGGCACTAGGCGTAGAGCGACGATAGCGCCGACTCAACACCCTCCTCATCGAGCAACAATGCCCATTCAACCACTTGGGCGGAAAACACCTCAAACTGCGATAAATCCATTCCCCATAAAACCGTTGTCTGTAGCAGCTCGGCCACTTGCGACGGTAGCGACTCGCCGTTCCTCCAGACGCGGCTCATTGTGCTTAAAACGTCGGCGTCGTCATTGAGTAAATGACCTTGCATAAGACACTCTCTGCGGTAAAAAACCAGCAGTCCGGCCAGAGACAGTGCAATTAAACGAACCTCAGATTGTAAATGGATGGCATCTATCAACGTGGGCATCAATCGCGCACACCACTTGGAGACCGCGTTCATGGCAATATTTTGCCAACGATGCGCAATAGCCGTATTGGCAAAACGCTCAAGAATGCTATCGATATAATCATTAATATCGGCGTGTTGCCGGCGCAGTGTCGGCGCGATCTCAGTACGCGCCAAATCTCGCATATACCGTCCGACGACCGGATGCGCCTCTGCCTCTGACACCAGTGCAATACCTGAGAGCAATGCAATCGCAAAGGTTCCCGTATGAACGCCGTTTAAAATACGAACCTTGCGATTGCGAAAGCTGGACAAATCATCAGTCAAGATCACTGAAAAATTATTGGGAATACGCAGCTGCTCGGCGATGGTAGCGGGCGCCTCAATCACCCACTCGTAAAATGGCTCAGCAATAACACTGACCGAACCAACTTCGCCCTGCCATAGGGTGTCACCACCCGTCACAATTCGATCAACCAAAGTGTTGTAAAAACCACATTGTTTATCGAGCCAGTCGCTAAATGCGGTTGGCAACAACCAGTCTTGCACGTGTTGTTTGATGATAGCTTTTAGGTGGACCGCATTGTTCTCAATGAGTTCGCAACACAGCACCTGCACACCGGGAGCGCTCTGCTGCCCACAGCGCTCAAACCGCTGCCATAGCAAATAGGCCAGTAGCGCCGGGAAATTCTGCGGCACCTCCGCAGGAGAGAGTTCCTGCTTCGTGTATTGGATACCGGCCTCGGTGGTATTAGATATTAGCCACTGCCAAGACGGGTTCACTGCAAGAGCAACTGCCTGATCCGTACAAGCGAACGGATTAACCGCCCCAGTCAAACAAGAGATCAGATCGCGACGATCAATTACTACACCGTCAAGAAGGCCGCGTAAATGAACGCCGTATTTGCCCCTGTGGGCATTAATCTTTTCTATTAGCGCACTATCGCCAGGGCGAGCCTTTAGCGCAAGAACTTGTATATTTAAATCTGACTCCTCGTTTAGCTGTTCAAGAATCCAGTCAACGAAACCCAGCAAAAATACACCCGTGCCAAATTGATAAACCATGGGCTGGTGTTGACCGTCTGTATGTTCAGGCGGCAAAAAATTAGTCCTCACCAGCGGGGCGCCCTATGGTTGCAAGAATGCCACCGTCAACATAGATAATTTGGCCGTTTACAAACTGGCTTGCCTCCGAGCTTAAAAATACCGCTGTACCCTTTAAATCCTCGGCATTACCCCATCGATTGGCAGGCGTACGATGGAGAATAAAGTCATTAAAAGGGTGGCCTTCCGTTCTAATAGGCGCCGTTTGTGCCGTAGCAAAATAGCCTGGGCCAATGCCATTCACTTGAATATTATGCCTGGCAAACTCGGTCGCCATACTACGCGTTAGCATCTTTAAGCCACCTTTGGCTGCCGCATAAGCACTCACTGTACTGCGGCCCAATTCGCTCATCATGGAGCAAATATTTATTACCTTGCCGCCGCCCCGATTGATCATGCTTCGCAAGACGGGCTTGGACATAACAAAGACGCCAGTGAGGTCCGTTCGAATCACCGACTCCCACTCATCCAGAGACATTTCCAACATTGGAATGCGTTTGATAAGCCCTGCATTATTTACCAGAACATCGATAGCTCCCACTTCTGACTCAATGCGCTCAACGGCATCGTCCACAGTGGCCTCATCAGTGACATCAAAAAGATAACCATGCGCAAGGAGATCTTGAGATCGCAGCGCTAAAACCGCCTGATCAATTTTTCCCTGAGAGGAGTGACCTGTAATGACCACCGCTGCCCCAGCTTGCGCCAAACCTTCAGCCATCGCCAGGCCCAGACCATGAGTGGCTCCCGTTACCACGGCCACCTTGCCAGATAGGTCAAACAATGTTTTCGCCATGAGTAATTACCGCAGCTCGAAAGGTTGGATTTTGTCCATATCATCGTAGTCGAGATTCTCGCCACCCATACCCCAAATAAAGACGTAACTTGAAGTGCCAACACCGCAGTGCATCGACCAAGGTGGAGAAACCACTGCCTGTTCGTTAGCCATCCAAATATGTCGGGTTTGATCTTGAGGGCCCATGAAATGGCACACCGCCTGGTCTTCGGGCACTTCAAAATACAAATAGGCTTCCATACGACGATCATGAATGTGGGCGGGCATCGTGTTCCAAACCGAGCCGGGGTGAAATTCTGTGAGTCCCATTTGCAACTGACAGGTCTCGACAACACTATTGACCAGCAATTTATTTATTGTCCGCTCATTACAGGTCTCAGAGGAACCCAGATGAACGGCTTCAGCATCGGCCATGCTTACTTTTTTATCTGCAAAGCCTTGATGCGCAGGTGTTGAAAGCACATAAAATTTGGCTGGATTTTTTGCATCGACACTCTCGAAAATCACGTCTCTGTCACTCGCACCAAGGTAAAGCGCCTCTCGATAACCAACAGAGTGAACTGAGTCTCCACAACGTACTTTTCCCGGTCCGCCAATGTTAATGGTGCCGAGTTCGCGGCGATGCAAAAAGAAAGGTGCCTTGAGCGGGTCGATCGGACCTAATGTGAGTGCGCCAGAGACAGGTAATACACCACCAACAATGAGACGCTCGTAATGGGTGTAAGTGAGTTGGACCTCATTGGCTACAAACAACGACTCAATCAGATAGTGCTCACGCAAAGTTTCGGTATCGTAATTTTTATAGTCATTCGGGTGAGTTGCGTGGCGGATAGTATAGTGGGTCGTCATTTGTTGCCCTCCTGGTTACGTAAAAGTCGCGCAATTTCAATACTTGCTAATAGATAAGGCGCAAGGCCTTTGGGGTCGTGATCAACAATGGGTTCGCTCATGTAATACCGGTAGCTGCCATCACGACCATAGCCCAAGCCACCCACTTCCACGGTACCGCGATAAATGGCAGACCCATCGGGCCGCAGCTCGACAAAGGCATCTACTAAGCCGGCATAGGAGGTAATGGCAGCATTTTTGAATTCGCCGGCATCTAGCATGCCCTCATTGACCCCTTTACTGAGCATATAGGTCACCATTGCGCTAATGGATGCTTCACGGTAATTGCCAATAGCATCTGGGCGATCAACGATTTGATACCACGTATGCGTTTCCTCATCCTGATAATGCAATAGTGCGCGGGCAAGCTTTGTACCCATCTGTGCGAGAAAATCGCGGGCTTCGACATCCGCTTCAGGTATCAGTACCCAGGTATCGATAATAGCCATAGCAAGCCAACCCATGCCTCGACCCCAAAAGTGGCGAGACAAACCGGATTCTGGATCGGCCCAAGTTTGCTCACGACGCTCGTCCCAGGCATGCCAATAGAGTCCTGTCTGGGGATCTCTTAGTTGGTTATAGACCACGTGAAATTCTTCCAGCGCCATAGGTAATGCTTGGGCATCATTGAACATCTGGCCGTATTCAACGAGGAATGGCATACCCATGTAAACGCCGTCAAGCCACAGCTGCCCGGGATAGCGTTGCTTGTGCCAGAAAGCGCCCGCATCCAATCGAGGGTGAGAGCGCAGCTGATCGCGTAATCGATCGGCCGCGTCGCGGTAGATTTCATCGCCGGTTTCGCGGTAACGGCGTAGCAGCATCTTGCCGCTATTAATGCTGTCGATGTTGTAATTTTCGCGGCGATAACTAGCGATTATGCCCCCCTCGGACAGATAGGAGTCAATCACTTGCGCCGCATGATCTCTCAACGCCTGATTCCCCGTGCTTGTGCCCAGCAAATCGACGCTTTGCATAAGCAATCCGGTTGTGTACTCCCAGTTCGCCAAGCGCTCCCGGAGCTGATCAAATTCACCCCACTTCAATTGGTCGCCCTGCCGCGCTAACTCTGATTGCGCGACCTTTGTCGCCAGCGCTTGAACGTTTCGATGATCAAGCGTCGATGGCTTTGCAGTCCGACTAAATTCACTTTTAACCTGCACGCGTGATTTGATGGTAAGGCGTTCTGCCGTTTGTTCGAGCCAAGTCTGGAACGCCGCTTCGCTGGTGATCCCATCTGGCTCTTTGTCCCATGAAGCGGCGAAATAATAATCGAGCTTGTCGCCATGAGGCTTTAAGACAACCAATTGATTGTTGTCATCCTCGGCAAATTGTTGCACGTCTTTTCGACGAACAAAGACTGCCATCCCCAGGTTACCGCCATCGAGACTTTGGGCACCCCAGGTAGCTAGGTAGCTCCATGCCTGACCGGTGATATCCAGGCTGCCTTGAAGTAGTTTGGTATCCGCATGTTTCACTAGCCCTGCCGCCATCCGCTCTGGCATGTTATCGGCATTTAGCTCCACATGAACAAGCCGGCTACCACCGTTCATGGTCAAGCGTGACTGAAGCTGAGTGATTTGCTCGGGAAGCGTCCAATCATGGTAACGCGTGGTGAAGCTGGCCTCTAGCGGACCATCCGCCTCAATGGTCGTCGTCCAGCCCGATACTGCCGACACGGGCAACCAGCTATCCCCAAGCCACGCCGCAAATCCACCCATGCCCAGTGAGTCACCCACCTTGAGTACATCCATGCCCCAGTCGGCCGGGTGGTGATACGCCTCAAAGTCCTCAAGTCCAACTTGATGCAGTGCGAGTTCGGGCGAGCGCTTACCAAAAATATCGAAGCCATTTCGCTCGTCTAAATAGACTCGATAGCCTATCTTATCGCTCTCTATGCCCGGCCCTTCATAGCGCACAAACTCCGAGTGATCGGTATGCTGAGCCGGCGGTGTTAAAACATCTACCGATAGCCATTCGCCACCTATATAACGACGACCCTCCCAGTGGCCATCCACCTTGTGCGATACTTCCGCATGCGCTCGATTCGACCACTCTGGACCCGTTTGGGCACCGCGAGAAACATCGATTATTGCTCGCTGGTCACCCGCTAATGTCACCAGAGTAACGAGATGGTCAACCTCGCCATCACCACTGCGATCAACAAATTGGTACGGGAGTTGATCTTTCGCTGATCGCAATATGAGTGTGTCATCGGCAGTAGTGAGACCCAATGACAAGAGTGGAACAGCTACCACTTCGTCTGCGCGTTCAAACGCCGACGGGTTAGCTATTTCAATGGTTGCTAAGGCGCTCGGGAGGACGATGCCTTCGTTACTCTGCTCGGCATCCTGACACCCAGCGATAACTGCCAAAATCAAGATACCAATACTTGTGTGTGCTAGCCGCATGATGACCACCTCCGTTATACACATGTGTTGCAACGCGGCTTAAGCCAACCATTGCCACCGGTAGCAAAGTGTATTCGCTTCAGCGTCGAGTCTCAACTCCGGCCGCACAATAAATAACCCAGCGCGGCGTTCAACGCACCCTTTACGGGAAGCTAGCGCTTACGGGAAGCTAGCGCTGGTCCGAGAAGCCAGGGCTGGAATAGCATGGAATCATTGACGCACGGGCCCGGTCGACTGCCGCAATACCAGCTCGGGACGAAAAGAGCCTTCTATCTGGGGCTCGTCATTCACTGAGGCAATCTGTAACAACAGTTTCTCTACCGCCTGCTCGGCAAGGCGAGCATTGGGACGATGAAACGTGGTCAATGAAGGATAAATTTTAGTCGCCAACGGGCTATCATCGTATCCGGCAATAGAAACATCACCCGGCACATCAAGCCCTAACTTGCGCGCCGCCTGCAAAACACCGGCGGCCATTTCATCGTTGAGCGCAAAAATAGCCGTTGGTGGATTTTCCCGGCTCAGCAACTTAGTGCCTAGTCGGACGCCCGCATCGTAACTAAAATCGCCCACCAAAATATTGTCATCTGGCAGGGAGACACCTCGCGCCAACAGACTCTCCTGAAACCCCGTCAATCTTTCGACCGTTGCCAACCGCGACGGGGGACCGGAAATAACCGCAATGTTTCTATGACCCAGAGATACCAGGTAGTTGCTGAGGTCTGCCATTGATTCCCGATCTTCGGTATAGACACGATGCGATATGACATCAAAGGCGACGTTACCGATACGGACATAGTTGTAACCTCCGGCTTTTAAAGCGCCGGCAAGGGTTTCATTACCTGACAGCGGGGGCAGCAAGATAATGCCATCGAGCTTAGAGCGCTGGATAAAGCTAATCACCCGCTCTGAGAGGTTTCCTGACTGATGATCAAATGGACGGACGATAAGTTCATAGCCTTTTGCGAGGCAAACATTAAGAATCCCCCGCTGAATTGCATGGATAGATAGCGCGTTGGGGTCGTCATAGATCAGCCCCATTAAATAAGATCGGCTCGAGGCCAAACCTCGCGCTTGCGGGCTGGGCTCATAGTTAAGCTCTTTTATGACGGCGCTAATCTTATCCCGCGTCGATTTATTCACTAACGGAGAGTCGTTGATTACTCGTGACACCGTTCGCTTGGAAACGCCTGCTACCCGAGCTACATCATTGATTGTTGCCATAAAACTCAACCTTCACTACGCGATACTGCACTCAAAAAATCGGACAATACGATCTCTTTGCCAGCCACGCGTACTGCCTGCATTTCAAGACCTCGAACATTCTCAACGATACCTAACTCAATTGCATCATCGATGTGGATATTGGCGAGATTCAAATTTTCAATAGGTGCACGTTGAAACCCCCGAACTTGAAATACGCGCTGTGCGTCGCCAATGTGAAAATCAGACAGAAAGATATCTCGAACGTTGGGATCATGCGGTCCCCTGTCGCCCTCTTCATAATAAAAATTAATAACAAGGAAGTCTTGAACCACACCCACATCGATATCGCGATAATGCAGGTTCTCCAACAAACCACCTCGAACTGAGTTAGTTTTAATGCGTATTGCTCGTTCAAGGTCGGGGCTACTCATTTTGCAGCGTTCCACAAAAACGTTCCGGACCCCGCCGGAGATCTCACTACCGATAACCACACCACCGTGTCCCGCTCGCATCACACAGTCGCGCACAACAATATTTTGGCTCGGAGTGGCCACGCGACGCCCGTCGTCGTTTCTACCTGATTTAATGGCAATACAGTCGTCTCCGGTGTCAAAAACGCAGCCCTCAATGAGTACTCGATTACACGACTCCGGATCACAACCATCTGAATTAGGACCATGACTGATGCAAGTGACACTGCGCACGGTAACGTCTTCGCACAACACTGGGTGAATAAGCCAAAACGGTGCATTTTTCAGTGTTACACCCTCAATTAATATTCTGCGACTGTGCATAAACTGAATCATCGGAGGCCGGAGATAGTCCCCGTCGCCATACCTGCGCTCCTCAACCGGTAGATCCGTTTCAACCTGCATCTGAAGTCGATCCCGAGCAGCCTTCTGGCTCACGCCGGCAACAACATCCCAGTGAGCTGACGCATGCGGTCCCTTCCACGGCCACCACGTTTGGTCATTAGCGTTACCATTAATGATTCCCTCACCGGTAATGGCTATGTCTTCGCAGTCGATCGCATAAATGAGTGGCGAATAATTCCACAATGCCATCCCTTCCCATCGTGATAAGACAGCAGGAAGGTAACGCTCGGGGTCTGGGAAAAAAGACAACTCAGCCCCTGCCTCTAGGTGTAGTTCCACGTTCGAAAGCATGTGAATAGGGCCCGTTTGATAAATCCCTGCCGGAATAATCACGCGCCCACCGCCGTCGTCGTGACACAGTTTAATTTGCGCATTAATAAGAACGGCACAGTCCTCTTGAGCGGCCAGCTCTGTGGAGAGAAGGCGGTATTGCTTGGCAAGAATTGATGGCGCTTCAAGAGCATCAATCACCGCCTGTGCTCGCCAAGTGGTGTCACGACCCAAAGCTCCGACATCAGGCACTGTCGCGGTTGAATCCGTACCTTGCTCACCACACCCCGGCAACAAAACAATACCTGATGCAGCCACGATGCTATCTCTTAAAAAATTCCGACGCGTCTTCCATAGTGCATCAATCTTCATTTTGAACCTCGTAGGGACGCTGTGGCTTTGCTGGGCACGATTGCTCCACGGTGCTGTATCACTATGCTTGCAAGCTTATGCCCCAAACGCGCGGCGGTCTTTGGATCTTTGCCCTTAAAACGCGCGGCGAGATAGCCCGCATTGAAGGAATCGCCAGCAGCCGTTGTATCCAATGGCTGTACAACCCTTGCCACCGGCACGTGTAAACTGCTCTGCTCATTCTGGATATAACAGCCGTCAGCGCCTTGTTTAACAACCACCTCAGGAACGCCCCAAGACGCCAAGCGCGCACACGTTGCTTGCGGCGAACTATCACCAAACAATTGCTGCTCATCTTCAAAGGTTGGCAATGCCAGTTGCACTCTTTGGCACACAGACTCAAAGCGGCGCTGCGCTAACGCTTTGCTTTCCCAGCCCCGCGGTCTGTAGTTGCCATCAAATACAATGCTGGCACCCGCACTGCGCGCGCCATCCAATATCTTGAGCAGAGCGTCCCATGAAGCGTCTTCGAAAAGAGAAAGGGTGATCCCCGATAAATAAACATAGCGCGCCGACAATAACAGCTGGCTCAGGCGAGCAACTCGCTCGTCGTCGTCCAATAGCTGTCTGACAGGCGCCTCGCGACGCCAATAAGAGAACTCTCGCTCACCATACTGATCTGTGTTGATCCAGTACAAACCGGGGCGAGTGCCAGCGATACGCTCTACCCCGCGCGTGTCTATGTGTTCTTGCTGCCAGTGGTTAATCAACCAATCACTGTGTCGATCATCACCCAGGGCCGTCACATAACCTGTAGGCACGCCAAGCCGAGATAAATAGATGGCAGTGTTGAGCGTGTCACCACCAAAACCGAGTTGAAGGCGGCCGCCCTGTTTCGTTGGGCACTCACTCAACTCCAGCATGCATTCGCCTATCGCGAAAACCGCTTCAGGCGGCCTGTTCATTCATAAAGTCCAAACGCACGCGGCAAAGCCTCACTTACTTCAGGCACGTACGTTACGAGCAGCAAAGCCGCAATCATTGCCACATACATGGGCATCAGAGGTCTGATCATGCGCTCGATAGTTGTCTTGGCAACCGCACAACTGACAAACAAAACACTACCCACCGGCGGTGTGCACAGCCCTATACATAGGTTGAGCACCATCATGATGCCAAAATGTAAAGGCGACATACCAAGCTGGGTAGCAACAGGCAAAAATATCGGTGTAAAAATCAACACCGCGGGGGTCATGTCCATAAATGACCCAACCACCAACAAAACGATGTTAATCAATAACAACAAGACGAGTGGGTTGTCACTAATCGCTAACAACGCTTCAGTAACAACGATCGGAACATTCTGAAATGCAAGCAGCCACGACATAGCCATAGAGGTTCCTACCAAAACCATGACTACCGCAGTTGTACTGCTCGCCCGCAAAAGAATTTCTGGCAGGTGCCCTAACTGAATTTCGCCATAGACCAGCGACAACACCAACGCGTAGATTACAGCGATGGCACCGGCTTCAGTCGCAGTAAACAAGCCAGCGATGATGCCACCTATTACCAGCACTATTAGAAATAAACTAGGCCCCGCGCGCACTAAACTTTTCCCGATGGGTGGCGGCTCGGCAATTTGCACGCTGGCAAGATTTCTACCTCGCGCGTATACCGCACACACTACCATCAAGCACAGGGCAACGAGGAGCCCCGGTAAATAACCACCCAGGAATAAGGCTCCAATAGATACGCCACCACTGGCCACCGCGTAAACGATGAGGGTGTTACTTGGCGGAATCAACAGACCGGTTGTGGCCGCTGTAGCTGTTAATGCGGCGCTAAACTCTCGTTCGTAGTGATCTTCTTCCATGGCGGGCACCATGACTCCGCCAACAGAAGACGTGGCAGCGACAGCTGAACCTGAGATGGCTCCGAACAGCGTACAGGAAATTACGTTCACATAGGCAAGACCACCCGGTAGCTTACCAACCAAGCTGCGGGCAAAAGTAATCAGTCGCTGAGCGATGCCGCCCGAGCTCATCAATTGGCCAGAGAGAATAAATAACGGAATCGCCAACAATGCGAAACTGTTAAGTCCACCGGCCATACGTTGGGCAATGGTAGTGACCGCTGGCAACCAATCGATGGATAGCGACATGGCCGCAACCGTTGCCAGCCCAATGCAAAAGGCTATTGGGACGCCAATAAAAAGTAGCGCAAAGAAGACACAGATCAAGACGAGTTCGACCATATCAGCACTCCTTTTTCGACGTTTGTGCTTTGAGATGACTCGTCGGCTGACTAATCAGCTTTACAAGATGTACTCCACTAAAGAGTACTATCAGTCCACCACTGAGCGGCACTACAAGATAAAGGAACGCGGTGGGTATGCTCAGCGCTGGCATGACTTGTCCGAGCTCCCAAGTAATAGCTACCAGCCGCGCACCGCCAACGACCATCGCCAGTATTGCGAATACCAGCACGGCTAACTCTATGAACACGCGTAAAGCTATTGCTTTCGTGCCTTGCAGTCGCCGTGGTAATAAATCAATGGCAAGGTGTTCCCGCGAGTGCGATACATAGGCGGCGCCCAGAACACCAATCCAAACCAGTAAAAACCGTGCGGCCTCTTCGGTCCAGGAGCTGGGCTGATCTAGCACGTACCGAGACAGCACCTGCCACGTAACCGATATTACGAGCGTCGCCATCAGCAACACAAGAGCATAACGCAGCACCTTTCCTAGTAGTTCAATCATGGCTGAGATACCTCGACATGTTGGATTTGACGGAGTAATACCCCGACATCAGTGCCATCAAAAGATAGTTGCATCTCAGCAACTTGCGACTGAAAGAGTGACTTGTCAGGCCTAATAACTTCGACCCCGGCAGCTTCAACGGCCGCGAGAGCCGCGTCACTCTCGCGCTGCCAAAGCTCACGCTGAAACAGTACCGAGTCGGTAACAGCTCTCTGTAGCCACTGCTGTTCCTCAGCTGAGAGGGAGTCCCAAACAAAGGTGCTTACCAACAATATATCGGGCACCGCTGTGTGTTCATCGAGAGTGTAGTACCGACAAACCTCGTAGTGCTTAGACAAATAAAAACTGGGGGGATTATTCTCCGCGCCGTCCACAACACCTTGCTGTAGCGCAGTGTAGAGCTCCCCCCAAGCTATGGGTGTTGGGGCGCCACCCAAACTCCGTACCATCTCCAGCGCGGTTTGACTTTCCTGGACGCGAATTTTAAGACCATCAAGGTCTGCAGGTTTTGTGATCGGTCGATCCACCGTATAAAAGCTGCGACTTCCCGCATCGTAGTAACCCAGGCCTTTTAAACGCACCTTACGTGGGGCATCAAGGATTTGCAGACCAATATCGCCATCGAGGACAGCCTGATAATGGGCTTGGTCTCGAAACACGTAAGGAATATTAAAAATCTTCATGATCGGCACGAAGCCCTCAAGTGGACTGGCCGACACCTTGGTCATAGCTAATGATCCAATTTGTAACAACTCGATAAGCTCTCGCTCACTGCCGAGTTGTCCACTCGGAAAAACCTGCAAAGTCATTTTGCCATCGCTGTACTCTGCTAGTCGCTCACCCATAAGTAGCATGGCTTGATGAACCGGGTGCCCAGTGTCAAGGGTATGGCCTATTTGTAGCATCCGCTGCTCGTCTTCCCGAGCGCAGGCAATTAACAAAACGAGCAAAAAAGACCCTGCTAGAGCATTCCGCGTGCGCCTCATCGATCTATTCATTCGCCGGTTCTTCTCTTATCGTTTATTGATATCACTTATGTATCGCGTCTGCACAGAACACAATGGGCTCGTGCTGTTCACGTTGCTGCAGATGGCCTGTCGAGGCCATACAAAACAGGCCAGCCGCAGGCAAGGAGCCAAGATGCAGTACTTTTGCAAAAACAACATCACCACTATGCCACCGGTGGCAGTGTAAGACATCCCCCTTGCAGGAAGCAACTAAAAGTCTCGCTTGGTGGACACTGGCACATCTACCGTTCGATTGCGGCAAAACCCCGAACATCGTCGGGATGTGTAGCTTTGCCGGCATTGCGATTATCGTGCAAACACTTTCACGCCTCCTACCCGTCCTCTCTGGCACCTTCTTTGAGATCGCCGATCAAGAGTATGACCGTTGGAAAGAAGTCATGCCTCTCGTACCCATGGCAATGACCCAAGCCAACAACTTGATTCAACAATGCTGTTTAACCACTCTCGCTCCAATGGTCTATTAGTAGCTCAGTAGGAGATAAGTAAAATGCCCGCCATCGAAAAGCGCCTCGCTCACGTAGAAACATTACAAATACAGCTGCGATATCGATGGCGATTAGGCCCGCGCGGAGAGCTATTCAGTAGGGCTGCTCTTCAATACAGATGGCAAAACGGCAAGGGTGCTGGCCGGGCGGTATGTGGATAGACTGGTGAAAGAGCAAGGCCGGTGGCGCATTGCGCTGAGACGTTGCACCCTGGAAGTCGGCCTGGTTGGGGATGCCACTATTACGAATTCCGATTATCTGCGCGAAATGGGTTTTCTACGTGACCTGCGCACCACTCGGAGAATAACGAATTTAGCGTTAGACGCGACGACATCGGCGTTGCCGAAAAGCCTTTTCAGCGTCACGTGGTAACCCAAGTG
>ENA-OUOG01001620-OUOG01001620.1-marine-metagenome-genome-assembly--contig:-NODE-1620-length-25538-cov-4.841994_pt1 | contig 25538 bp, 19 predicted proteins | sample MGYA00248635_ERZ508505 | MGnify/ENA primary metagenome ERZ508505 (study PRJEB26176, sample SAMN06267871) | marine metagenome | isolation source: Saanich Inlet, British Columbia, Canada | place: Pacific...
TGCAGACTTTGGTTTTGATAATAGTTTTGATATTGTCAGATTTGATGGTCCTGCTATAAATGACACATTGACCACTACAATTGATCCTGCCAACAATTCCAATATTGTAAGTTTAGATAATGTTCAATTTTTTGGTAATGCATTAAACGTGAAAAAAATCATCATTGATAGCTTGTATATTGAGAACATTATATCCAATGGAGCTTTTGATTTGTCTCATAATTTAGATTCGACAAATATGTTGTTTAACTCTGCAAATATATATGATGATATTTTCGACAATTCGTTCACTTCCATTCTCCAAGACACAGGAATCTTTTTGGATTTTTCTTTCAACACCGTTTTAAATAGCGATGATGTTATATCTATTACACTATTTACAGAAGAAACAAATATCATGAATGGTATTTCATTCCAATTATTCAATGATAATTATTTACATTATGATTACGAAATTTTCAGTAATAGTCACATTTATCGATTTGATAATCCAGATAATCTAAATATTTCCGGCGCTTTTATTGACGACATTTCATTTTCAAATATTGGTATTTTTGACGGCTCGAACGTGTTGAAAAAATCTTTCATTGCAGACGTCAATGAAATCGACATCAGTGTTGCCACCAAATCCAAATGGAAACCTTTAAACCATGTTGTATATCGAAACTCACAATTTGTAGCACTTGGTGACAGAACTATTTTAATAAGTTCTAATGGAAGTGATTGGAATGGGTATACATTCGACATCATTAATAGTGGAAACGGCGAAGTATTTTTAAGCAGTGACTATGATAGTTCTAATAATCGTTTTCTTGCACTTGTTGAAAGAGGTGAAAATATAGTATGGACGACTCCAGGTACTTTCATTAACGATTTAAATTCTATAGATTCATCATTCAATGCTGTCATTTACGCAGAAGATATTTTCGTAGCGGCTGGTAATGAGAAAATGAGTTATTTCGACGGGTCTTCATGGAATGATTTTGATGTCAGTTACAATATGATTTCTCTAGCATATGACCCGGTTTTAGGATTTTTTGTTGCCATTTCAAATTCAGGAGACATTTATTCATCATCAAATGGTGAATCATGGACATTTGTCAAAAGCTACACTGACTATGTATTCAAAAGCATCAAATATATTGAAAAATATTTCGTTATTGTAGGTGAAAATTTCATTTTATATAGTTCAAATGGAGTCATCTGGACGCAAATAAACATAAAACATACATTGAATGACGTAACATACGGAACCAATAATTATATTGGTGTTTCATCAAAACAGGGCGTTTTAATTAACGATGGAATTATTCAACATACACACAACATAGGTTACAATAATGTCATTGGCCATTCGAATTCTGTTATTATAGGTAACAATAGTGAATCAACCCAGCCCAATCAAATTTTATTAAACAAGGACGTATATATTACACAAAAATTGGGAATAAACACTGACGAACCAGTTGTTTCGCTGCATATTGATTCAAGCGACGCTATTATTATTCCCATTGGTAATAACGAGAGTCGACCAACGGGGATGAATGGTATGATGCGATTTAATAGCATCACAAGCAAATATGAAGGTTATGCGAACGGCTGGTTCAATTTGAATGACGTGAGTGACTTCGACAAAGATACATTTATTACATTGGAAAATAGCGCGTTTGAGGACAATGATGAAATTCGATTTTACACAAACAATATTGAAAGAATGAAACTCGATTCAGATGGACGGTTAATATTACCAAATAATACAGTGATAGGTGAAAATAGTAAACTCAATTTTGGCGACACATCATATAATGTTGTATTAGGAAATAATATATATTGCGACGGATATAAACATTTTAATTCTTTTAATTCTGTATTGGATATTTCGTCGAATTTCAAAAATGGTGACTACGGCGCAAATATGAAGAGAATGATAGTAGTCAGTCAAGATAGTTCTGCTTCCATTTTGCGGTCGATTGATAATGGAAAAACATGGACCGTCGATTTGAGTGAAAATAGTTACAATGACGTTGTATATGGAAATAATCAGTTTATAGCAGTAGGAAATGACGAAATTTCTATATTATATGACGCAAGTGACGGATGGTTAACAAACATGAGTTATGAAAGCAGTGGAAATATTGATTGGTTGAGTGTCGATTATGGAGCACTCAATGAAAATAATGGATATGTGGTTGTTGCACATCAAGAAACGCCTCAGTTCAGTATTAGTGGCGAGTCATTTTCGAAATTTGGCTCCATATTTGAAGAAAACAAAACGTTTAATAAAATACAATTGTTGAATAAAAGTCATTATACAAATGAGTTGGTTTTATGGATGAATGGAACAAATGTTACTAATAATGGTGTTATCCGCCCTCAAATAGTAACAACTTTTAATAAAGTAAGAATTATGAGAACGTCCAATGCACAGTCTAATACGTATCCGCAAGATAGATATAACAGATTCGAGTGTCTTGAATTGCAAGTATGGGTAAATATAAATGGTGTATTAGAAAACGTTGCGCTAAGTGGCACTACTTTTACTAGTAATGTTACAATTCGTAGTGCTCATCCAATAACCAATATTAATGATGGCGACTCTACATCAACAGATGTAACAAAACATATGATCAGCGCATATTTAACCAGTGAAGATAACAATACAGGTGCTGTACCAGTTGTAGACCCCGAAAATGGTTCAGCATTCGGTATTGAATTTGATACTTCTTATGATATCATGGATTTTGCAGCCATTATACATTACAGACAATATCTTCTAAATTATCATAATTATATTGGACAAAGTTTTCAGTTATTAAATGGAGACACAGTTGTATATACACGAGAACTTACTACACAAGATTTGGGTGAATTAAATACAGATATTGTTGAAGTGCGGGGACCCGGTTTACCAGTCGATTATGATTTTAATACAGGTTCAATAAATGGTGCCATCATCGACGAACGAGTCGAAATCGCAACACTTGAAAACACTTTGTCAGTTACTTTCAGTAATAATATGAATGTGAATGACATTGAAACTATTCTTTATTTCGGTAACAATAATGTTAATGCAAGCAACAATGATTATGATTCTAGAAATATAGGAAGCGTTTTGCAAATATTAGATGGAAATAGTGTTTTGTATCATTATGAAATTACAAAAGCAGACGATGTTTATCGATTTGATGGCGCATCTATATTCAATGTTTCCAATAGTGTCGACTACATGAGTTATTCAATTACAGATAAAATATACGACTACAATGCATCATATCCAGCGACTCCATTGGGTTCAACATACATGCAAAACTGGAATTCAGTGGTTTCTGGAACATATAATGGACCAACCCATACACAATTCAATAAACTTCAATTGTTGAATATGGCGGAAGATATTAGTTCTCAACTAGTGATTTATGACGGTTCCAATTCGATTGTCCCTTACAATGTTCAAGATGACATTTTGTTTAATAAAGTGCGGTTGTTGAGAACCAATTCGTCGAATTATATTCAAATGAACATAAGCGAAATGCAAATATGGGTTGCTGGTGTAAATATTGCTCCGAATTATAGTCCTGTTGCTTCGTCTAGTAACGCATCCAATATAATCGATGGAGATTTGACTACATTGTGGGAGAGCGATACAAGCGATAATGAACCATTCGTATATATACCCATCGCCGATATAAGCATCAATAGTCTACAATCTATCGTTGTCTACGACACATCTGGAAATGCAGAAAAAATGGTCGGTGTTAGTGTTCAAGTCATGTATAACAACACTGTAATTTATAATAAAGAAATAACAACATCACGAGAACGTTATCGATTAGATGGTTACGAAATCGTCAATTATGCTAATTTTTCAATGTCGAATAGTGTGTCTGCAATTTTTGCAATGGACAAAAATAGCGACTATTTGGGTTGTGTGAATGGTTATAATTTAACTTTAAGTTCTCCTCTATTGTTTAATGATTTGGCTGGTTTAATTTATTATAGCGGGTTCTTTTTCAATAGAGTCCGTTTAATAAGAACAACTGACTCTCAGGCAGTAAATACAAATGGTTCTCCATATGCAAATCGAATCATGGCCATTTCTGAATTGCAAATCTGGGTTGACAACAATAATATTGCTATTGGTAAAACCCCTTTTGCAACTTCTAACGATGGTTCTTCATTACAAGAATCCAATGTAAATGAAGCGAGTTTTGTTACAAATTGGTCTAGTTCTGCACTTAATGACAATGATCCATATATTTATATTCCTATTGACGAAACACATATTAATCAATTACAATCAATCGTTATGTATGGTTATTGGGATGCAAACAATTTATTTTTACCAGGAAGTATGATCAAAAATTCGGGTATTTCATTTCAACTCATGTACAATGAACATGTGTTATACAGTGTGGAAAGTCAAGATGTTCGCGATATTTACAGACTCGACGGACCTGATATTAGCAATGTTGGCCAATTTGCTTCTGCTAAGAGTTCCGATTATATTTACAATGTTACTGAAAATCTGAGTATTATAGATACAGTTAATGAAAATGCTGATTTTTATCATACAAAAGAAGTGGAAATTAAATTATATAACGAATATGAATTAACATATCATCACGTCAATAAAAATAATGTTCACACAAATCGTATTAAAGGTCCTCAATATGATTCTCAAATTGGATTGGATGCGTCTGGTGATTGGCCATCTATTGTCATCGACGCTTCATCATCGATTGGAGATACTATTTGGGTAGCTGTCGGAGATAATGGTGTTTCTATGACTTATAATGATCTGCTTGGTTCATGGAAATCCAATGTACATCAAACCAATACCGATTTCAAAAGTGTAGCTTTCGGCAATAACATTTTTATTGCTGTGGGAAAAAATGTGGTTGCCTATTCAAAAGATGGTCGAGTTTGGTCCAATGTAAGTTTTAACCTTACAGATAATGGCTCATGGATTAATGTATCATTTTCAAAAAATAAATTTTATGTTTCATCGGGTGGTTCTATTGTTCTATACAGCGAAGATGGTAAAACATGGTCGTCTTTTGACGCAGGAGACAATGTAAATGCTGTTATTTCTGACGACTTTTTTGTATTTGTATTAGGAAATGAAAAGATTTTGTTAAATGATGGTGTAATTAATAATGTGATTGCGATTGGTAATGGCGCAAATGTTGAATACGAAAATGCAGTGGCGATTGGAAATAATGCAATCGCTGAACGAAAAAATCATTTTGTATTGGGTAACAGTGATCATATTGTATCTATACCGGGTAAGTTAGGTATTGGCGTTTCGAATCCTACTGAGAAATTTGAAGTTCAAGTGCCTACTTTTTGGAGCGGCGTTTTCAAGTCAACATTTAATGAAATCAATTCATGTGCAATCGGTGTTGGTAAAGACACATCAGCAAACAATATAGGTGAACTGAAATATACACATGTAGAAGACGGTTCATTGAACAATATGCTATCGTTGGGATTTGCTGATAATGGAGACAAATTGGTTGTTAACGCTGACGGTAATGTAGGTATTGGGACAACGACACCTACTGAAGCACTATCAGTAAATGGAAATCTCTCTTTTATAGGGAGCGGCCCAAAATACATAAGAAGTTATTCAGATATCTTGACTTTAGAGAGTGAATATGCTTTGAATATTAAGTCAGATTGGAATGATAATAATTCATCCTATCCTGCAGATATTATATTTTATACTGGGGCTCCAGAACGTATGAGAATAAGTCGTGAAACAGGTTACGTAGGTATCGGCACTACGAGTCCTACAAGAGCTCTTGATATTAATGGAACTATGAGATTAGAAGAAAGTAACGGGTCTTACTTAAACATAGGGGCTGGGGACAATTCTTCTCTTCATCATATAGATTATCACGGTCCTAACACATTCTATTTAAATTATTATTCTGGAAAAGCAATCATCTTAGGTACAAACCGTCTGACTATACCAAATAATTCCGGCAACGTAGGTATCGGGACAACGAATCCTCAACGAACACTCCATGTAAATGGTGTGCTCAGAATTGGTGGTTCATGGGATGTATATCAAACTGCTGGGAGAGATTTGAATTTCAATTATAACGACGTATTGAAAGGGTTCATTCACTGGAATATTAACGGTTCCAGGATGAATTTTACAGGACAGCACAGAACATTCATAGAAAATGTTTTACACACAGATGCTTCATATAATCAAGGATTGATTGTATCTGCAAATAAAAACACGTATATTAATATGGCTCATAAGTTAGAGAAAGGGAATAAAGCGATTACACAAAATGAATCGTTGCCATTAGTTTCATTATCAACAAAATCCAAGGATAAATCCTGTTTTGGCGTTATTTCTGATTCAGAAGATCCTGAACAACGTTCGGATACATTTGGTAATTTTGTAACACCTTATGAAAAAGAAAAAGGCGATACACGTATTTATATTAACTCACTAGGTGAAGGTGCGATTTGGGTTTCAAACAAAAACGGTCCCTTGGAATCTGGCGACTACATTACTACCTCAGACATTCCTGGATATGGTGAAATACAAGACGACGATATTTTACATAATTATACAGTAGCAAAAATAACTATGGATTGTGATTTCAATCCTCAACCGCAGCCTAAAGAAATTATTTTAAAACAAGAAATATTGGATCCTTCCGGAAATACTATATATGAAAATGTATTGGATGATAATGGTATGTTGCAGTGGACAAGTGAATTAGATGGAAGTGGAAATATTGTTTATGAATATCCTTATAATTTACGTTATTTAGATTTATCTGGTAATCGATACAGTAAAGAAGAATATAATACCAAATTAGCAAATAACGAAGAAGTATATATAGCGGCTTATGTGGGTTGTACCTATCACTGTGGTTGATCACAAATAACCGACCTTTTAGCACATATTACCACCACAATGTCTTTAATTAAAAAAATAAATGGCAGTTCAGTAAATTATTACCTACAAGATTGTGCAGGTGGTGCTGGAGGCACCCCTGGACCATCAGGTTCTAATCAATATAGCGGTCGATATGGTCAAAACGGCGGAAGCACTTATGCATTAATTGATAATAATAGTGAAAAATGTGTAATTGTTGCTGGAGCAGGAGGTGGTTCTCGTAACGGAAATGGTGGTCCAGGAGGTGCAGCATATAATGATGAGTTGCCTATTACAATAAATACAAGTGTAAGTACATTCTACTATCTACTTCAAGACACAACGTACACTGGATACATGACACCATTGTATAATCCGTCCAGTATCAGTATTACAGCAAACACTGCATATGACCGTTATATAAAAATAAATGATAATTCTAAACCTACTTCAGGGTTGTTTACTATATAGTTTCCGAATAATACTTATATTTTCATTAGTATTATTCATTACCATTGAATAATGGTGCCATTTGACGTCAATGTTCCATATACTTCTACATTATCATTAAAAGTTGCTGAATATGAAGTTAAATTATTTGTAACTTCTAATGTTGATAAAGAAGCATCTTGCAACATTGTATTACCTGTTATTTCTACATCTCCATTAAAATACGCTGTATTTGATGATATAGATGGTATATTTGAGTCATTTGAGCGATAGCCAAAATACAATTTATCTGATAAATACGTGGTCGTCGAATCCAACGTTGTTGTATCTATATACGACGCTGAAACGTCATTTAATGTAGTTGAATTAAAAACAATGACGTCGCCATTAAAAATTGCATATTGATTACCCAATTGTGGTTTTATATCGGTTTCATTATATCCAAAATAGATATTGTTCGCAACTGTCAATGTAGAGGTTGCTGTAGATGTTGTTACAGAACCACCAGACGGAAATTCAATGGAAGTAAATTCACCACCGAATTTGATAAAAGAAACATCTAATCCAATATTCAACGTGTTATGACTAACACTTCCAGTAGATAATAAATTAAAAACATTTGTATTAGCACCTGTAATACCGGATGTAACTAATGATGAATTATTATTAATATTTACATTTCCTACTATAGATGTATTTCCGGCGATGTAAACATTGTCATTGAAACTAGAGTCATTTTCTACGATTAAATTGTTCAATATGGCATTATTACTTACGTCTAAATTTTTTACATTTGCGTCATCATTTACTGTTAATGTATCCACAATAATTGAAGAAATATCTGCGGAACCGGTGGTTATATTATTAGAAGTTAGTTGGTTTATGTAAGAAGTATTGAAGCTTCCATCATTTGCTATTATTTTAGCATTTACAGTGACATCGTCTTCAAATGTGCTTGTTGATTGAACTTGGAGATTGTTTGTTGATAAATCGTCTGCAGTTATCGTTATGGCACTTATATCTTGTGCATTTAGTGTATTCATATTCGAAATGTTAAATATAGTAAGATTCGTTGCGGATACATCACTCAATACAGAGTTTCCAGATGATTCCAAATTTGTAGTAAATGCATTTGTCATATTGGTATTGCCAAAAAGCGTTACACTTCCACCAGGTTTACCAATATTAATAAAATCAGTATTCGACCCTACATTAATTGCATCATGAGGCGTTGGTAATAAATCAAAGATATTATTAGACGAATCGAATTGACCGCTATTAATTAATAAATTTTCTTCTATGATTGCATTTTTCAATGTAGAAGTTATTGAAACATCCAACGTTTCGACACTAGTTGAAGTAGCAAACACTCTATTCGAATATAAATCTCCACCTAATTCCAAATCTCCGTTTTGTTGTATATTTGTTTGCACTATGAACGAACCATCCACTACTAGATTACCTTTTATACGTCCGTCCAAAAATATATCTGAAAGACCACTTCCTATATGGATCGTATCATTACCAATGTTCATTGTAGACGAAGTTGTTCCAAAATTTATTGTGTTATGATTGGCTGGCAGTAAATTAAAATCAGTATTTGAAGAAGTCATTTGTCCTGAGTTCACTGACAAGCTGTCTGATACAATTAAATTATTTATAGTTGAATTTCCAGAAGCTTCGAAATTTGTTGTAAATGTATTTGTAATGACGGCATTGTTTGGAATATTAACCACGCCCGTTGTTTTTCCAATATTGATAAAATCCGTATCTGCTCCAATATTGATTGTATTGTGACTATCTGGTAATATATCAAACGTGCTATTATTAGAACGCAATTGACCATCATTGATCATAACGTCACCTTTGGATTTTATAGAACCAATTGTTTCGATCACCGGTTCGTATTGGAAATTGAGTATACTCGGAGAAAACAAATTTACAATGGTTGCTTCGTTGTTTTCAAATATGGAAAAATAAAAATCGTTGGCATTGGGCATATAAATCGACGTCAAGTTCTTATTATAAAGTAAATAAGAGAGCCCGGAACTATTCAACATATTTTCCGTCACTATATTCCAATTCACAAATCCATCGAATGAGTATAAAATAAACGAATTGCCTATTATTGAAGCTCGTGTTTCATCATATATGTAAATATGTTTTATGTTAGATGCTGTTATAGAAGGAATCAATAATGACATATCTTTAACATTCCAACTATTTCCACCATTTGTTGTGCTATAAATCAAAGTATCGCTTTTAACTATCACTACATTTGTGTTAAACACTTTTAATTGTAATGTATTTGGGTCATTATTTACTATAGATTGACTTGAGATTGAATTAAATTCGTTATATACTTGTGTATTTAATGCATACTTGTCAATAGATGTCGATTTCAATACATAAAGAATATTATCGAAACCTTCTACTTTGTATACATTTGAATAATTATCTATTGTAACAAGATTTAAAATAGGATTTGTGTTGGGATTTGACCAATTGAACGCGAAATAATATAATCCTTGTCTATTTGCATAATAAACATAATTGTTGTATATATGCATTCCACAATAGATACCATTTGGTATTGTTGTAAATGCATTATAGTCTATGCCTCCATTTATGGAGAAAAATACGAACCCTCCGCTATAAGAAGTAATGATGGATTTCGTTTGATCAATGATTTTACCATCATAAATCGGTAACTCTGCGCTTTGTAATTGAGTGATTGTATTTCCAATGTTCCAATTTTTACCGCCATCGTTTGTATACAATGCGTAATATCTCAATCCACATGCAATAGCTTTATTTGGATGATTCGGGTTCACAATATAATTTATAATTTCATAAGAGGCTGTGTAAATAATTTCGATGTTATCATTTGATACATATAATGGTCCGTTTACATTTAAAACATGGTTAGGGTTTGGTTCATACGTATTTAGACCAATCGTTTTTGCATAATTATTAGAACCATCTATGATAATTTGTGCAGGTAATGTATCACTATGCTCATTTGTAAGGTCAATAATACACATTGATTTTGTCGGCTCAATCGGATATTTACCTCCACCGATGTATAATCCTTTTTTCTGTGTGCGAATATTTAAAAATGTTATATCATTTTTGCTTTCATCACCAAAAAGTGTTAATGCATTACCGTATTTGGCATTACTAAATGTTGCTATATTCGGATATAAATCAATACTTTCACTATCATAAATAGCGACTGTTTCTGTAAAATCATGCGAAATATCGCGATTTGCAACCGTCAATTTTGTCAAAAGTTCGGTTTCATTTAACGACGTTCCTGATACTTTCAATAGTTGCCTATTATTGATGTTGCTATATTCTATTTTTGCATGACTTGATAATCCCGTACTATCGGATGTAACTCCGTTTTGTAAAATGGTTCCATTTGCATCGTATGATACTGTTTTATTATAAAATTGTATAGATGAACTATTGGCTCCATCTACGAAAAAAGCTAATCCATTATCGATGTTGTTGCGTGCTAAAATATTGCGATTTTGTATCGTGTTTGTGTAAACATTCAAAGTATTTACTTCGTTTATACTTGCAATATCAAAAGTGGATGTTGGGGTTTCCACATTGAAACCGATTTTACCCGACGATCCTTTTATAAAGGTAATATTGTCTGTTAAAAATAATCGTCCAGAAATAATTAAGTCTCCAGATACATCTAAACTATTTTTCATTGTTGTTAGACCTTCTATATCCAATGAACTTCGCAAAAGAGTCGTGCTATTTACAGTCATCGTACCATCCACTACGAAATCACTCAAGAAAGACTCTTTTACAACAATAGTATCTGTTACAATCGAATTGGCCTTAATGTGATTCATTTTTTCATATTTATCAATTCCTCCATATTTTTTCCACGACATGTATTATACATTTACTTTTTATTTTTTAATGTTTTATTTTTCCGTTTTTTCGATTTAAGAAACTTGGATATATTCGGCAAATCATTCAATATTTGCTTCACGATCTCTCTATAAAAGGGTCTGAATACATGTATTCTACGTTTCATATCGCTAGGTGAGAACCATTTCAATTCTATTTTTTCGAATAATTTCGTTTCTTTGAGAACTCCGTTATTCATTTTTTCATACAAATAATGATGATTATTTCCGAAATAATACGGCAAGTTCTCATCATAGTCTGTCAAAAAGATATGAGAATAGTATTTATCGTCATGATTTATTTGATATGTTCCTCCAGCTTTTTTGATTTTAGCTCTTAATTGATGTTCGTTTCCATAAAACCCCGTCATTTCTTCACAACCTTCTCTTATAGCACCATCAAATGTTGATTCGTTTTCACGTCCTCCGCCGAAATCGGAAAACCCTTGTATACCATATTCCACCGACTTTTCCTTTCCAAATAAAAAAAACAGTCTTCCATTATGAATTGCTACAGGTAATATACTCACTCCAACCATTATATATTTGTAGTATATAATTGTTTTTTGTAGTTTTATTATTTTCTTCTATTATAATTTGATTACTTTCACATCACCTTTATATGTATCTTCTTTTAATTCACATGCAAAATCGGCGAAAACATTGGTTATATTGTAATCTTTTTCCGGTATGTTCTCATAATATGCTTTTACATTAGGATTAGATTTCACTTTCTTTGGTTCAAAAGATGATAAATATAATCCGTCTAATGATTTGATTCGCGACAAAGCGACGTATGTTTGTCCATATGCAAACACATCTCGTCCAATATCCATTTCTGCCATATGCAACGTTGTTCCTTGTATTTTATGTATCGTGATCGCCCATGCTAACATCAAAGGATATTGACAAATGGAAATGGTGGGATATTTTTCACTTTGCCAATGATGCTTTTCTAATAACATTTCCACATTGTTTGCAAATCTCACTTTTGGTATTTCATTGACAAAATCGGTTATGATACCTTGAGAACCATTACAAATACCTTTTTCTAAATCTATATTTGCCGTGCACATAACCGTTGCACCTTTTTTCAATTGCAATAATTCGACACATGGTGTATTGTTTTTAAGAAAGTTGATTTCATTATCTATTTCATAGCTCGGTGCTTTTGCACACATTTCTAATATATGACTTTCGATCGCTTTTTTTGTGTCACCGTACATGAGATTATCTTTATGAATTGACAAATGAGTTTCTTTTGTTTCATGTGGTAATGCTTTAAACATGGAATTATTGATCACATCGACGCTGTTTCTTACTGGATACAATTTAGTCAAACTCACTCCGTTATGTTCTTCTTTTTTGTAAGATCTATTTACGTATGTTCTCAATAATTCTACATTTTCTTCACTCAATTCTCCTTTGCGGATTTCGTTTAATATGTTAATATATTGTTGGTCGTTTTGGCGGAAAATTTTCGATAAAACAACTTGGTTCTCATATGGAAACGTTGTATTCCAATTTGTCGACTCAAAACAGAATTTTCCGCTTTCAGGTTCACCTTTATTTTCGATCGGCGGTAACTGATAAAAATCACCTGTTAAAATGATTTGAATACCACCGAAAGGTTGATCGCTACGTCTAATCATTTTACCAATTCTATTTAACACATCAAACATTTTTGCCGACATCATCGATACTTCATCAATGATGAGAACTTTGACGGATTTCCAGTTTTTTAATGCCCGTTTATTGCTCAATATTTGTTCCACTATTTTTTCAGGTTCTCCTCTACATAGTTTGATTCCCGACCATGAATGAATCGTTTTTGCATTATGACCCAATAAAATTGCCGCACAACCCGTGAGCGCCGTTACTTGTATGGACTTTTTTATTTTATAACAATGCATCACGAAATCTTTTATTAACTTTGATTTACCTGTCCCTCCTGGGCCAGTGATAAATAGGTTTTGTCCCTGTTTAAACCGGTTTAAAGCGTAATTTTGTTCAATTGATAACTCCATACTATTTATGTATATAATTCTATAAGTTGTATTCATAAATCAATTTTCTCTTTAATTTATATGCAATGCGAAATATGTATACGAGAACCTGGTAGCCATTCATTCAAAAAACTATGTATTATTGAGGACACTACGTATTTTTATACTTGTCCAAATGATGCTAAAAAATACGATGATGTAAGTGGTATTTTGATACATTATGAAAATATGATATGTTCTCGTGAAACCGATAATTGGACTTATGTATTAGATTGTTCTGGATTTGGATTGAAACATATGGTTACTTATCAAGTCGGTATAGCGCTTGTTGGGTTGTTCTCGAAATATGATTCTTCTTTACAAAAAATATACATTATCAATCCCAACTTTTATATTTACACTATGGTTTCCATGATTTGGCCAGTGTTAACTCGAAGCATGCGAGAACGTATCGTTTATGACGATAAAAATGCCTTTTTTATGGAAAAAAAATAATATGAATAATATATAATGCCTTCCAAGAGACAATCCAAACGCGTTAGTTTTAGCAGAAGAACTTCTTATCGCCGCATTCCTCGCCGTGTGCTTCGCAAACAAACCCCTTTCAAATGTGGAAAAACAAAACGAAATATTACTTTACGTCGACGCAAGCGCATTGTTGGTGGTCAATGAGGCATGGCCTTAAAAATGGAAGAACAACAACTTTAAACCCTTGAAGATTTAAACCCTTAACGATTGAAAATGTCCCATTTAAATCTTCAAGGGTCAGTTATCAGTAACGAATTAAATAGATACTTGATATTTATTAGAATGACGTTTGATTGTTTTATATATGGCAGTCAAATTGATATAATTCATATTGTTCTATTTTTATGTTTTGTAAAAATAAAATGTTCACTCATAATATAATGAGCGATATTCATGCAATTCGATTAGGATTGACTCTCGGTTTAATATTCGGTATTAGTGTATTCATTTTATCGTTTATTGCACCACGTAATTACGGAATGGTTTTCTTCGGATTATTAGAAGATGTATATATTGGATGCAATAGAAAAACATTTATTGGGAAATTTTTATGTGGTTTTATGGCTTTTTTAGATGCTTTTATCGGTGGTGTTCTCATCGGCTATATTTACAACCATCTTAACGCCATCAAATATTAATTGATGGATTATCCATATTTTATGTATATATAAAACATGGATTATTTATTCATGTGATATTCGTAAACAAAAAGATAAATCACGACCATTTAAGTTCATTGAACGATTGAATTCATCGATTAATTGAACTCTTATGCGCTGCAAATCAGTTTTCTCATTGTATTCACGCATGTCACATGTAACGTCGCCACTATGAACGCCATTGAATCCTATTTTCGCGCGCTCCAATGACAAACGTGCCAATATATTTTTATTAATACGAGAACGTGGTAAAAAAGAAATAAAGCCATTTTGACAATTTCCGCTTGGATATTCGTCTATTACTAAAAATAAATATTTTGGGCCGTATACATCAATAAAGGACTCGCCTGTTAAAGAACTCGATAAATTATAATATTCTTCTGTAAAACCCATAATCCAACCCAATTTCGATTTCAATGAATTCTTGTTATTACAATTGTTTTTGTCTACATTAAATTCAATGGTGAACTCATTTTGGGACGAGTTTTGAAAAGTTAATTTATTTTTATTTACACTGGCGGATATGCTTGAATATGGTGCAGATTGCGATGCCAATGATGCATTTAGCGCATCTATTAAAGACGATTCATCATAATCATCATCTGGAATCGTTAATAAAATGAAGTCTTCGTTATGCGATATTTTCATGATGTTATTTTCCAAATGGTCTGATATTACATAATACGACAATGGAACTTCCATATCTGTTATGTATAGTGACTTCACGTTGTTCACTCGTTCAGGTAATGTTATCGTATAATCGATTACTTGATTGTTCTCGTAATCATCTCTAAACTTTGTATCTATATTCAAATAAATAACTTTTGCATTCTTTTTCACATTCTTCATTATCATATGACTTCCATATTGTTCTACAACCGGACCTGAAAAAATGTCTTTTTCATCGAAATATTGACTCATATATATAATTAACAACAATTTATTCTTCGTATTATACTGTATTTCTTTGTATGTTTGATACATTCACATTGGGATTTACTCAAATTATCTTGTTCTTTATCGATCACCTTATGCACGCTAAGACCAGGCGCTTTCATAACAGGAAAACATGTCGATTGATAAGCCAATAAAGGACGTCTATTAGGACGTAAATTTGTTGCGTCACATGGAAAATCACCGCAAATTTCGTTTTTCACATTAAGATCGTATATTTGCATAGTATGATCATTGGTTGTTTCATTGTATGTTTGATTAATATTAATCATCTTTGTTTCTAAATTATATGCTGTATATCTACTATAGTCTTGAGAACTCAAAATTGGGGGCAATGGTTCATTCAATAATATCCCTGTCTTTTTATGGCGCAAATAATCACTTTGAGACATTATATATTATAGATTAGATTTTTGCCGTCTTATATGTAAAATAATGCCAAATATATAAAATAAAATATCCATACACTTAGTGTTATTGAACCCATAATATCTTTCACATTCTTAATATCATTATTATATTCCTTCGAAATCAAATCACATAAATATTCTATTGCTGTATTAATAGATTCTACAACAAAGAGTAAAATCAGGAAAAACATCGTATTTCTTTCGAAATATTGTTTGGTTACAAATTTATTGATCGCTATAAATATCAAAGTGAGAATGAAATATCTTTCCATGGTGCCGAAGTCTTTTAATAAATTTTTCTGAAACCCATTCAAGATTTCTTCATATTTCCGTTGCATGTAGTTCATCATCGATGTCATCATTTATATTGTCATGATATTTTGTTTTTGTTGTAATATAATATTTGCTAATTTGATAAACAAATGACCCTATTCCAATACCCACTAGAGAACCTATAAACAATTGTTTCAATGTATGGTGTCTAAAATGATACCTTTGATATATTGTCAATGCACAAATAAAAAGAGATATTATCAGCAAATAATAAGACGCGGTTGTTAAGTATAAAAACGTGGTTGAATAAAAAATAGATTGTGCATGACCCGATGGCATTCCATATTTATCGTATTTGTGTTCATCATTAGGTCTAGGTTCTCGAAGTATCGATTTTAATGTGTGATTCAAAATTTGATTAATGACGAGAAAAATTACATATGCATATAAATACGTTTTTTTATAAAATGAATAATAAATATTTAGTGCGGCAATAATAATGGGACCATAAAACCCAATGCTATCCAACATGTATTGTATATTATGTGTTGTTATATTTCTCTTCTGCTAAAAATGTAAACGACCAATTCGAACCATTTAAATCCACTAATTCGCCTTTGTCATTAATAAGCTTGATTGACAAACGACTTATATTCACTGGACCAAAATAAACGCGTTGTTGGTTTTGTAGCGCTGTTCCATGATCCACATATATTTCATTGTTTGTTAATTTTGTTAGTTCCAAAGGGATTATTCCAAATACATTTTTCGAATACAAACCACTCGAATATAACTCCGTATTATCTTTGTTTGTATCTGTCACTTGGTTTTTTTGATTGTTTAATAATTCTTGTGCTGAATATAACTCATTTTGCGTCATTCGTTGACCATTCTTTTTCAACGGTATTACACGTAATCCACAAACGCCATTTTCATTAGTAACTGTCTCATATTCAGGTAAGCTTGATAAAGATAGTGGTATTTGTGTATCAAATGATGTTCCCGTGACAACACCTGCCGACATTTGACTATTTGTAAAATCTTCCAATACAATCATAAAATATTTGTATATACTTATACTGACTGTTTTATCACCTACAATACGGGCAATATTATTTGTTGTATTTGTTAATTCATAACTTAATTGTTCCTGGAATCCTAATATATGTCCTAATGTTCCATCGATTTTCGTGCTGTCAATGATTTTTCCAGTGCACGTGGTATCCGAAAAATTCACCGAGTCATAAAATACGAGGTTGTAATCTTCTGTTTTGTAACTATGATTTATATTTAAACGAATTTTTGCTCTCTCCTCTATAACAATAACCGAACCATTTGCTATATTTTTGTTATTCGGAGTTAATGCTGAAGAAAACAAATTATTAATGGTTGTTATTAATTCATCACGCACATAGAGTTTCGGTGGTATGGATAACGTTAATCGGTTCACCAAATTTGAATCGTAAATTCCATTGTAGATTCCTGTGGTATATCTTGCATTGAAATAATCAATCGGCAATGGATTCAAATAGATTTTATTGTTCGACTCGTCAATGTTTATTGTATCTTGTTGAACCACACTTGTTCCTATTATGGAAGACGTCGTTGTTAAACTATACGTGGTTTCAGAAACAGAAAAGTTATTTGACCATGAACCCGATGGGTCTACAAATGTTACACTATAATCCGCTTCTGTCAAATATTTCACCAATTCGAAACTTATATTTATATTATAGTTTAAATTTTGTATATTTGTTGTTGATAATATTGCATCTCCATCTTCATCTGTAAAATTAGAAAACTTTTGTCGCATAAGGTTCATCACTTCGTTAATAGTTTTGTTGGTGCTATAAATATCAAATAATAAGTTGTATGACAATGAAGGTAATCCCACATTTGGTCGAGCGTTTATTTTTAATATCGACATTTGGGATATATCATAATTTGCATTTCTTGATATACTATTTGTGGAATTTATAATTTCTTCTAATTGTTCATAAGACAAATCGGTAAGATCATAATTATTTACATTGAAGTTGGAACCGGCATATTCTGTCCAAAATGTATTTGTTATATCGTAACTGTAATTATTTTTCGTAAATGCTTTGTTAATATCTATTTCCAATTCAAATTTACTATCATTGTTGATAAATGCAAGTGTGTTATTAAAAATACCATTTGGGTTACTTGAATCGACCGAACCATTATTTGTTGAAAAAATTCCTGCGTTAATAATTCTCATATATTCTTCCAACGTATATCCATTTTCATCTGAATTTTGAATATTGAAAATATAGTTGTTCGATGCATCAATATAGTTCGATTTGATACATGATAACTCTATATATGGACTCGATGAAATGATAAAACTACTTTCTACTACATTGGTTTCGGATGTTATATTACTCATTTCATTGTAAGCATTATCAAAAACAAACGCTGATGTTCTCCCCACCCAAATATCATTTGTTACAGTTGAGTCTTGTGGAAATACAACGACAATTTTTCCATTTTCTATATTTTGGTTTTTGTAACGATCTAATAATATATCCATTGTATAATGTGCTTTATTATATCCCACAACGGTATCGTCCGTTTCATTGATGCGTTGAATACGCGATAATGCTGATAAAGAGTCATTTTGTGCCAACTGCGCATTAATTGCATTAAAAAGTGTGGTGCGTGAATAATTTGTATTCAATGGTAAATCAATGTTTATTTGAATATTTTTTATAACTGTTACTGGTTTTATATCTGGAAAAAGAATGTATTCTTCATATACTGTATTTAATTCTGATGGAACGTAATATATAATATTGAAAAAATTGTTTTGAGCGGTCAATGTGTAAATATTAATATTTGCTTCTTGCGTTTGCGGTAATATTTCCAAATTCGAATAAATACGATACGGATAGTATATTTGTCTATTGAATCCCAATAACTGTGGTATTGAAGTCATCGGTGCGTCTACATTTGGTGATGTCCACTTTTGGAATTCAATAGAATAAATATATTCTCCAAAATGTCGTGTAATATCTATATTGACGGTTGCTTTACATTGCGCCACGTCATATAAGATGTTTGTATTACTAAAATCAGTGTCTGAATATAATGTTGACAAATTTGTCAAAGAAGTATTTACGGCATCTATCAATGTTTCTGCACTGTAATTACCCACTGATATTTCCACTTTATAATCATTATATCCCGTATTGATTCCGTTGGTTTTTCCTTGGAAATAAAAAAAATTGCTCCCGTATGCCTTGTTGATTGTGTACCAACTGTAAGGTATTTGCACTGAATATAGTTTTAAATTTGTCACGTTTTTTAATGGACTCGATAGATTTGTTGTGAAATCTGTTGAAAAAGATGATTTATTGTTGCGAAATTGACTATCAATACTCACCGTTTTTGTTATTATTTGTGTGCTTGTATTATTGACGGTTGGCTCTGGTTCTGGTTCTTGTGTTGGCTCTGGTTCTGGCTCTTCTATTGATTCTGGTTCTGGTTCTGGTTCTGGTTCTTGTATTGGCTCTGGCTCTGGCTCTGGCTCTTCTTGAAAAAAACGTTCATATACATCTTCGAAAAACGGACCTAAAAATCGATTCGTCTCATATTGTGTTATTTTTTGATTTATAGCTGCTTCCAATTCTCGATCCGTTGGATCCGTCAATCCAATAAATTCTAATAATTCATCATTTGTATAATTATTCACATCATAAATATTCGACATTGTTATATATTTAAAATAGTATTTAATTTTCTTTTTGTGTTATTCTTTTCTTAAACATGTTATTCACAAATTCCAATAAATTTATCTTTGACAAACAATTATACAACATATTTGACGGAAATTGTTTCAATCCTTGACCTCGTTTTACATGATGATTTCCTTTAAAACAAAGTCGGTCAAAGACCTTCATAATTGTTAATTCTTCTTGTGTCATGTCTTTACGGTCGATTCGATGTTTTCCCATGTATATATATCGATTGTAATTGTTGTGAGCATATACGTTGTGTCTTTGTATATAACTGTGATTTCGTAACATACCGATTCCTATAATCTCATTTTCATCATTATTCATTTCCAAAACAAACATGATTTTATTACATGGAATATTATCTGTTATTTTATTTGGAGCGCAATATATACATCCGACCTTTTCATGACTTGATCTGAAACGCCTATTTTCTTCGACAGTTTCGTTGTTGAACCGCGACGTCAATAAATACTTTTCTTGTTGTTTCTTGAAATTAGCCACGTGCTTTCGGTATTTCTTCTTTTCTGTTATAGTCGCGTTTGATTGCATGTGTTTTATGTTTCAAAAAAAAAAGATTATTTCATTTCAATTTTTTTGTTTATTGTGTTTTTTATGCGCAACACAATAAACTTTTTGTTTTTGTTTTTATTTTTATTTTTATTACTTATACTTAATCAGCCTCCAAAACCACGGATTATCATACACCACCTTTAACGTTGCTCCTTTATTGAGCTTTTCATAATACACTTTCGATTCATCATTGCTATTAAATTTTATTTTTATAATAGCCATTTTGAACCCATCTTCTTTCAAATTGTATTCGCGAATACATTCAATAAACCCCCATTTCAACCTTTTCAATTTATCAAAAATGAACTTTTTTGTTGTGCTTGTAGTTATACGTGGTATACACAACGTAAGTTCTTGCATTTTATGCTCTACATTGATTGATACTTTTATACAATCAATTTTTTTGTTTTTTCTCTTGTTTTTATTTTTTGTTTTTTCATTCGCTGTCTCAATTATTTTGCTGCCTTTTACAATATACCTACTTTATGTTAAAAAAATGCTGTTTTGAGACAACATTATTTCGGTATTATCTTTATATATTTTTGCGTAATTGTAATAAAAGTAAAATCCAATACTTATGTAATGGATTGGATTGATCAACATGAAAAAATGTTGAATACCATTAATTTTGAAAAAGAACCCGTTAGTTTGATAAAGTGTTATTTCATGTTTGTAAATAACAATAACGAAATCGTCAAAGTCACCAAAGAAGAAACCGAACTCATCGTTGGCGACGATCTTTCATTGCTATCAAAAGACGATGTATTAAATATGGTTCAACGCCAAAAAGCAACCTTTAATAATTCCAAATTTTTATATAATTCCTTGATCTATTACAGTATTGATTTAAATGAGAATACTATCGAAGAGTTTTTAGAAGATGTCGATGAAGATGGTCGTGTTAACGGTGATGTTTCATATAATTTTTTAAAACAAATGCCATTAATGGAAGATGTTCATATTGCGCCATGCATTTATTTTTTTCATAGCCTATGTTCTCTTTATTTCATTTTTCAAGAAATGCCCAAACCTATTTTGAAATTGTCTGGGTTCGGGTCTGGTGGTGGACAAAAAAAACGTGTTACTATTAAAACAAATAAACCTTCCAATCACAGCACGAGAAAAAATATTACATAAAACCTATATAAATTATTGGTGCTTAGTTATTTATGAAATCTTTCATGAAATACGATGAAACAAAAGATGTTTTGATATCAACGGACCATCATGCTTTTATTCAAAAAAAAATGGATTATTTGTCCTTTCATTTAACTTCATGTTCTCGTGATGACATGGCGAATTTGCAAAAAATGTATTTTGACCTTGTGTGTTTTGTTCATGAAAAAATGGCGTCATGTTCGTCGTATTCTATTTATTTACAATCTTTGTATAATATTACTTGTTTTACTCGTGACTGTAATGGTGGTAAAGGTTTGCGTGATGTTTCGTATATGATGATTTGTTGCATTTATACTCGATTTCCTCATTTGGCGTTTCAATTGATATATATGCTGCCTTATATTGGTTCTTGGGCTGATATAAAATATTTTTGTTGGTTTGTTCGTGAGTTCGATCGTGGGTTTGATCGTGGGTTCGATTTCGAACCCCTTATTACATACGCCGTTGATATAATTGTTTATCAATTTCATAGTGATTATTTGACATGGGATGAAGCTTTCAATGCTTATTTGAAAAATACATCTTCTTTAAAACGTCCATGCGCTCGTGAACTCATTTCCTTCGCCGCCAAATGGATTCCACGTGAAAAAAATAAACATGGTTATTTATTTGACATGATTGTCGATCGCTATTTTACGCTATTCGAACCTTTTGTCACCTTCAGTGTTCGTAAAATGAAATTCCGGAAAATGGTTTCTACATTATCTCGCGAACTCGATGTATTACAGCGTAAAATGTGCACCTTGAATTGGGCTTCGATTGACTGCAAAAACGTTTCATTAGGGTCTTTTATGAAATTCCGGAGTGCATTGTTACATGGTCGTTCGTATTACACCAATGCGATTGATCGCGATTTATGTCGCGAATTTATGATGGATACTTTGTTATACGACAACGATGGGTCTGACAGCGCTTCTTCTAAAAAACTCAATGTTCATATGGGCAAACTGGTTTCTCTCGGTTTCGATCTCATTCATAAACCTTATGACAGAACTGTCATGAGTCAAATGGCATTTGTCAATAACATTTGGAAAAAAATTGTCGGTAAACATTGTTATTGCAAATCACATTCTTTATTACCCATTTTGGATAGCTCCATCGATGTTGATAAACATGCTTGGTTTGATATGATCGGTATGAGTCTCTTGTTTGCTCGCGTGTCTTTTTTGAAACGCATTTTGGTTTTTCGCAACAACGAATGTATCACCATGCCCATTGACGAAAATGCTGATTTTATCGACTTGTTACGCGCTTTTGTCGACTTTGAGGCGTCTGTATATGTCGATTTCAATGCTTGTTTGCAAAATTTGTATCGCGGGTTTCATTTTTTAAATACTCATGTGAAACTGGTTTATGTATCCACTAGTTCTCGCATCTTGGATAGTCTGAAAACGTTTGATTGTTTTACTCACAAGCACATTGGTTATGTATTTTGGAATGTTCAAACATCCGGATTTGACGAGTGTTTACTTGAACAGTTCGAACCTGCACGGGACCAGGGTGTGGCGTTTTTAAGCGGCTCTACTCCAAATCTCTTGAGCACGCTTTCTTGAAAATGATGTATAAAGTCGGTGGTATTATAATAGTGCTCCCTAATAACATATTGTAATCTTTTATTAATAATCCATATAATACCCATAATAACGCGCTAATAAAAAGAAATATATATGACCAAAGTGATATATACGCCGATTTTATATATATTTGAAATAAATATAAAATTATTTTACTATGATAATAAAAATGCCCTATTATGCTGTTGCTAATGGGAGAAATATTGGGATATTTTTAAATTGGAATGATTGTAATAATTCAGTTAAAGGATATAAAAATGCTTTGTATAAAAAATTTGATACAAAAGAAGAAGCAGATAATTTTATTCAGTCAAATAACAAAAATATAAATGATATTAGTAACAATGAAAAACAACATAACATAACATCATTTTTTGACACAATTAAATCTAAACAAAAAGATGACGCAGTTGTTTTTATTCCAGACTATTATGTTTACACAGATGGTGCTTGTTCTAATAATGGAAAAAAAAACGCCTCAGCAGGAATAGGCATATTTTTTGGCATAAATGATAATCGTAATGTTTCAAAAAAAATAGAAGGAAAACAAACAAATAATATAGCAGAATTGACTGCTATTATTGAAGTTTATTACATTATAGAAAATGATATTATAAATGGTAAAAAAATAGCAATTGTAAGCGATTCAGAATATGCTATAAAGTGTGTTTCTTCTTATGGTGATAAATGCCATAAAAAATCTTGGAACGTAGATATACCAAATAAAGAATTGGTTAAAATCGCGTATGATATGTATAAAGATAAATTAAATATCCAATTTATACATATAAAAGCACATACAAATAATACAGATGTTCATTCTTTTGGTAATGACAATGCAGATAAATTAGCAAATATAGCAATTGGTTTAGACAATTGTCCTTACAATACATCTGGAAAAACAAAAATATATTTAATAGTTCCTTTTGTCAAAAAAGATGAATTAAAAAAATTAGGAGGCATTTGGGATAGCCATAATAAGAAATGGTTTGTATATGATAATCACAAAGATATAGACAAAATATTAACACTTTTTACAAAAGAATAATCGGCATTTTGAAATTTAAAAAGGTTTAATATAATACTTTATTTTTTATTGCATGGATACTTATTATCAGAAAACATACTATCACACCAACCACCATATAAGAAGGTGTATTATATCCAAATTCTGTATTATGATATTTAGGAAATAGTGTGAATGCACTATCGATCAAAAACGCGATTAAAACGAGTATCGAAATATGAAACCTTAATTCATTTATATCTCTAATCATCAGCAAAACACAAAAAGAAATAAGAAAAAATATTGATGCAAATGCGTCCTTCATATACCCAGCAGAATACATATTGTATTGTTGATATAATTATTAAATATAATATTATTCTCATGATAATATAAATGACAAAGGGTGTTTGTGCTAGTTGTGTTTCTTTTAGCGTAGATTCTATTGTAAAATCCCAGGCCAATATGAAACCCACTTGGTTAAATGAACGTGATTTTGTTGAAGATTTTATTGCCAGTGTCGATGACTTTCGTGTGCGCCATGGTGACTATGACATTGCTCTTGATTTGGAGATGAAAAAAATGGCGGGTCGAAAAATGTTGTATTGGGCCGCCAAACCCAAATCTTATCGCGATGTTCTTGTCAAAGATGCCAAATCCGCTTACGGTAATTTCTCTAATTATGGTGTGGCTAAATTTGATGCCTCTGGTCGCGCTCGTGTGTTTTTGAATTTCCGCAAGTATATAGCACTGTGCAACGCGGTCAGAAAACGCCGCAAACCTTTCATCCTCATTTGCATTTTGTCGTTGGTGACGTTTTTGAAAAAAAATGGTGCCAGCAAATTTATACCAAGATTTTAATAAAACATGTTGATTATGGGGAAATGGTGCGCAGTGTCCGCACTCGTCAATACGTCTTGTTGAATACTTTGCCTGCTGAATATTACGCTCGTGATCATATTCCGAATTCGTATAACTTGCATCATGCGTCGATAAAAAAAATGAGTGTTGATGATTTGCGTGCGTGGTTTCTGGAAGTCGTTCAATTACATCATCCTTTGTTGGCTGAAATGATTGCTGCGCGGAAATTGCAGATTTACGAAATTCCGATTATTTGTTATTGCGCGCATTCAAAATGCAATGCTTCTGATTTGGCTATGCGCGAGCTCGTGAAAAAAGGTTTTATAAATGTGTTGTTATATGAAGGTGGTATGAAAGAATACAGGGGATTCTCCACGGGGGATTCTCCCCCGTAAGCCCCCTTATACGGGGGGTGTAGTGCCGCAAGTCCAGCTTTTTTGTTCCATTATGTCACGTCTAAATATAGAAGCT
>ENA-OUOG01001624-OUOG01001624.1-marine-metagenome-genome-assembly--contig:-NODE-1624-length-25491-cov-5.928347_pt1 | contig 25491 bp, 27 predicted proteins | sample MGYA00248635_ERZ508505 | MGnify/ENA primary metagenome ERZ508505 (study PRJEB26176, sample SAMN06267871) | marine metagenome | isolation source: Saanich Inlet, British Columbia, Canada | place: Pacific...
TGCATGAAATTGCAGTCGTTTCCAACAACATCGCAAACTCGGGCTCAACGGGCTTCAAAAAGAGCGACGTATCTTTCACTGATATCTACGGCTCCGCCACGCCTGATACTGTGGCCCGCACCACGACGGGCTTTGGCAGCTCAATTTCAGACACGCGCCGCAATGATGGGCAGGGTTCGGTCGTCAATAGGTCAGGTGCTTTAAATCTAGCAATGGTTGGGCCTGGGCTTTTCGTTACGTCACCTCCTGATGCATCTGGAGCGGCTTCCGCGAGCACCATTTTCACTCGAAATGGCGAACTATCTTTGGATAAAGAAGGCTATTTACGTTCCTCGGATGGCTCTTTTGTAAGAGGGCTTGAGGTGGGAGATGATGGTACCATTAGTGAAGCCCTTACCATTATTCAGATACCATTTAGCGTCGATGACGAAAACATGAGCAACTTAGAAGTTTCGCAAGATGGCAGTATTCTCGCCACATATGGAAACAGAACAGTGCAGGAGTCTGGTAAGCTTGCGATTGCGACCTTCTCAAATCAAGGTGGTTTGAGAAATGTCGGCGCGTCACGCTTTACTCAATCTTCTCAGTCGGGCGATCCGATTTATGGTGTTGGGGGCCAAAGTGGCTTTGGCACTATTCAATCAGGTGCCTTGGAGGGGTCAAACGTAGATATCACCCAAGAAATGACGGTGATGATCCGTGCACAGCAGCAATTCAGCGGGTCTGCCAGAGTTTTGCAGGCAAATTCTGACTTGGTCGAAAAGCTGACACGTTGATTGATTTGGGGCTGAGTCATGCTTGGCCCCAAATTTTTTACTCGTCTGGTCGATCCACGAGTAATTTAAAGAAGAAACCTAATATTCCGATGCCCCAAATTAGTGCGACAAAATGCCAAGCAGAAAGGTTTTGTAGAGGTTGGAACTTCTCTTCCGCAAAGGGGATGCACAATATCCCGATCGCCGCCGCGAAAAGGAAATAGCGTATAACCATACATTGCCTGCATATGTGCGTTTTTCTTTTCTTTTCGGAAGATGGTGTTTTGATCAAGATTGGTGACCACCGTTTGCAATTGTGTGCGTCACCCCGATATTAACAGTAAAAATGTCTAAAATGTTATAGCTAGACCTAAAATAAAATATTATGTAGCGTCAACGCAACTTAAATGTGCGGTGATGCTTTGCTTCCACTCAATACGACACATATACCTGGTTCTGGATCAACGGCATCTGTGCCGTTGGCTGAGGGATTGAGGCCAGCTGCGCGGCCACCTTTCGGGGCTCCGACGCTTCGACAGACAAGTCAAGGTTTGCCTGCGCTAGATCAGCTTGATGCGTCGGCAACATATTCGGCCAATCACACTAGAGTTCAGATTTATCACCCCAGCCAAGCGCCGTCTGCCCAAAGCACCGAGAACGCATTAATGGCTAGGGCACTCTTATCTCAGCCCTTTGCTCACTCGGGGGCGGCAACAAAAATTGCTCGTATTTCCAATATGTTCTTGGATGCGCCACGGTTTGGATCCGCTGTTAATCTGCTGTCATAACCGCAGTGTTAACGTAACTCTCTAGATGCCGTCCAGGGCACTAGATGCCGTCCAGGAAAGAAACCTCCAGTTCCGGCATCTCTTTCAGCCATTCACCATCCTCGATCGCGCCCCAAGTCCATCCGGCGGGCATGGCGAGTTCTGGTTTAGTACGATACATATAAATGAATGGTTTGAATTCTTTTGCAGCCGATGCAGCCGAGACGTCTGGTGTCTTTAAACCGTCAAGAGAAGACGAGAAAAAGCCCTTAATTTTGCGGGGCGCCCCATTTTTGTCAAAAGTGATTCTATTATACGCATAGCTTTCTAAAATCTCAGAAGCATCTTCGACGCCAGCGTCCATCATTTGCCGAAGGTAGCTTTCCGAAGTGTCCAGAACCATTTCATAACTTATATCGCTATAACGATCAGCTAAAACGGAGGCATATTTTGAGGCAAACGCTTCCAACCCGAGGGACTCAGCCAGATAGCGTTGCGCTGTGAGGGCACAAGTTGCCGAATATACCCATGAGGGACAGAAAATTGACACTCAAACCTCCAAGTGTGTTAGCGGATATATCCACAGCCATTGTTTTGAGGTTAGAGTTATTTTATCTGGCCCCACGCGTCAATTATATCATTTAATACATTTTCACAGGTATCCAATTTTGCGTCAGGGTCTGACTTCAGCGCTTTTTGGAGCTGGTTGCGGCAATACTCATATACTTTGAATAAGTTTTCAGCAATTTCGCCCCCCTTTTCGAAGTCGAGGCTTGTTTGCAAGATATACACAGCCGTGAAGGCATTTGAGAAATATTTCTTTTTCTTCTCATCCTCGATCGCCGGCGTCTGTAGGTTTTTGAGGCACCGTGACAGCTCTTGAAGGGTTAGAGTGATCATCTCGTGAGGGTCGGAGATACCGGAGAGCCCTGCCTGCCGCGACCTGTTGTATTGGCTTCTTGCAAATGCGTAGTTCATTGTTCTCTCCCGCCACTGTTGTTATTCATATTAACGGTGCGTCAGACGGATTGTTTAGGCCCTCGAGAGTGAAATCGGTGCATTTAGTTTTGAGGGTAAGCCGTCCTTTTTTCTGTATATTCGCTTAGCGGTATGAAGACCCTAGAACTCTCGCGGTCGCTTTCGTCGAAATGACAAACCTCGACCTGAACATTCCCGATATCAGGCTCTTGTGAGGGGTTTGGTGTTTGCGCGACCCATTTCAAAAACAGATTCATAGCTTACCTCGTTGGTTGTTCCTACGAGTGTTTGAGCAAGATTGATGCCAACTTGCTCAAAGCTGAGATTAAGTGATCAAAAACGAGGTGAGTTCAACGCTATGGATGAACGGCTCATAGCCCCAACGCTCCAGATAGTCATTTATTGTGGTCTTTATCTTTTCGCTTAGCAATTGGCGGCCTTCCCGAGACAGAAGGACTTCTTCGTTAAGCTCGGCCGCTTGTGCGAGAATAAGAGGGCGCAGCTGTGGTTCGCGCTCTTCAAGTGTCGTCATCATACTGCTGGCATTGAGGGGGGACTCAAAGATTGAAACGGCAATTTCAAAGCTGAACAGCTTATTACTTCCTGGCACGTTCCCGATAATTGTGGAGGGGTATGGGTAATACTCATACCCGGGTGTCGCTATAGCAAACCCGTCCTCATCTGTCTCTTGTGCTGAGGCATCGGTATTTTCAGGCGGAGCTTCAATTTCTATGGGCGGGGTTGGCGGGTTGAGCGCATCAAGCCTGTCAGATTGAGGGCTTATGGTGTTGTGACCCGCCGCAAATACCAAAAGCGTTATGAGCGCAGGCGCACCATAGAGGGCGGCTGATAATAACATTTTCTTCATCGTCGCTCCTCCCATGTCATCTGAACGACACAGATTTTAAAAGTGTTAAACCGAGGCTGTCAGTATAAGCTGTCAATTATTTGAAGCCTAAAGTCTCATGGTCGTCATTTGCTTGTCTGTTTTCTGACTCTTTGATTTAGGCGTAATTTTTGAAAAATATATTAACAAAAATTTAATCAATATTATCAAGTTGTTAAATTAAGAAAGTATTGATTTTTCGATTTTGTGCCTCGCCGGTTTGTGGGGTTGGCTTGGTTATTGCCTTTTAGACTCCGTAACCTGGAGAGCCGCAATGAACTCGATTTTGATAGAAGCTGCACATTTCTCACAAGCGCAGGCGCTGCGCGAGCTTATTGCACGCCGGATGCTGGATGTGGGGATATTGGGCGAAACGGTTGCACCAGATGCAGGCGCAACATTGGTGTTCTCGGCGGCTCATGAAGCTGCGCTTGGCAATATGCAGGCCCTTTTGGCGGTTGCACGTGGGTTGAAGCCGCGCCTAGTCGTTATCGTAGATGATAGCGCTGACCAGTTTTCCATCACGAGTGATCTTGGCGGAAAAGTGCAGCGTGTGAACCTGCCACAGTCAGATGGGCTGGCCCTTACCGTTGCCGCAGACATAATTTGTGCTGATCTCGCCAAAATGATTGCCGCTGACCCTGCGACAAGTGATTTGTTGGTTCTTGCAAATCGTGTTGCTAAGTCAGATGTCACTGTTTTCATCAATGGGCCGACGGGCACTGGCAAAGAGGTTCTGGCACGCTTTATTCATGACAGATCGGATCGCGCCAAAGAGCCTTTTGTGGCCATAAATTGCGCGGCAATTCCAGAAAATATGCTTGAAGCCGTATTGTTCGGCCACGAGAAAGGGGCCTTTACAGGCGCTTCCGTTGCCAACAAGGGCATTTTTCGGGCGGCTGATAAGGGTACTTTGTTGTTGGATGAAATTTCAGAAATGCCGATTGGCCTGCAATCAAAGTTGTTGCGGGTTCTGCAAGAGCGCAAAGTAACTCCACTGGGGGCTCAGGGCGAAATTGATGTAAATGTGCGCGTGCTGGCGACCACCAATCGCGATATGCGTGCCGAGGTTGCTGCCAACCGCTTCCGAGAAGATTTGTTCTATCGTCTCAATGTCTTTCCGATGGCAACTCAATCTTTGAGCAGCAGACCAGAGGATATTCTGCCTGTGGCTGTGGCCTTATTGCGCAAACACTCGATGTCTTTGGAAGGGCTTCCTTGGCTGTCTGCTGATGCCTGTGATGTGCTTTGCAGCCATGACTGGCCAGGCAACGTGCGCGAGCTTGAAAATGTCATGCAGCGGGCCTTGGTTTTGCAAAATGGTGGCGTGGTTGATGCTGAAGATATTGTGATTGATATGGTGCCGGTGCTTCAGAATGTTCCAACGCCGCAATCATCTCAACCCACGGTCAGCCGCCTGAGCGCCTACGGAGGATAACGCGATGACACAGATTGGAGGCCTCAAATATCAGGTGGATCAAAGCCATCTGCAAAGCTTGAAGAAAGCACAAGAGGGTTTAGGCCAACCAACGCAAGGGCCAAGTTTTTCGGAACGGCTTGCGAATGGTTTAAATGACGTCGCGAATGCACAGGGCGATGCGTCCAAAATGGCGCGTGATTTTGAACTTGGGCGCGAGCAAGATTTGGCCAAGGTCATGGTTAGTCAGCAAGTATCCTCGCTTGGTTTCCAGCTGACCCTTAATCTGCGCAATAAAGCTTTGAGCGCTTACAAAGATATCATGAATATGCCGGTTTGATCGCAGATCACTCTGAGCATTCAAGACAAGGACGGCCTCGAACATGGCAACGAAAACACAGTCCCTCGACACCAGCAGCGCTTTGTCAAGCAGTGCAAACGGCTTGGTGCCATCTTCGGGCAACGTTCTAGACACCATCAAGAACGTGACGCAACAACCAAGTTTTCAGCGTGCTTTTCCAATGATCATTTCCGTCTTGGCAATCGGTGTGTGTTTGGTTGTTTTTGCTTTGATGCAAAAGCCTGATCGCACGACGCTTTACGCATCCTTGCCTGAGGCAGAAAAGGCGCGTGTTTTTGAAACTCTGAAAAACGCTGGCGTGGATGTGACACTTGATCCGACAACCGGCGACGTCATGGTGCCTGCGGCGGACTATCACAGCTCACGTATTCAGTTGGCTGCGCAAGGCCTGCCGCAGTCTGTGCCCGATGGATATGATACATTGGGCGACATCCCTATGGGCACGTCGCGGTCTGTTGAGACTATGCGCTTGAAACAAGCGCAAGAAGTTGAACTGGCGCGTTCTATTAACGAGATCTCAGCAGTGCGCTCGGCCCGCGTGCATTTGGCTTTACCCGAACGTTCGGTGTTTGTGCGTGAGCAACTGCCGCCGACAGCTTCGGTCTTTTTGCAACTGGACCGGGGGCGTGCCATGGACGAAAGCCAGGTGACCGCGATTATCAATCTGGTTGCCGCTTCTGTGCCAAGCATGGCGAAAGACAATGTCACGGTAGTGGACCAAAGTGGCCGTCTTTTGTCCAAGGCACCTGATGATCCCTCCTCTATTTTGACAGATAATCAGCTGCAATACCGTATGCGGCTGGAAAACATCTACCGTTCGCGGATTGAAAGCTTGGTCACACCAATCGTTGGGCCAGGGAATGCGACAGCACGCGTGAATATTGATTTTGATTTCACGCGCCGTGAGGTGACAGAGGAGAGTGTTGACCCCAACGGAAATGCCTTGCGCAGTGAGCAAAGCACAAAAGACATCACGTCAAAAAGTCCCGCTGTCGGCATCCCTGGTGCAATATCGAACACTGCGCCCACAGAAGCCGAACTGGTGACGGATGGCACGCAATCCACGGGCACGACGGGCTCTGGGGATGTGCAAAGCCAATCCTCAAGCGAAGTGCGCAACTATGAAGTGAGCCGCAAGGTGCAAACCACGCAACAACCCTCAAACACGATTGTGCAAATCAATGCGGCCTTGTTGGTCCGTGATCAGCGCGTGAAAGACCCCGAAACGGGCGAAATGGTAATGCAACCCATTGATCCAGAAGTATTGGCAGACATCGAGAATCTTGTCTCCAGCGCGATTGGCTTGCAAGTCTCCCGCGGTGATACACTTATCGTCAAATCACAACCTTTCATTGAAGAGCTTGAAGGTATTCAGGTGGATTGGCATGAGGCCGATTGGGTGGAAAGCCTTGCCAAACAAATCGGAATGATCCTGATGTTGGCTGTGGTTTCGTTGGGGGTTATCCGCCCGCTTCTCAACCGTCTCTTAGTGCCTGCTGGTGGCGAAATGGTTGCTCGTGGGGGACTTTCTGATGAAGATGCCGAAGCAATGGAATCTGTCGAAGTGAATGCGGGCGAAACCTTGGAAGACATTAAGGCCAAGCTGAAGCCGAAGAAAGCCAACATCTCAATGGAGATGTTGGATACGGCCAACACCTATGACGATAAGGTGGCGATCATTCGGATGATTGTGTCTGATGAAGCCGGGCGTGTGTCAAATGTCTTTAAGCAAATGATGAAGAAAGAAATGGATGTGGTAGGCTAAGGCCTGCTGCTGCCAGAGGAAATTAAAATGTCAGATGCACTTGCGACACCGACTGATGAAGAAAGCTTGTTTGATACGCTCACGGGCACGCAGAAATCAGCCATTCTGATGATGCTGCTCGGAGAAGATGAAGCCGCTGAAATCTTGAAGAACCTGTCTCCGCGTGAAGTCCAGCATTTGGGCGGGGCAATGTATTCGGTGCAAGGCGTTGATCAAGACACAGTCAATGCTGTGTTGGACGAATTTTTGGCAATCATCAAACAACAGACAAGTCTGGGCTTGGGCGCTGGAAATTACATCCGCAATGTTCTGACAAAAGCCTTGGGGGGCGATAAGGCACAATCGGTTTTGAGCCGGATTACCCCAGCGTCGTCAGAGCGGCCGATTGAAATATTGGATTGGATGGATGCTCGAGCGATTGCCGAACTCATCATTGATGAGCATCCTCAAATCGTTGCTTTGATTGTATCATATCTGGATTACGGCTTGGCAGCAGATGTGTTGGGGCTGTTGCCACCTGACTTGCAGCCAGAGGTGGTGCGTCGGATTGCAACCCTTGAAACAGTGCAGCCTGATGCTGTGCGCGAGCTTGAGCGCGTCATGCAGCAAAAGTTCCAAGCTAATACAACGCTGCGCGCTTCGCAAATTGGCGGCGTAAAAGCGGCGGCGAAAATCATGAACTTCACAAAAACCGCGATGGAACAGCGGATTATGAAGGACATCAAGAAAGACAGCAAAGACCTTATGCAAGCGATCCAAGACAATATGTTTGTCTTTGATAATTTGGTTATGTCTGACGACCGTTCGCTTCAGACGCTGCTGCGCTCCATTGATACCGAAATTCTCGTCTTGGCCCTCAAGGGTGCCGACGAGGTTCTTCGCGACAAATTGTTTGGCTGTATGTCCACACGGGCAGCGTCCAACATTAAAGACGAAATGGAAGCCCTTGGCCCTGTCCGTCTCACTGATGTGCAAGAAGCACAAAAACAGATCATTGCTGTGGCGCGGAAAATGTCTGACGACGGTACAATCGTGCTTGCGGGCCGTGGTGGAGACGAAATGGTATGACCCAAGACTTTGTGCCACATGAAGGACTGATCCGCGCCTCGGATGTGGCAGCGGGTACACCGCTAAAGCAGTCTGAAATCACTCGGTTTATCAACACGATTGACACCGAGGTTTATCAACGTGACGAGGCCGCTCCACGCAAAAAAGATGCACCGTTTAAATCAAAAAGTTTGCTTGATTTGGCACGTGAGGCGTCTGAACGGATTGCTTTGCAGGATGCCGCGCGCGAGCGGGCGCAGAAAGAGGCGGAAGACGCTGCCGAGAAAGCGGCTCCAGAGCAACCGCCGGAGCTTGCAACGCCTGGGCCTGCCGCGAAAGAGGAGACACCATCGGCAACTGATCAAGCGGCGGCTAAAGTTTCAGATCAAACAGAACCGCAGCCTTTGTCTGGCGCCGACGCTGGAAAGCAGGATGATAGCCCTATCGAAGTCGCAACCGAGCCGACAACACTGCAACCTGATAGTCTCGCCCCTGAGACTGATCTGGGTGCACCTGATCCTGAGCCGACCAGCCCTAGCATGGCCGCTTCGGAAAGTGTGAGTGAGCAGGCTGCAGACAGCCAAATAACGGAGGCTTTTGAGGCAGGTGTCCATGAAGGGCAGCGTCAAGCACGTGATGAGGTTGAAGCAATGATGTCCCATGCGCTGGGACTTTTGGAGCAAACTGTAGAGGCGTTTCAGGAGCAAGGGCATGATGCCAGCCTTGCTTTGAGAGACAGCATATCCGCCAGTGTGATAAGTCTCGCATCGTCTCGTGCGGGGATGCAAATTGATCAAATGCCAAAGGCTTTTGGGGCGAGGATCGAGACCTTGGCTGAACGCATTCAAACCTCAACGTCGGCGCCCATCCTCAAGGTTCATCCGAGTGATTTGCTTGTCTTGAAGCCCTGTCTTGAGCAATCCAGAAAGCTGCTGTCTCTACGTTTGGTTGCAGATGAAAGTTTGGCCCGTGGAGATATTGATCTGGCGCTTGAGGGTATCAGGCTGACGGATGTCATGCCGCGGGTCGAGCAGGCCCCGACTTTTGTACACTATGTTCCTTTGACATTAGCAGATGATGTTGTTGATGAACCAGAGACGCATACACCCGAGGTGTCGTTGGAGGCTGTAGACGAGAACCAGCCAGCCGATGGAGCCGATCAAGCCATCAATGATGAATTCATTGAGGAAAGTTTAGACGATATCATAGCTGATCAGCCTGAAAAATGACGATTAACGCCCTTCAAACCGTTGTCCAGAGTATTGCGTCCTTGGGGCAGCCTTTGCCGCTAATCGCGTCAGGCTTGGTCACCCGTTTTGATGGCCAGATCATTGAGTGTGACGGGTTTCCTGTGTCGGTTGGGTCGATCTGTCATGTGCATCTCTCTGATGGGTTTCCAATACAAGCGGAGGTTATCGGCTTCCGTGACGGGCGAAACCTTGCTTTTTTGTATGATCAAAATGCCGATATTGAAGTGGGTGCCTTGGTCACGGTGGCAAACAATGGGCGTCAAATTGCCGTCGGACCTGCATTGCTGGGCAGGGTGATTGATGCACAGGGAGAACCACTGGACGAGGGTGGCTCCATCGAGCTTGAGGACAGTTGGCCTTTGCACGGAAAGCCCATCAATCCTTTACAACGCCGTGCAATAGCGGAACCGATGGATGTTGGCGTGCGGTCTGTGAATGCTTTGCTGAGCATTGGCCGTGGGCAACGTGTGGGGATTGTCGCGGGCTCAGGTGTTGGGAAATCGGTGTTGTTGTCGATGATGACCCGGTTTTCGGATGCGGATGTGATTGTTGTTGGGCTGATCGGAGAGCGTGGGCGCGAAGTCGGCGATTTTGTCGAGCGCTCGATGGGTGGGCAGGCGCGTCACAAAATTTGTGTTGTGGCTGTGCCTGCTGACAGAGCCGCTTTGCTGCGTATCCGTGGTGCCAATCGCGCCACTGCGATTGCGGAATATTTTAGAGCCAAGGGTAAGAATGTGTTGTTGATAATGGACTCTCTCACCCGTGTCGCTCATGCGAAGCGCGAGGTCGGGTTGGCCTTAGGAGAGCAACCCACAGCAAAAGGATATCCGCCTTCTGTAGTGTCTATGATCCCGAACTTAATTGAGCGCACGGGCACGGGGGGCGAAGGCGAGGGCGCTATAACCTCGATTTACACCGTTTTGGCTGATGGAGACGACACGACCAACGACCCTGTTGTTGATACGGCTCGGGCGATTTTGGATGGGCATATCGTTTTGTCCCGCAAGCATAGCCAACTGGGGATCTACCCTGCCGTTGACCTGACGGCTTCGGTCAGCCGCGTGATGAATGATATTATCCCAGACCCGCATCAAAAAGCAGCCGTTAAATTCAAACGTCTGGTCTCGGTTTACATGGAAAACCGCGACTTGATGTTGATGGGGGGCTATGCTGCTGGGCAAGATCCTGAGCTTGATCTTGCAATCGCACTTTGGCCCAATATCACCGCCTACATCAAACAAGCGGCTAATGAGCCAGCGACATTTCAAGACTGCCAAAAGGATCTCATTTCCTTGATGGGAGAGTGAGCAGATGTCACGTACATCTCGTTTATATGAACTGATGATGAAGCGCGAGACGATGCGTTTGCGTCAGAAAGCAGATGCTTTGGGCGGGCTTGTTGGAGACCAGACGCGGCTTTCTGACCTTGATGCAAAACTCGCCGAGCTGATTGTGGAAAATAGCCAAGATCGCGGCACGCAAACGGTTTCTGCTTTGCGCTCGCAAGCTTTTTACGGGCGTGAAATGGCCGAGCAGCGCGAGTTTGCGCAAAACAGGCTCGAGTTTTTGGGAAGAGAAATTGAGACGGCACAAATGCAGCTGGCTCAATCAAAGCAAAAAGAAAAAATGTTAGAGGAACGGGCCGCGCAGGAGCGGCGCTTATTGGCACAAGATGCTCTCGACCTTGCCGATAAGCTGCGTCCTGCACAGAAAATAGAGCGAAAGTTATGAGGAAGTTGGCATTGTTATTGCTACCCCCCTTGGGTAGATCTTTCTCTTTTTGAGGCGCATTCATGAACGGCATTAGCCCCTATACCGAGCTTAACCGACCCGCCGATAACGGTGGTCGTACAGCATTGGTCGATATGATTGCTCTTGTTCCAGACGAGATGTCTGAGGTACCGCAGAGCTTTGATCATATGCTTCAAGGCAATCAAGCCCTGCCCGAAGAGATCGAGGCAGCTTTGCCTAAAGCGTCGCAAGCGATTGCACCAGGCGGGCTGCTAGAGGAGATGGGTTCATTTGACATTGGCGCGCAGGTAAAGTTGACCGTTGCGGAGGGACCATCTGGAGAGGATAGCCCTAGCATTCCCGCAACTGAACCAAGCCTAGTTGAAGCGGGCCTGCAAGTTCTGTCAGTGTCAGATGGTGTGCAAGGTGTGGCGGATGAGCCAACTCAGCCCCAGCTGCAAAACGATCCTATCGCGGCACTGCCCAGCATGATTGTGCTTGCCACGGCTGAAAGCGAGATTATGCAAGCGGGGGGGCAGTCGGCTCTTGCGATTGCACACTTAGGAGCACCTGACGCGGAGCAAGTCCAGATAGAAGTTGGCGCTGTGGGCGCTGAAACGGATGCCGCAGTTCAGCGATTTAGAGGCAGAGCCGCAGAAGGCTTGCAGATGCCGAGCGTGAACAGTGAGGGTGATACACCAAAGCTGGCAGTCTCGAAAGCTGCAATTCCGCCATTTTCCAACCCCAGCTTTCCAGACACACCGCAAGCGATCACGCATCAGGGATCTCAACTGTTGTCCGATGGTCATGTCGCCTTACCAGCAGTTGGTGTTTCTGAGTTGACCGGTGTTGAGACTTTGCGGGTGTCTGAAATACACCAGAAAAGCGACGCCAAACTGAATGTAGTGGACCCCGTGAACTTAGGCGACGCCGAGAGGCCGAGTGAGCATGATGTTTTGGTGAGTAAGGCGCTTGTGAAAAGAGTTATTTCCCCTGACGCTGAGGAGAAGGGGCAGAGTCAAGCAAGGCTGCTGGCTCTTGACCCATTTGTCCCTGCCAAGCCTCAGGAAGCGCTCAGTGAAGAGATTTCTTCTGGGGCAGGTCTGGCAACACGCCCGAGTGCGCCACTTGGGCCAGTGATTTTGCCTGAAGTTGGCAAGTTAAATCAACTTCCTGTGTCTGAAGCCTTTTCAGCCACCGTTGAGGTTCAGCCGAGCCCGGAAACCTTTGTTCTAAAATTTAATCCAGATGGCTCTGCAAAGCCTGAGGTTTCGGGGTCAAAGTCGGATGAGGCAAAAGGTTTTGGTGGGTTGGTTCAGCCCTTGTCGGCAAAGTTAGAAATGGCCTCCTTAGAACACAGCGCCGCCAAACCCGCTCAGGAGCCGCCACATCCAAATGCTCAGGCAAGCGTGCTACGTGCGACTATGGCGCTTAATATGCGTGATTCTCAATGGGGGCAAAAACTCGTTGCTCAAATTGAAAAGATGCAAAATGAAGGTGTTGGCCGCTACGATATTTCGTTGCGCCCCAAAAACCTCGGCGACTTACAGGTCAGCCTTGAGTTTCGCGGCGGAGACACTCAAGTCCGGATTGTAACTGAAACAACGTTGGCGTCTCGGGTGTTGATTGGAGCTGAAGACCGCCTGGCTCAGATGCTGGACAATGCTGGCTTTAGGCTCACATCCTTTGCGGCATCCATGTCGGCAGGCCAACAACACGCGGGCACAGGGCATGGACAAAATCAAAAGCAAAAGCAAAATTCAGCCGAGCTTGCCAACAAAAACAAAGGCGCGCGCAATGCGTCAGCCTCAGAGCCCATGATGCCTGTGGACACAAAAAGCCATAACGGCGCAGTAAATGTCATCGCATAAAATTTCAGGAGCAGTTACATGGCAGATCAAGAAACAGATGAACCAAAGAAGAAGGGCGGCTTAGTCAAGATAATTGGCTTTGTTTTTGCGGGGGTCGTGCTTGTTGGCATTGGTCTTGGCGCGGGCTTTTTTCTTTTTGGGGGCTCGTCTCTCACGCCGAGTGATGAAATCGAGCAAATTATTGAACGTAAGTTGAAAGAAAGTGGTCAGCTGCCCGAAGAGGACGAAGAGGTAGCCGAAGAGGGCGAAGAAGAGCCTGCTCTCAACAAAAAAGAAGCGCCTAAGGTGGATACTTTCATCACAACCTATTTTGAATTTGAGGGCAATTTCACAACCAACCTGCGCAATTCACGCAAGTTCTTACAGCTTGGGGTTGGGGTTTCAACGCAATATGATGAAACTGTGATTGAACACGTTCAAACGCACCAATTGGCTTTAAGGTCTGAAGTTCTTGGCACGATCAGTGAGTTCACTGAAGAAGAGATCCAGGGCAAGGCAGGACGTGATATGTTGGCGGTGAAAATGGCGGAAGCCATCAATACTAAATTAGAGATTCTTGAGGGGTTTGGTGGCATTGAAAACGTTCACTTCACTTCTTTCGTGTTGCAATAAGGGGCACGCAGATGGCACCTTCCAAGAAACTTACCTCGGATGAAGTCAACGCTCTGATTGACGGCTTGGGCGATGAAAGCTCATCGGCTTCAATGGGCGGTGATGATGGCCATGTGGATGTGCGCCCGTTTTCGTTCGGCTCCGATGACCTATCGCTCTTGGGGGATTATTACGCGCTGCGCATGATAAACGAGCGGTTCTGCCGCTTTGCACGCAGCGTGTTTCTGCCTATGCTGCGCATTCAACCGCGGATTTCGACTTTCCCACCAGAGGTGAAAACCTTTGACGAATATACCAGTGGTGCGGAAAGCTTTATGAGCCTTACCACAAGCCGTATGGAAGAGCTTCGCGGAAGTAGCCTTTTGGTTGTGGCGCCTGCATTTATCTCGCTTCTGACGAATTCATACTATGGCGGCACGGCTGTGCGCTCGTTGCGCCGCCCCACTGGAGAATTCACGGCAACCGAGCAGCGCGTCATTGAGATTGTGACAGAGGGGTTGATGAGTTCTATGCAAATGGCATGGCGCGACCTTACGCCAGTATCTTTTTCGGTGCAGGGCCATGAAGAAAATATGCAGTTCGCCTCATTTGTCGACAACAGCGAAACTGTCATTGTCTGCACCTTTTTGGTGCAGCTTCCCGGAAATGAGCCGGCAACTTTCGATATGGTCTATCCGCTTCAAACACTGAAACCGATCGCCTCTTTACTGCGATCACGGGTTCAATCTGAATTTGTCGATGATGATATGTCATGGCGTCAAAAGCTGGAACGCGCAATTTTGAATATTCCGCTGATGGTCACAGCAGAATTGGCCAAGCCAAAGGTTTCAATGCGCAATCTTTTGCGCTTGCAAAGCGGTGATACCTTCCCAATTCAGCTTGCCGATGGTGTAAAAGTTCTTGTTGAGGGTAAGGATATTTTCAATGCTGAATTGGGCCAAGTTGGCCCGCAAGCCGCGCTTCACTTGCGCGAACGTATTAACGCAAACAAAGACAATGTTTAGAAAGGCAGTCTGATGTCAGATGAAAACCAAGTTACTGAAGAGGCCAGCATTGCAAAGCCCGAGCGTGATGGAAGCGAGAACCTGCGGGTTCTTGAAAACATTGATGTGCAAATGACAGTAGAGGTTGGCCGCTCTGAAATCACCATCCGAGATCTGTTGCGATTGAGCGAAGGCTCGATTTTGGAGCTTGATCGGCTGGCGGGTGATCCGTTGGATATTCTCATCAACGGGACAATGATAGCTAAGGGCGAGGTTGTGATGGTTGGCGAACGTTTTGGCATTCGTTTTGGCGAAATTGTTGAGCCAGAAAAGCGCGTAGAAAGTATTTAACCTTTGGGCTGTCATTTTTTTGGCAGTGAAGGGTATTCAAAAATAAGACGCTATATCAAATGATTACCAATTAATTAACGTGCCACCTTTGAGGTGGCACGTTTCTTGCTTCTTTCTTGTGAGACAGAAGTAAGGCAAAGACAGTGGATATTCAGCCATTTCAAATCGTTACAGTGGTGGTCTTCTTGGCCATTCTATTGGCGGCCCAGTTGCTGCTGAAGCGTCTGCGCAGGGCGGGTGGCCTGCCATCCTCAGCAAAACGTATGGAGGTCCTCCAAAACTTGAGTGTTGGGCCCAAGGAGGGCCTATTGTTGGTGCGGGTTGACGGCTCAGACTTTTTGGTTGGTGTGCCGCGCCATGGCCCGTTGACACTTCTGCCACTCGCGCCAAACAGCACTGAGGTGACTTATGTTTAGACTTTCCGCACTCAGTTTCATCAGCCTTATCGCGCTGGCAACTGCTACTTCGGCGCAGGGCTTCGACATTTCAGGGCTTCCAGCTTTAAACACCACACAATCGGGTGAGGGCGAGATGACATACTCGCTGTCGCTACAGATCTTGGCCTTGATGACTGCATTAACGCTTTTGCCGTCGCTCGTGTTAGGTATGTCGTCATTCACCCGCATAATTATTGTGCTGTCGATTTTACGGCAAGCTTTGGGCACACAACAGACGCCGCCAAATCAGGTGCTCATCGCAATCGCCTTGTTCTTGTCGCTGTTCATCATGCAGCCAACCCTGACACTAATATATGACAACGCTTTGTCGCCGTTCATGTCAGAGACACTTCCCGCCGATCAAGCCATTGCCCGCGCTTCAACCATCATGAAAGATTTCATGGTTTTGAACACTCGTAGTGACACGCTTTTGATGTTTTCCGATATGGCGGGCGCTGAAGCTTATGAGAGCAATGCTGACATCCCGTTTTCGACCATCTTGCCGGCGTTCATTACATCTGAGCTGAAGACGGCCTTTCAAATCGGGTTTCTTCTTTTCCTTCCGTTCTTGGTTATCGATATGGTGATTGCCTCAATCCTAATGTCATTGGGGATGATGATGCTGTCACCGATGTTGGTGTCGTTGCCCTTTAAGCTGCTCTTGTTTGTTCTGGTTGATGGCTGGGCCATGACAGTCGGTTCGCTGGCGGCCACTTTTGCAACACAGTGAGGTCCCATGGAGTTTGATAACAACATTGAATACCTCCGACTTGCCTTCTGGCAAATCATTCTCGCCGCAGGCCCCATTTTGGGCGTGGCGCTGGCGATCGGTTTGGTTATCGGTGTTTTGCAGGCCGCGACTTCGATCAATGAAATGACATTGAGTTTCGTGCCAAAGCTCATCTTGGTGCTGCTCACCATGGCACTTTTGTCAGGGTTCATGATGACGCAATTGACAGATTACTTTGCTTTTATTTTTGAAGAAATCGTGGCTGTCGGGAGATGATACCGATCAATTCCATATCTTTGGCGGGTTTGCCTGGCATGCCTTTGCAGGCCTTGTTTGATGTTTTTCTGCAAGTGTTCTTGGTCAATCTCCGCATTGGTGCTTTTCTGATATCGGCGCCGTTTTTTGGCTCGCGTATGGTGCCTTTGCAAATCAGAATTGTTTTCTCAATTGGGCTTGGATTGTTTATCATGAGCCAGATCGAGGCGCCTGATGTCACTGTTTTGACGTCGTTCTTTGTGGTGCCTTTGGTATTACAAGAATTGGCCATTGGGCTCTGCGTTGGACTCTGCATGACAATTATTTTTGCCTCCGTCGGCTTGGCGGGTGAAAAAATTGCGGCATCTTCTGGCTTGTCTTTTGCTATGCAAGTTGATCCGAATGGGGGCGGGCAAACGCCAGTGATCAGTCAGATTCTCACCCTGTTTTCGTTGGTCATTTTTTTTGCGCTCAACGGCCATATGCTGGTGCTGGCGTTGATGATTGAAAGCTACACATTGGTGCCCATTGGTGCTCCGCTGCTTTATGGGGCGATGTTTCAAACAGGGATAGATGCCGCTGGGTTGATGTTTGCTTTTGCCGCAAGCGTCATGCTGCCCATTGTAGCGGTGTTGTTTATAATTAACTTGGCCATTGGCATCATTACAAAATCAGCGCCGCAGCTTAATTTGTTTTCATTCGGCTTCCCGATCACAATCCTGAGCGTATTCGTGCTCCTTGTTTTATCTGTTACGCCTTTGGCTTGGTCTTTTTCAGATCTGATTGAGTCGACAATGGCCGTTTTGAGAACCCTTATCGAAAGTATGTCCAATGGCTGAAGGTGGTGATGAGAGCCAAGAAAAGACAGAGGACCCAACTCAGCGGCGCTTAGAAAAAGCGGCGGAAGATGGCGAAGTGTTGTCATCCAAAGAGATGTTTGTTTTTGCCACCATGGCGATGGGGATCGCTATGATCTACGCCTTGTCGATCTATATTCCGTCTCAGATTGGTCATTGGATGTCATTTTTCCGGTTTGGCGGCCTCGATAAAATGGACAGCCAGATTTTGACGAACCTTGGCCATGCGCTTTGGATATTTATTGTTGTGTCGGCAATTATTGGTCTGCCCATGCTTGTTGCTGTATTGGCAACACAAGGGGCGATCGGGGGCGGCATTAATTTTACAGCCAAAGCCATGGCCTTTAAAGGCAATCGCATCAATCCTTTGAGCGGACTCAAGCGTATGTTTTCGGTCAAAGGGTTGGTTGAACTGGCCAAGGCTGTCGCCAAGGTTGTCTTTCTTGGCGCTGCCTTTGCGGGTGTTATCTGGGTGCTCCTGCCGACAGTATTGCGCCTCACCAGCACAGGCTTGACGGCAGCTTTACATGAGGTGTTCTGGGGCACGATGCTGGCGCTGGCCGCATCTATTATTGTCCTGGGTGCCATTGCGGCCCTTGATTTGGCCTATGCCATGTACACACATATGCAAAAGCTGCGCATGAGCCGGCAAGATATGAAAGACGAGCACAAGCAAACCGAGGGCTCGCCCGAAGTCAAATCGCGCATCCGTCGCTTACAGATGGAAGCCAGCCGGCGTGCATCAGAGCAGGGTGCTGCAGTTGAAAATGTTGCTGAAGCCACTGCCATTATTACAAACCCGACACATTTTGCTGTAGCGCTGAAATATGTCCCGGGTGAAACGCGCGCACCAATCATTTTGGCAATGGGTCGTGGGAAAATGGCAGAGCGTATCATCGAGAAAGCAAACGAGCACGACGTCACAATCTTCCGCAGCCCGCTGTTGGCACGTGCGCTATATTTCACTGGCGATATTGGGCAAGAGATCAGCGATGGTGTCTACACCGCGGTTGCGGCGGTCTTGGCTTATGTGTTCCGCCTTGATCGAGGCGAGACGCCTGAGGAGCCTTGGGTCGATATTCCGAATGAACTTCAATTTGATAAAAACGGTAAATCTCTGGGTGGGGAGACATAAACATGAGCAGCAAACGAACGCGCAGCATGGGCGAAATGATCTCGACAATTTGTTTTTTTGGGATGTCAGCCTGGATTGCACTTGAGGCGCTTGCATTGATGAGCGTTGCCCCCAGTTGGCAGATCTATGGCTTGTTTGGTGCCTCTATCATGTGTCTGCTCGGGGGATTGCGGTTTATTATTGCTGATATGGCCGCTGCAATCCAGCGGAAATTCAAATGAGTTCAGGGGGGTCTCATATCGCTTGTGGTCGGTGCACGTATTACTTTGTTACATTTGATGTGCAGAGACCTCACGGATGTAAAAAATTTGGTTTTAAGTCGCAGAGATCGCCCAGTTTGGAAGTTTTTACAGCAACTGGCACGAAATGTGCTCAATTCAATGAGAAATTTACGCCATCACGGCGTGCATCAGAGAAAACTGTCAGGAGGCGGGGATGACGACCCAAACGAAAGCTGTCGAGGAGGGCATCAAGATCGCGTTGGACGCAGCCGATGCAGCAACGAATGTCACTGATGAGTTCGCGCGTATCAAACAGGATTATTCTGCCGTGGAGGGCGAGGTGAAAAAACTATATAAGAACGCCACAATTGTTTTTGCCAGCTCGGCCGCCGCCAGCCTTATCGCCGTGCTTGCTGCTTCGATGATGTATTATCGCACCATGGAAACCATGGAAACCAGCAACAACACGTCGCTTGAGGCATTGGTCATATTCGCGGAAAATGTCGATAAACTTGCATTGGCAACCACATTACTTGATGAAGCACTCACCAAACAATCCGAAATGTCTGAGACAGCGGAAGCCACCAATATCGCTGTAAGCCGCATTGAGGAAAGTCAGGCGGAAGCTCAAGCAATAACAGCAGAAGGCTTGGCTGAGCTTTCAGAGACCACAACAGCAGTGGTGTCGCAATTTAACACAGCGATGCTTGAAAAATTTGATACCGATTTGGCGCAACAGACCGATACTATTTCTCAAGCGCTGGCCTCGCTTGAGGCGGCACAAAGTGCGCTTTCTGCCAGTCTTGCGGCACAAGATAACCCCTCAGGTGCTGATGCCGCCCCAAATAAAGAACTGACAGCAAAGCTGGAGACGGTCCTTATGCTGCAAAGAGAGATTTCTGCGAAAATCACAGCCGCCAACAGCCCGCCGCCCAAATCGCGTAAGCGCCCAACGCCGGCTGCGACAGCCAAACCAAAGCGCACATCAGACGCGCCCATCACCTTCCCATAAACCTGGTCAAAGCGCCGAGGATGTAACATGGCACTTGAAGATTTCGCTGATGAAGCGCCAGCGAGCGCCGCACAGCCCCCCCAATTTCTGAAACTTCAGAAAAGTGGGATGGGGCGGTTGGCGGTTGCTCATCGTATGCGCGAAGGGGATATCTTGGTCGCTATAGACGGCGATCTATTCTTGGGAGATGGCGAAACGCTCAAGAGTGCTTTTGAAGATTTTGACCCAACAGAGCCAGACATCGCTTGGCTGATTACGTTTTGGCGCGACGGTTTATTCTTCAGCGTCTGTTTTGAGCAGCCGCTCAAAGCGAAGTTTGATTTTGCGACGCCTGAGGAATCAGTTCAGGTTGTGGACGGTTTTCAGAGCCTCAAGTTTGGCCCTATTGAGAATTATCAGAACTTCGAAGTGTTTAAAGACTTGGACAGAAACGCTGCTATGCATGAAACACGTTCAGACAGTTTGGCTGGGATTGCTCCTGTCTTGTGGATGCTCAATCACCGCTTGTATTATCCATTGATTGCTATAGCGATTGTATATGCAATCACATTTTTGACGCATATTTTGTTGTTCTTTTTGGCCTATGGCATGACCTGCCTTTATGTGAAGCGCGCACAGCTTAATTTGCTTCGCTCGTATCATTTGTTTGAAGACAAATTTTATTGGTTCGTATTGGCGGGGCAAAGCGAGAATGAAGTGAGGGAAACGTGTCGCGAAATTGACCCTGAAATTAAATTTGCGTTCGACAAAACGGCAGAGCAGCCGAAATTAAACCGGCTTCAACGTAAGGAATTGCGAGAGGCTGAAGCCAAGTCGCAAGGCTAACGTTTGTCCATTTGAAACGCTTTTCGAAAAATTACGAAACGCAGGCCTAAAGTAATCCGTTGCGGGGACGTTGACCCTAGCAAGGGGATATAAATGCACTCCAGTTTTATCAATAGCCTGTCACTGGCCGCTTTGCCACGCCATCGCGTTCAAGCGCGAGCCATGTTGTTAGAGGCAGGCCTTGAGACAGACAGGGTCTTTCTCTTGAAAAAAGGTACGGCGCGTGGCGCAGACGGTGTTGTGTATCAGGAGGGACACGTGCTCAACTTTAAAGAGTTTCTGGCGGCATCTCACTTTGTAACTCCGATTAAAGCGCAAACCGAATGTGATATTGTGCATATTCCTCGTACACTGATCCGCGAGCGCCTGTGTATCGACAACCCGCTCACATGGACGATTGCGAGATGTTTTGCTGCCGAGGATCTTGCCCTGCGAGGGGTCGGATAAATGGGAGAAGCATCCACCACACCTGTGCGGAATTTGCTCAGCCACGGTGAAGTTATGGAGCTGATCCATTCTGAAGTGCTGTTTATTAAGGGAATGCCGGTAACGTCAATTTTTTTGGTCTCAAAAGGTACGTTGCTTGTGTTTTCAAATGACGGCTCAAAGCTAAGGCGCTGGGTTGGGCCACAGCAAATCGTGGGCATCCATGACGCATTGATCAACGGAAAGTGGCAAGGTATCGGCGTGGCGCATGGAAAGGTAGAAGTTGTTGCTTTCAGTTTCCAAACGCTTCAAGACGCCTTGAAGAAAATCCCGCAGGCGCATCGCGTATTGTTGGATGAGTTGTTTGCGAGTTAGGCGAGCCCCGCCACTGAAGCTGCGCGGCGACGTTGGAAAGACGACGGGATGTTTTGCATATCTCGGTATTTGGCCACAGTACGCCGGGCAAGCTTGACGCCTTCTTTCGCCATGAAGTCTACGATTTTATCGTCGCTATAAGGGGCTGAGGGCGGTTCGGTTTCTATCAATTTCTTAATTTTGTACTTTATCGCCGAAGCTGCTTCAGCGCCATCGTCGCCATTGCCTTGCAGCCCAACGCTAAACAAAGCTTTCAAGCGAAATGTGCCCTGTGGTGTCGCCATCATCAAGCCTGATGTCACACGGCTTACGGTGCTCTCGTGCACATCGATTGCCTCTGCCACATCGCGCAAAACCAATGGGCGTAAGGCACCTATGCCTTGCTCTAGAAAGGCTTGTTGGCGGCGGACAATCTCTGCGCCAATGGCCAGTGTTGTTGAATTGCGTTGCTCAATGGCGCGCCGCAACCAATTGGCGTCGGCGACCCGCTCCGTGGTGAATTTTTTATCATCGTCGCTTCGCAGGGATTTCAGAGCTGCTTTAGCAAGGGCCCGATTGATGTGAATGCTTGGCATTGTGCTGCGGTTTAAGTCTACTTTCCAACCGTCAGCGCTCGCTTGAACAATCAGGTCTGGCGCGCGTATGGGTTCAGCGACCCCCTCAAAGACGCTTCCTGGTTTTGGATTAAAGCTGCGGAGCAGGCTAATCAATGTGCGCAACCTCTCCAAAGAAAGACCAGACGCTTTCTTTAAGGCTTTCATGTCGCCTTTGGCCAGCATGGGCAAATGGGCAAGAAGGCGTTCAAAATCTGTTGTGTCGTTGTCTTGTGCACGTGCTTGCAGCAAGAGACATTCACTCAATGAGCGCGCGAACAATCCTGCGGGCTCAAGTGTCTGCAACTTTATAAGCACTTGGCATACCAACGCTTCAGAAACGCGCAACATCAGGGCAATCTCCTCAACGGGTTGCCCTAACCAACCTGAGGGCTCTATGGCTTCGGCTAACGCATAACCGATCATCCGTTCTTTTGGCTCGGCTAGCAGCTGGTCAATTTCGCCGCACACATACGCGTATAAAGAAGGTTTCCGCTCTTCAACCGTGGAAGCAATCATATCCCAATCTTGATGCGCCATGCCGCTGCTGGTTTTATTGCCCAAATCGAGCAGGCTGGATTCAAATGTGTTTTCGAGCGCCTCGTTGTTGAGCGGCGTGTCTTCGGCGGCTTCGCCAACTTTAATGTCGGTGGGCGTCACCGATGCTGCAACAGGTGTGTCATATTCTTTCGTTGAGGCGCTTTCATGTAGGGTTGCGCTTTCAACATCCAAAAACGGGTTGTCGACGGACTGTTCTTCCAAAAACTGACCAAGTTCAAAATTGTTCATCTGCAACAACTTTATTGCTTGCTGCAATTGCGCAGTGATGACGATCGACTGTTTCTGACTGACTGTCTGTGATGCCGTGAATTTCATATCAAGCCCTCCAGCCACGACAGTAGCGCAGGCATTTTGACCTCAAAAGTATTGAATTTGACGCCCCGGAAAGTTGGAAAATTGACGGATGTTAACAAAACCCTAACAAAATATGCGTTTTGGGCGCGCTATATCGTATGTCAAAAAACGGGCCTGTGTCCTTAAGCACACTACCTCCCGTAATATTTGGCCACAGAGTGGGTTAGGTAGCTATGTCTATGCGCCCAAACCAACTTATTTCAAATTTTTCTAAACATTTTGAAATTCGGTCGTTTTTCTATTCAGGAGCCAGACTGCAAGTGTCGCCAAGGTAATTTAAGGCCGTAGCGTTCATGCTGCTCCTGGCATAAACCTAAGGGAGTCTAGAGATATGACTGTTATTAATACCAACACCGCGTCCATCAACGCTCAGTATAACTTGAGCAAAGTGAATAAAGAGATGGAATCTGCGATGGAAGCGCTGTCGTCAGGCAAGCGTATCAACTCAGCCGGTGACGATGCTGCAGGCATCGCGATTGCCTCGCGTATGGAAAGCCAGGTCCGTGGTTTGAACCAAGCGATGCGTAACGCTGCTGATGGTCAATCACTCATCGACACCGCAGAAGGCGCGATGGACGAAATTACAAACATGTTGCAGCGTATGCGTGAGCTTGCTTTGCAATCTGCTAACGATACTAATTCCGATCAAGACCGGGCTTCGCTCAATCTTGAAATTGATGCTTTGACTGCGGAGATTGACCGTGTTGTTAGCACCACTGCGTACAACGGGCGCAACATCCTTGATGGTTCAGCTGAGTTGAGCTTTCAGATTGGTTCAGAAGCTGGCCAAAACATGAGCGTGGACATCGCATCGATGGGCACAAATGCTTTGGGGTCGCTTACCGGTGCGCCTGGAGCAAACGCTAACCTTACTTCAACAAATCAGGGCACTGCTGCTGAGGTGACTGAAGTTAAAATGGCATTTAACAGCGATGACACTTATTCGTTTAATTTGACGATTGGCACTAATGCCGCCGTGTCGATATCTGGTGACGTTTCCAACAGTGCTGCAACAGATATTACCGGCGCAATCAACGCTGCTTTGGCTAATGCCGATCTAGACGAGTATGCTTCAGCGACATTCAGCGGCGGCGTAGTTACAATTAAAGATACGTCAGGCGAAGGCATAGCGGTAGATACCTTTGCATCAGTTGGCAACGGAACAGCGTCTTACACGACAATCAACGGCGGCGCTGCTTCTGATGAAGTGGTTAACCTTGGCGGCGCTACAGCGAATATTGGTACGACCTTCGGCACTACGGCTGCCAACACTGCGTATGTTGCAGCAGCGGATGCAACAACCGGTACTGCAGCAGTGTTCACCGAGTTGCTTGACACCAGCGCCAACGGAAATTTCGCGGATGTCACATCCTGGGCTTCGACCGACTTCGACGGAGCAGGTGGTGCAACGGCATCGCATCTTGAAGTAGATTTTGGCGATTTCTCTGTTACCGTTGCAATTGCTGACGCAACTGATGTCGGCAGCTTCGCACAAGCTGTAAACGCAGAGCAAAGCGCGTTTACTTTCTCAGCGGTTCTTGAAGATGCTGGTAGTGGTGTTCTCAACTACAGCTTGAAAGCAGTGGCCAATACTGTTGGCGCGGTAGCCAATCCGCCAGAGATTAAAGTTATCGCAGACGACGGAACCACTATCACGGATGATGGCGCATTTACAGGCGGTACTGCTCTGACACAAACAACTGCTGGTGTCGATGCAGCTGATGCTGTTGTTGAAACTGGCGGCACAAAGCTTTACTTAGAGCTTATCGGTAATGATGATTATTCGTTTACACTCACTGAGGCAGGTATGGCCCCGGATGTGGATCTATCTTTCTCATACACCGGTACTTCAGCTAGCCGTGACGCGATTGCGCAAATTTTGGAAACCGACCTGAACGCAGCTGGCACAAGTACTTTTAGTGTCGAAAACGTGGATGGACGGCTGGAAATTACGAACCAAGATAACCTCGCGATGACATTGTCAGCATTTACTTCAACTGGTACGGGCACAATCCTTGCATCTACGGAGGCTGCAGATGCAGGTGCGCAGGGCACATCTCAGTTGCTGGACGATAATGTAAATGCCGTGGCTGCTACAACAACCACAGCTGGGGCTGCTGTTGCAACCGAGGTTGACCTGTCGTTCACTGCTGATGATACCTACTCATTCAAAATTTCAGACGGCACGCGCACTGCAGTTGTAGACGCCACTGCTGTGGATGTTTCCGGCACTGACGCTTCGGACATGCTGGCTGCGATCAATTACGGCTTAAAACAGGCCGGTATGGATGCTTCAATTACTGCGGCTGAAGCTACTGCTGGAACAATTACCCTTACACAAGCTGCTGGCCGCGAAATCTCGATTTCAAACTTCAGCTCTGATGCAACGGGATCTATGCTGGTTGATGCTGGCACGGGTACTGACGGCGGATCAAGCTACTTGAATGACGGCTTGGGTGCGAACGCTTCAACCATTTCGAGCATCAATATCACTTCAGCTTCATCAGCTTCAGATGCACTGGAAATCATTGATCGTGCAATCCAGGATATTTCTTCCGAAAGAGCCTCTCTGGGTGCAGTGTCTAACCGTCTTGATCACACCATCTCCAACCTTGGTAACGTTGTGGTCAACACTGAAGCATCGCAGTCCCGTATCGAAGACGCTGACTTTGCTAAAGTGACTGGTGATTTGACTAAAGCACAGATCATGAGCCAAGCGGCAACAGCAATGCTGGCGCAGGCGAATGCCTCGAAGCAAGGTGTACTAAGCCTGCTGCAAGGCTAAGCGCATCTATCAAGATAATGAAAAGGCCCTCGCTTTGCGGGGGCCTTTTTGATTCACACATATCTTAGATAAAAAACGTTAGATGCTAACAATAAATGTGGAGATGCTAGCTACAAAGTGGGAGATGCTAGCGCGCCTTAGTGAGATGCTA
>ENA-OUOG01001625-OUOG01001625.1-marine-metagenome-genome-assembly--contig:-NODE-1625-length-25490-cov-6.716169_pt1 | contig 25490 bp, 22 predicted proteins | sample MGYA00248635_ERZ508505 | MGnify/ENA primary metagenome ERZ508505 (study PRJEB26176, sample SAMN06267871) | marine metagenome | isolation source: Saanich Inlet, British Columbia, Canada | place: Pacific...
CCTAAGGTGAGCATTTTGCTGGCAGCACGAAATGAGGAAGCGTTAATCATTCGGAACCTTACAGCTATAGCGGCCCTCAACTACCCCAAGGATAAGCTGGAAGTGTTAATCGGTAATGATGATAGTACCGATAGAACTGCCGAGTTGGTCGCGAATTTCATAAAAGATAAACCTCAGTTTGCGCTTTTTTACATTGATAAAACGGTAGGAAAGGGCAGAGGCAAGGCAAACGTCTTGGGTCAGCTTGCTCATAAGGCTACAGGAGAATTTTATTTTATTACGGATGTAGATGTTAAGCTGCCTGAGAATTGGATAGTGGCGTTGTTGCAAGAATTTACAGATGGAGTAGGTTTAGTAAGTGGTACGACGAAGTGCGAACGGGGAGGACTCTTTGCCACCTTACAGAGCATAGATTGGCTTCATTTTATGGGGTATATTAAGGCATTCGCAAATGCAGGAGTGGGCTGCACTAGTGTGGGAAATAATATGGCTGTGCGAGCAGAAGCCTATTGGGAGACCGGTGGGTATGAAGAAATCGATTTCTCTATCACTGAAGATTATAAGCTTTTTAAAGAGGTGACGAGTAGAGGCTGGGAGTGGCGTACGCTTCTTGGGCCTGACTCGCTTGGGTTAGCATGGTATATCCCAAGTGTGAAGGAGATGCTGCATCAGCGAAAACGCTGGCTGTTAGGCGCACGTGAGCTTCCGCCGAACTGGAAGGGAATGATAATACTGTATGGAATGTTTATCCCAGTAGTACTTGTTGTGTTTTGGTTTAATCCGCGTCTAGCTTTGGCGATTTGGTTTGCTAAGTTTTTGACTCAATCCATATTCATTATCATCTTAAGCTTAGCTGCAGAGCGCAGACCATTTAGCTTTCTGTATCTCATCATCTACGAGTTGTATGTTCTGCTCAATACTGCAGCTACTGCACTCTTTTATTGGTTGCCTATAAAAAGTGTTTGGAAAGGGAGGGAGTATGATTTGTCGTCCTTCGGTACAATTTCTCCCAAGGTCGAAATCACTCAGGATGACAAATAAGTGCATCCGCTAATGCGGATACTCGGGATGGCCAATAGAAGTTTAAGATTCAGTTAAAATTGGAGTCTAAGACTAGTTATTCTTGTAGAACGAAATTTACTTAATCTTATATTTTTACTTAAACTTGTCCCACCATGTTCCCACGACTCTTTACCTTTTCGACTCCTGAGTTTTTGCAAGGATTTTTACCTGCGCACATCACGCTGCACAGCTATGGATTAATGATAGCCCTAGGCATCGTAGCTGCTTTCTACATCGTAGCGAAGAAAGCAAAGAAGTTTGGTCTAAATGCAGACGACGTGTCGAGCCTTTTTATTTGGGTGATTTTAGCAGCATTTGTTGGAGGGAAATTATTTTTCTTCTTCGAAGATGTAGGGAAGTATACGGAAAATCTAGGTCTAATTCCCGGAGCAATGGGAGGTGGATTTGTGTTTTATGGCTCATTGATTTTTTCAATACCCACTATTATTATTTGGCTCAGAAAACGAAAAGTAGCGGTGCGGCCTTTCTTAGACCTGCTTGCATTCGTAGGGCCTGTGGTCCATTCCTTCGGGCGCGTAGGATGCTTTCTAGCTGGATGTTGCCACGGGAAGGTATGCGAGAGCTGGATGGGAGTGACTTTCAGTCATCCCAATACGTTAGCGAGTATAAAAGACACGCCACTTTACCCTACCCAACTGTTTGATATAGCAGTGAATGTGATTATTCTAATAACGGTTATTATCCTGCAGAAGAAACAAAAATTTGATGGTCAGTTATTCCTTGTTTATTTAATGATGTATGGCGTAGGACGCAGCATAGTAGAGGTGTACAGAGGTGACGAGGCACGTGGTTTTCTGTTTGGTGGAGCAATAAGTCACTCGCAGTTTATAGCATTATGTATTGTAGTGATATGTGCAGTGATATGGAGACGGTGGAGTAAGAATAAGTGAGAAGTATTTGTTAATCAACAGACTGCTTCTATCTGACCGTGAGGTCTGATCTCGTATACTGTTTCACTCATGGGCTCTCCATCCAGATGAGCAGGGATGGGCTTATTGGACTCAATCGTTAATTGGTCTAGCTGCTCGTATTCTACTATATCCATTGCCAAATGTTTGCCCGCCATAACCAGCGGTAAGTAAAAAAAACGAAGTGGAGTCCACACTTTTTTAATTCGAACTACGTCCAGTTTTCCATCATTGACACTAGCACGTGGTGCTACTTTAAAATCTCCGCCATACACACTGCCATTCGCTGCGGAGAGCATAAATGTGCGAGATGTTTTCCCATTTACATTTATGATTGGAGATGGGTAAAAGAAAATATGCCGGATGATTTCTATCCAGTATTTCATTTTAGAGCCGAATAGTCCTTTTTTGAATTTAGTATTGAAGGCTATAGATCCATCAAATCCACAACCAAACCCGTTGGCAAATAAGCGAGCATTGCATCTCCAGATATCGACTGGAATGGTATCTGGTGTTTTGAGCAGGATTCGTTTAAATAGTTCTGGATAGCTAGGAATCCCTTCGGTATAGATCATCTTAGCTAAGTCATTGCCTGAGCCGGCGGGTATCAAGTGGATAGGAGTGGTGAGGTGGGGTAATGCATTGATCGCTAAGTTTATAGTTCCATCGCCACCAATAATGCTGATTAGGCTGAATTCAGTAGATTGAAGTAGAGTGTGAAGGGGATATGCATCATCTTTACCCAATGTTGTGTAACAGTGGTGAACGATATTTTGGTCTTTTAAAAAGTGTATATATTTTTCCAATATTGCAGCACTTTTGCCACCCTGGGCGGCAGGATTGTATACAATTAGAATAGTAGGAAGTGTGGGCTGCATAATTTAGATTGAAACAAATATCAAATAAAAATGCTCTATGTGTAACTTTGACGAGATTATAATATGAAGAGCATTACGTTAGTAGGAGGTGGATTGGCCGGATCATTAGTGGCCGTGTATTTAGCTAAAAGAGGTTACGAGGTCAATATATATGAGAGAAGACCGGATATGCGAAACGTGGAAATACCTGCAGGTAGGTCCATTAACTTGGCATTGTCTAAACGAGGAATAGCTGCATTGGAAAAAGTAGGTCTAGACCAAGCGGTGCTTAGCAAGGCTATCCCAATGCCTGGGCGCATGATGCACAGCACCGAAGGAGAATTGGCTTATCAGCCGTACGGTACAGAAGGTCAAGCTATCAATTCTGTAAGTAGAGCGCACCTAAATGTGCAGCTGCTGCAGCTGGCTGATGAAAACGAACATGTACATCAGCACTTCAATATGACCTGTTCCATGGTAGACTTAGAGAAGAGTATCTGCTGGTTTACCAACTCAGAGACAGGTGAAAAGCTGGAGGTGAAGTCAGACTATATATTGGGCGGTGACGGAGCATTCTCTGCAGTGCGCAGCAAAATGCAGCGTACACCGCGTTTTGACTATTCGCAGAGCTACACCAAATCCGGATACAAGGAGCTAACTATAGAGCCTACGGCTGACGGTGAGTTTGCTATGGAGCCTAATGCCTTGCATATCTGGCCACGCGGTAGTTTTATGATGATTGCGTTGCCGAATCCAGACAAGTCATTTACCTGTACACTCTTTATGCCCTATGAAGGTGCGACGGGTTTTGATAATATCAATACGGATGAGGAGATACTTCATTTCATGAATACGTACTTTGGGGATAGCGTGCCGATGATGCCTACACTGCTTGAGGATTTTAAAGCAAACCCTGTAGGGGATTTGGTTACGGTGAGGTGTTATCCGTGGAATGTAGGGAAGGCTACACTTATCGGAGATGCATGTCACGCTATAGTTCCATTTTATGGTCAAGGAATGAACTGTGCTTTTGAAGACTGTATAGAATTGGATGCTTGTCTAGAAGAGTTTGGAGACTGGGATGTAGCGATGAAGCACTACGAAAAACGCAGGAAGCCCAATGCAGATGCCATCGCAGACTTAGCGCTGCAAAATTTCATAGAGATGCGAGATCTTGTTGGTGATGAGCATTTTTTACACTACAAAAAAATAGAACACGAGCTGTGTGATTTACATCCCGATATTTTCCAATCTCAGTATGAGATGGTGAGTTTTAGTACTATACCGTATAAAGAAGCGCTGGATAAAGGAGCAGAGAATACCAAGCGTATTTACGACTTAATAGCAGAAGGAAAAGAAGAGTTGATAAAAGACAGGGCCTTTGTGCAGGACTGGTTTTCGTAGAACGGTTCAATCGTAATAATGAAGTCGGAGTAGTCTGATGGGTTGTGTTTGTGAGGTTAAGAGCCTTTTGCGGGTGGCTTTAGAATGATTCGGTAGTTTAGGGCCGGGTCTAATCAAATAATTGATTTATTCAGGATTCACTCTAATTTATGGACTTAAAATCTATAATTGGGAATAAATTTTAACACTTCAAACACAGTTAAATTTTATATTGAGTGAGAAATAAAATTTAATTGTGTTTATTTTCTGTTGCTTGCGATTGAGTGAAGTTTATTTTGTTCTAAAGTAATGTTTGTGGCATAATTTTTTTTTATCTTAGCAGCATGAACAAAATAGTACTTAGCGTACATTTTCCCGACCTTGTTTTTTTTCAGCAAGCAAGCTCAAAACTATTAGTTTAGTTTTATTTACACTGATTAGTTATTCAAGTCTGTCTCAAAACTGCGGAACTATCCCTGCTTGGAATTATTCTGTAGTCTCAACATCAGGATCAAATACTACCTATGAGATAAATTTTACTGCTCAAAGCACCACTAATGGATATAAAAGTATCACTGACATGATTGTTAAGTGTGGAACAACGACATTAAATACCAACACGACTTGTCGTATTACACCTCCATCAACCTCGGCTGCATCCAGTTTTAGTTATCAATTTACTGCGGCGACGTGCGCCTCTACTCTTGTATTGGAGTATACAGGATGGACCAATGACGTTTGTGGCGGTAGTGCTTGTTTTTCATTGAAATAGAAAGACTCTTAGAAGATGAAAATGAATTCACTCAAATAGGCGAAGTAATCGGAGCAGGTAATTCTAACAGTTTGGTAGACTATAGTTTTGTAGACGAAAGCGCTGTTCCTGTGGGTAACCATTGCTACAGATTGAAGCAAGTAGATTTTGACGGACAGTACGAGTACAGTGAAGTGCAGTGTGTTTCATTGAAAGGCGAAAAGACTGCTTCTATCTACCCAAATCCTTTCACCAACGAAATTATAATCACGGACTACGCTACTGAGACAGCGTCAGAAGTAGAGGTGACAGATTTACAAGGTAATGTGCTTATCCAAGCGTCATTGGATAGCGATGTGAACCACATCTCTGCTGCAGACCTTGCCCCAGGAACCTACTTTGTACGTGTGGCAGGTACGGCTAAGAAAATGGTAAAATACTAATCGGTAAATCATCCGATTTAGAAAAATAGGATTTATTTCATAAAGAGAGCCATTGCAGGAATGCAATGGCTCTTTGTGTTGTATAACCCTAGTCAAGCTAGATATCTCAATGGGTGGGAGATGTTTAGTTTGTACTTATTTAATGATTACTTTTTGTGTGTTCGTTCCTTTTTCGGTACTTACTTTTAGCATATAGGCACCAGCGCTTAGTTCGGTATTTACTTGAATGGATTGTGCTTGATGATAGTTGTTTTGTGCTACTACCTTTCCAGTGATATCATACATTTCTACAGCAATATCCTGCGCAGTTTCCGCTAAGCGTATTTCAAAGCTTCCAGTGCTTGGATTAGGTGATACGCTAGCATTTATAACTGCTGCTTCTGGGACACTTAGAAATGGACTCTCTAAAATAGTGATAGTGTAGTCTTCTACTTCTCCAGCAGTCTCGTGGCAGCTGTTCATGGTGTTCGCGAAGTATTGACTGCGGACTCTCATGCGTACCGGCTTATCCATAAGTGCAGTCATAGGCACCGTGAAGCTTGCTGTAGCTATGTGCTCTGCATTTAGTGCGCTAAAAACGATTTGCTCTTCTTTAGAGAAGCTAGCATCGTAGTTGTAATCGATCCAAGCAGTCACAGAGTCTTGTCCTGCAAAATGGTAGGCCATTCCAACCGTCAAAGTATACTCTTGACCTTGCTCTAAGTCTATGGTAGTGGCAGTGAAATCGCCGTATCCCTCCTTGCCTGAGCTGTTGCTCATTCCAGCCAACTCCACTTTATTGATATAGTCTGATCCTGTGCCATTAGAGCCTTTTGCATTACAGTAAGCAAATTCCTCTACGTCATACTGAAACAGATAACTCACAGAGGTATCCTTATTTTCTCCAATAGCAACTACCCTAAAATAAATAACGTCTCCTAGTTCGGCGTTGTTTATAGGTGTTTCAGTTGTCCAGGCACTAGTACTCACGTTTTCCATAGGAATGGAGTTTGTGGTAGCTATAGTATCCGCAGCCCATTCAAGATATACAGAAGAAAGCGAATCGTCATAGTTTATGGTAGCAGTGATATATTGGTCCACGCCTTCTTTTGGGGTGTCATCTGTCGGGGTATGTGTAGTGTTCACATGCGTAATACTGGGGAAATCATTTCTTCCGATGAGTGAGTTTTGCCAGAGACCGCGGCCCCATGTAGCAGCTTTCAGTGTATTACTCCCATAGTGTACTTCTAGATCTTTTACAGTAACATTTGGAAGTTGGTCGTCATATAACGTCCAGCTGGTTCCTTTCATACTTTTGTAATAAATGCCTATTTCACCACCTACGTATATGTAGCTGGAGTCTGAGTGGTCCACGGTTACTGTTCGCAGTGGCATATTGCCCAGGTCATAGGTGATATTTTGCCAAGTGGCTCCCTGGTCGTGCGTGATGAATATTTTTCGTTGGTCGTTTTGGTACCTGTTGTAGGTTACCAGGATAGTGTTCTCATCTTTAGGGTCAAAGGCGATATCTGTCATAGTATATCCAGGTAATCCTTGATTTATAGGGTTCCAAGTAGCTCCGCCGTCAGTAGTTAGTTTAAGTAATCCGCCTCTAGATACGGCTATTACATTACTATCTGTGGTAGCTATATCTGCTTCTCCTATTAACCCGCCCATAAAAGGAGCTCCTTTGAATTTCCAGTCTTGTCCAAAACGGTCTCCAGTCCATACCGAATCACTAAAGTGAAGCACTTGCATGTGGTTCATCGGATTGAGTAGTAGTGGAGCTTCCCATGCGGCATTCCCGCTACCTCTGTTTGGATTTCCTGTGCCTCTTCTTCCGTCAAATCCGCCGTCACGGGTGTAATTACGAGAGCCATATTGCCAGCTGCCTATCATCCAATCTGCATTCAGAGGATGTACGAGTGCTTCCATGCCGTCGCCACCATTCCATTCTATCCATCCGTCCGCATTGCGTATACTGGTACCATTGTCTTGAGAGCCTGCCATGTGAACATCTATATTTCCTTGACTGGTTCCTACAGCATAAAACTCTCTTATACCTGTTCCGTCATTGAGCGTAGTCCACGTCACTCCATTATCCGTACTTTTGGCTAAGTAGCCGTCGGTTCCCACATAGAAAACCCCGTTGATGCATTTAGAAGTACGTAAATCTGCGTGGATGTATGCATTGTTTTGGTTACTCCAAGAAGTTCGTTGAGTGAAGGTGTTGCCGTTATTGGTAGAGTTAAATAAATCTACATAGCCGTAAATCATGTTGTTAGTATCTATATCTGATACTGAAAATGCCAATCCATCCTCGGCTGGATTCGTTAAAAAAATGAAACTACTTCCTTCATCTACACTTTTATATACTCCATTGGTAGATGCGGCATACACATGCGTTGATGCTGTTTTACAGACAGATAAGTAAATCTGACGATTTGCATTACTTGGGAAAGTTCCCGCATTGGAAAATGACGTACCTCCGTTAGTTGATTTTTTTAATAGATTACGATCAGTTCCTGAATTTCTGAATGTATAGATTACCTGATTATTCGTAGGATGGAACTCTATGTCTGTAGTGGCTCCTGTGAATACTCTAGTCCAGGTATCTAGGTTGTCATTGGATAAGTAGAGTCCCTGAGTAGTCCCGATAAAAAGCTGATTGGCTACTGCAGGGTGATAGGCTATTTCGTAGATGCGCTCATTATCACCGATTCCTCCCCAGTTGAGATTGTCAGGGATAAATTTAGACGGTTGCCATGTTTCTCCAGCATCTGTACTCTTATAGATACCGTACGTATAGCCATTGCCACCGTGTTGTACATTAATAAGTATTTCACTTTTGTTATTTGGGTTTACGTCGATAGTACGCACTCCAGAGGCTACTAAGAAGTCGGTGGTATTTTTCCAAGTGTTACCACCGTTGGTAGTCTTCCAAAATCCTCCACTTCGACTCCCTAAATAGATAGTATTGCTATTGGTGGGGTCTACCCAAAAGGCTTCTACTCGTCCAATCCCTGGGGAGTAATGACTGGTCACATTATTCGCGTCGTATGGTCCTAAGTCTTCCCACCCACTGTCAAAGGAACCTTTGTGTTTGTAGTTATTTTGGGATAGTATGGCATTGTATGCTTTGGTAGCCGTGTAATGGTCTACATTGTGCCGGTCTCCGCTTGGAGCATATTTACTTTCATTCTCATTTTTCCATCTTTCGAAGTTTTTTGATCCGCTTCCTTTGCCTCTGCCATGGGTATCAAAATAGGCATTAGCGGAGTCTACTACGTCATAAAAATTATAGGCAGTATTCTGCATCATTTCTTTGTACGTTGGAGCGCTTTCTTGAGCTTGAACGTAAATACAACTGAGAAGAGTTATTAGGGTAAAAAGGAGTTTACTTTTTCTTTTAAAATCAAACATAAGTGACAAATGTAATCTATACGCTAAAAGAAAATAGGAGGGGAGATTAAAAATGACGCTTAGTGCAGATACGAAAAAGGGCCTCCATTTCGGAAGCCCTTTACGATTCAGTGTAGCATTTGGTTTGTGCTGTTTATCGGACGATATACGTAGCGGGAGACCCGTTTTTGGTGATTCCATACGCTGTATTTCGTGTTTTTACTTCTTCTATAAATATACGGTCACCACTGCGCAGAGTGCCTATTTTCTGTCGAATATCTGCAGGTATAAAGTTGCCAGTCACAGGTCTTCTTACCATTCCTTGACGAGAGTCTAGTATTATCGTATAGCTAGTAACTGTGAATGGTAAGTCGTAGGCAAAACCCTCCCCTAAGTTTGCTAAGATTCGGTCTTGTGCTCGTATAGGTCCAAGGGACTTAGCTCTTCCGTCATTTCGCAGACCTCCCAATTGAGCACGTGGTTCAGGAATCTTACGTACTTTGTACACTGTAGTTCCCATAGCTCTTCCTTTAGCCGATACGGAGATGGAAATGGTCTTTGTACTACCTGTTGGTTCTACTTTGTACCTCCCATTCCCCCCACTTATAGTGGCTCCATTAGTTACAGTTACACTGATATCCGCGGCACTAAATCCCGGTACTGATATACTCATGGGGTTATCCAAGCCTATGTAGACGATCTTCATAGCATCAGCTGATACGGTAGCTGCAGGTTTAAATACTTGATAGGTATGCTCATAGGGATATAACGTTGGCTTGCCTGTCTTCGGGTCAGCTACTTCTATGGTTCCTTTTACTGTTTTCTCTCCAACGCCTTGTGCTCTTAGATTTATCTTTCCTACGCCACTTTCCATAGTTTCAAGACTAGTTCCGTTCATTGTGATTTTTGGTACTGTAGCGCTAGAGGTCGCTATGAGCATTACATCTGCGGTATAGTTTTCACCTTCCATTACATAGTTGCTTTGAGGTATGATGGCTGCATTTAGCTCATCTATGATATGTGAGCCCTGATTTACACCATAGATAAGTTTACTGATTACATCGGCTTCTAGTGCCTTAGCATTGTTTTGGTATTGAGTGAGGTTAGCAAGTAACGCTCCAGCGGGTTGGTATTCAAGATTTATGCATGCCCATGTTTGTTTTGTTACTCCGTTCTGCTTTGGTTCTTCTGCGTTTAGCAGGTTCGCTTGTAAGGCTTGCTTGTAGTACGTATCGTTTACGAAGAGTTCTTTCTCGTCTGGTTTTAGTAGCTTAAGGAGCTTATCTCGTGTGGTGTTTATTTTAGCTTGAAGCTCCTGGGCTTTTTTCCCATTGTCTTTCACCATAAATAAATGCGCATGCTTTTCTATTCCTTCTGGAGTTTTTAGGGAAGTGATCCCTTTTTCTCCTTCTTCCTCCTCGAGCCTGCCATCATACATTTCTTCAATTTGTGTTTTTAGGGTGTTGATATACTGGTCGAAATCGCTGCTTATCTGCTGGGCTTCTTTAGCTGCTTCGTAGTAGGGTCTGGCTTTTTCTTCTTCCTTGTTTACGAGTTGAAGGAAACCGGCCATTTGGAGATTATTCTTTTGATCATAACTCTTTGCAGAGCTTATGAAGTTTTTCTCCATTAGGTGAAATGCTTTGAGTACGTGCCGATCTACATTGAGGACGAGCATTGCGATTAATACGAGATACATCATGTTAATCATTCGTTGTCTTGGTGCTAGTTTTTCTTGTGCCATAATTTTTAGTTTTTTTAATTTATTGGGTAAATCAAAAATGTGATCTAATACGGTTCAAGTAGGCCAAAGCCTTATTAATTATGGGCAAGAAGATTTAATAGTAAACTACCACAATATCCGGAATAAGAATAGTTTTTCTGATGGGTGTCAGAAGATTAGTTGGGTAGATAACGAAGGGATGGCTTAGTTTATTGCATTGGCATGACAGAGGAAGGAGCTGGGATTAAACCTGAGTTCACGTTTTTGGTTATTCATCTATCCATTCAAATAAATACTCCTTCTTGTACTCCACTTTATATCTTTCCAAAAATTGAGTGTATTCTTCCTTGAATGTATGCTTTTTATGATGGTTCTTTTGGTTGACTATATAGGCTATCACATTATCTAATGCTGAGTGGCTATAGGGAAATGCTCCAAAGCCTGTTTGCCATTTAAATTTTGAGGAGTAAGGTTTTTCTCTTTGATGAATGTATTGCTTGACTTTTTAATCTCACGAACTAAGTCTGATAAGTGACAAGTAGGTTTCATGCCAATTAGGATATGAATATGATCTGGCATCCCATTTATCGCTAGCATCTTTTGGCCTTTGTTTTGAACTATACCTGTAATGTATTTATACAGATCATCTTCCCAAGAAGCGTGAATAAGACTTTATCTGCCTTTTACGGCAAAGACTATTTGAATGTAAATTTGAGAGAAAGTACTTGAGGTCATAGTTATTCAAATATAAGAAATTTCGTTTTTCTATTAAGTAGTAAAACGAGAAACAAGACTATCCCAATGGGAGGACACCTGTATAGATAATGAATTGATAGGAGGGATATTCGACCCCGAAGGGGTCGCACTTTCGATGTGGATTTGTGTGTTATAAATATGTGACCCGTTGGGTCATACGATCATGTAAGTAGTAAATTGTCATATAGATTATGAAAGATGTACATTACTCCAGCAGTATAAAAGAAATAAGGTGTCGGATTACGGCATCCCAGAGGGATGATACCCTTATAGATAATATATTAACACGAGGGATATTCGACCCCTTCGGGGTCGCACGTTCGTGGAACGATGTTCGTGTTATAGATATGTGACCCGTTGGGTCAAACAGTCACGTACGTAGTAAATGCTCATATAGATTAGGAAAGATGTATGTTGCTCCTAGCGTATTTTGGGTCTTGATTGTTAAAGAAAGAATGTTTGTGTTTACGAACATCCCAAAGGGATGAAAGATTAATAGAAATGTTGTTATGAAGAATATTCGACCCCTTTGGGGTCGCACGTTCGTGGAACGATGTTGGTGTTACAAACATATGACCCGTTGGGTCAAAAGATCATATAAGTAGTAAATGCTCATTAAAATTAGGAAAGATGTAGCTTCCTTCAGCAGTATTTTGGTCTTGATTAATAAAAAATAAGGTGTCGGATTATAGCATCCCAAAGGGATGAAACCTATATAGATAATGGATTGATAGGAGGGGTATTCGACCCCTTCGGGGTCGCACGTTTATGAAGCGATGTGAGTGTTATGGATATGTGACCCATTGGGTCAATCTACCCGCAACCATTATTCCCGCCTTTCCCTTTGCCACCCTTCTTAGGTTTCATATATTTCTCCATTCCTTGGTTGTTTGGATTTCCATGTTTCTTGATGAACTTGTCCGCTTTGCCTTTGTAGCGTTTTTTGCTAGGTGTGGCTTTAGATAGGAGGGTATTTATCAAACCAGCTTGCTTCGTACCATGCAGTCGGTCTCTGATCCACTGCTTATTCTCGGGTTTGTACCAGAAGAAGAAACGATGTTGGTTTTCTTTGTCTTTTTTGGTTTTGGGTACGTAGTATTCCTCGAGTCTATACGGATGATAGCCAGAATAATATATCACCGTAGCCACCGTCATTGGAGTAGGAGTGAAGTCTTGTACTTGCTCCAATTGAAAGCCCATATCCTTGGTTTCTGCAGCCAGATTAGCCATATCTTCTTCCTTACACGCTGGGTGACTGGAGATGAAGTAAGGTATTAGCTTTTGGTTCAGATTAAACTTCTCGTCTATCTTATCGTACATCTTCTTAAAACTATGAAAATGCTCAAACTTTGGCTTACGCATTACCTTCAAGGTGTCATCAGAAGTATGCTCTGGAGCTACTTTAAGTCTTCCGGATACGTGACGCGTTTGGAGCTGCTCCATGTACTCCGTCATATCCTTTTGATCTCCTTTTTTATTATACGATTTAGTAAGCAAGTCGTAGCGTATTCCCGATCCTACAAATGCTTTTTTAATCTTTGGATTGGCGTCTATCTTACGGTACAAATCCGTCATGGGCTTGTGACTCGTATCTAGATTGTCGCAAACTACAGGATGAATACAACTCGGGGTACTGCACTTATCGCAGATGGATTGAACCTTGCCTTTCATCTTGTACATATTGGCACTAGGGCCTGCTATGTCAGACAAGTAGCCTTTGAAATCAGGCATCTCCGTCACTTTTTCTACTTCCTTCAGTATAGACTCCTCCGAGCGACTCGCTATGAACTTACCTTGGTGCGCAGATATAGTACAGAAGCTACAACCTCCAAAACATCCTCTATGCGTATTGATACTGAACTTAATCATATCGTACGCTGGGATAGGTCCTTTTTTATTGTACTTGGGATGCGGTAATCGTGTGTAGGGTAAATCGAAAGCAAAGTCGATTTCCTTTTCCGTCATTGTTTCAAAAGGCGGATTGATAATTAGGTTTTTATCGTAGGTGTTTTGAATGATTCGCTTGGCTTGTACGCTATTACTTTCTTGCTCTACGTGCTTGAAGTTAGAGGCAAAAGCTTTTTTATCTACCAAACAAACCTCGTGAGCATTGAGCTCCAAGTCTTTCCATTTCTTATTCTTGGGAATGCCATCATCCACTGGACGTTGGTAAGCGGTTTGCTTTACCATAGTTAGTTGGTGAAAAGGGACTCCTTTTTTGAGCAATTGCAGTATTTCACGCAACGGTTTTTCACCCATTCCATAGACGAGTAGGTCTGCACCAGAGCTTTCCAAGATGTTAGGCATTAGCTCATCCTTCCAGTAGTCATAGTGTGTTACTCTGCGCAGGGAAGCTTCTATTCCTCCAGCGAGTATGGGAACTTCTGGGTATAATTTTTTTAGTATTTGAGTATATACAGTAAGAGCGTAATCGGGTCTAAGTGTATTGGAACCACCTGGGGAATACGCATCGTTTGATCGTCTACGCATACGAGCAGTATAGTGATTCACCATAGAGTCCATATTCCCACTAGTCACTGCAAAGAAAAGTTTAGGTGCTCCTAGTTTTTTAAAGTCACGTAAATCATCTTGCCAGTTTGGCTGCGGGATGATGGCCACTCTAAATCCTTCGCTTTGTATAATGCGTCCTATCACTGCCGCTCCGAAAGCAGGATGGTCGATGTAGGCGTCTCCCGTGATTAGGATGACATCTAGCTCACCCCAGCCTCTTTCTTCTACCTCTTTTTTAGTGATGGGCAGCCAAGCTGATAATGGACGTTCTCGTGTAGACATACTTTTGTAACTGCAAAGGTAACGTATTGAGAGGATTAAGAGTTTTATGTCTGGGGCATTCTATTGTCACAATGGTTTCAGTAGGTTTTAACCCATTGCTAAACAATGATGATGGTTTGTTGGCTTTAGCCAAACAAGAGTTCCCGTACAGTAAATCAAAAAAAATTAGGCTAAAGCCATTCTATACTGTCGCATTTAAAACAGGGCTGAAGCCCTGTTAAATTAAACTCTCAAGTCTATAGACCTCTAATTATTCACCAAAATATACCAATTCAACGAAGTAGCAATGCACAGCCAAATGAAGTAAGGAGCAATGAGCAAGGACTTTGTGCCGAGCAGACTCCAGTTGTTAAACAGGAAGAAGCCGACTAAAATAGTCAGTGCTATGATAACTATGAGCGCAGGAAGTATCATATGGAAATTGAAAAACAAAGGATTCCATCCTACGTTTAAGATGAATTGGACGGCAAACAGAGCCAACACGGTGTTGTCGTTTTCTGAATCTGTCCAATAGGCCATATAAATGCTAAAGCAAATCATAATGGTGGTCCACGCAGCACCAAATATCCATCCAGGCGGTGTCCAAGGTGCTTTATTTACCGTCTGGTAGTAATCACTGCTCGGGCCTTCTCCCATCAGGAATCCTCCGATTCCTAATGCTGCAAAATTGATAACTAGGAAGATAATTAGGTTTTTGGTGAATGGTGTCATAGTGTTTGCCTGTTTAATGTATTAAAAGTAAGGTTTTTAGTTGAGTTCTGCCGTGCTAGACTCATCCAGTCTGCTAGCATCCACGGTAATACCCTCATGATTTTGTTCGATGATGTAGTTGAACTTTTTGCCCCAGCGTATTTCATCTGCCTTGTAGGAGGTCCGGGAGTATACCATCTGAGAAAAGGATTCATCAAAAGCTTTCAGCACGATAATGAATTCTGCGTCTTTGGCTCTCAGGTCATTATCGGTAAAATTACGAAGTGGACTTTGATCGTCTATGGGGTGTACCACGGTCCATACACTCGGCAAGAAAACTACGGAAGAGCGCTCAAGAGATAAATTATAAAAGTTTCGCAGGTTTGAATTGTCTTTAAGTAGAGATACAGAAATATTAACTTCTACTTCGAGCAGTTGATTGGCGTGAGGGTTTAGTAGTCTAAACATAAACCCGTTAATGGATTTATAGGGTGCTATCACGGCATGAGTGCTATATTTTATTTGAGCATTCGGTTTGGAAAAGCGTCCGTAGACCATTCCCGTGGCTAGTGCAAAGGTGAGTAGACCGAGCATGGACTCTATCGCAGCTACTATATTTGCCGCTAGACTAATAGGAGCCACTCTACCATATCCTAGTGTTGTGACTGTTTGTGCACTGAAGAAAAATGCTTCAAGAAAATTATCTAAATGAGAGTTGCCATTTATCCCTGTAAGATTCTCTATTCCAATGAGAAAATAGATGGTTGCAAAGATGATATTGACTGCTAAATATCCTAGGATAACTATGCCGATAAAATGCAGTCTTGGCATCGTAACTAGCGTATGAAAGAAGTTGACCCTCTCCAAAAAAGGTATATTTTTTTTGTAGACGTTGAAGCTGCCGTCTTTATTTAGCGTACGATATTTACCACTAGAGGCTTTTTCACCTAAGCCTAGATCTTCGTATTGTTTTTTTTGTTTAGCCATGGGTTGTACTTTGCAAGATTAGCGATTCAATTTCGTAAATACGTTTACCAGTGCCTATTTTGGATTGGAATGGAGGGTTTTAGCAAGGTGATTTTAGGCAGAAGTGGTATAAAAGAATAATTTAGTTTTGCTGTTCACTATGACCAACCATTACAAGGTGCTGGGCTTACCCAACTATTCTAACTGGGCAGATGTGCGAAAAGCGTACATCACTCAGATTAAGAAGTATCATCCAGATGTGAATAGCACACAAGAGGCTATTGATATCTGTAAACGATTAAATATAGCAAAGGAGGCTCTAGAGACTGCGTCTAAAAAGTCTACCTACGATACCCGATTAAAGTGGCATTTGTCTTATGGACAAAGAAGATCACAAAGTACCACAACCTCACAGCCTCGCACACGCAGAAGGTATAGTCCCCCACCTATTTCTAGAGCTGAGCGAGTGAGAAGAAACAAAGAACATCGGGACAAAATAAAACTAGCAGAGTATGCTAAAGGCTTAAAATCTTTACCACTTAAAACTCGCTATTTGTTATGTGCTGTTTATGGTGTTTTTGGCTTATCCCTATTGACGTCTACTGTTGTAAATATCGAAAATCTTATGGTAAGTATTCTATTTGGATTTGTGGCTTCTTGTTTTTGGTTTCACTCCATTGTTTTATATATCAATGAGTATTACAAGTACCACGACTATGTCGCTAGGAGTAAGCCACTGGATTTTGACCTTGATGATCGCACTGGTAAGTGGCTTTTTCAGATTTATATTGGAGGGTTTGTGTTTGCTATTTTGGTAAAGTTTATAGTAGGTTGGGCATAAAAAAGGCGTGCATCACAAAAGTGAATGCACGCCTCGATTTTTTTTGACTTAAATCCTACGACTCCTCCTCACTGAAGTACTCATAGAAATAAGGGATCGTTTCTATTCCTTTATAAAAGTTAAATAGTCCATACTTCTCATTGGGTGAGTGGATAGCGTCACTGTCCAGTCCAAAACCAAAGAGTACTGTTTTTAGGCCTAAAATTTCTTCAAATAAGGCTACTATTGGAATACTTCCTCCACCTCTCGTAGGCACGGGCTTTTTACCAAATGTTTTCTCCATTGCTTTACTTGCTGCTCTATACGCTTTACTATCTGTAGGGGTCACTGCTGCTTCTCCACCATGGTGCGGAGTTACTTTTACTTTTACTGCTGCAGGAGCTATACTTTCAAAGTGCTTTTGAAACATTTCAGTGATTTCTGCTGAAGTCTGACTTGGGACTAATCGCATACTTATTTTAGCATAGGCTTTACTTGGCAGTACTGTCTTAGCACCTTCACCTATATATCCACCCCAGATACCGTTTACATCTAGTGTTGGGCGTATCCCAGTTCTTTCTATGGTAGAGTATCCTTTTTCCCCTAGCACGTCCTCTACGTCGAGTTCTGATTTATACGCATCTAGATTAAATGGTGTTTTTGCCATTTCAGCTCTTTCTGCATCACTTACTTCATCTACCTTATCATAAAATCCTGGAATGGTGATGTGTCTATTTTCGTCGTGCAGGCTGCTTATCATATCACACAGTATGTTGATTGGGTTACCTACTGCGCCACCATAGCTACCACTGTGCAAGTCTATCTTTGGACCAGTTACTTCTACTTCTACGTAGCTCATTCCGCGAAGACCAATGGAGATGCTCGGTATGTCATTGGCTATCATGCCCGTGTCCGAAATAAGGACTACATCTGCTGCTAGCTTCTCTTGATTTTCTTTCACATAGATGCCTAAGTTGGTAGAGCCTATTTCCTCTTCGCCTTCTATCATGAATTTTACATTGCAATGCAGCGTGTTGGTTTCCATCATAGTTTCAAAAGCTTTCAGGTGCATATACATCTGCCCTTTATCATCACACGCTCCACGAGCGTAAATGTTGCCATTTTTTATGGTAGGCTCAAAAGGTGGGGAATTCCATAATTCATCAGGTACTGAAGGCTGTACATCGTAGTGGCCATATACGAGTATAGTAGGCTTACTTGGGCCTACCATTTTTTCGCCGTAAACTATTGGGTTGCCAGCTGTTTTTTCTAATGTTACGTTGTCGGCTCCGGCTTCTTGTAGTCGTTTGGCCACATATTCAGCAGTTTTCTGCACATCTCCCGCAAAAGCAGAGTCTGCACTTATGCTTGGTATTCTGAGCAAGTCAAATAACTCATCTAAAAACTTGTCTTTATGGTTTTCTATATATTCTTCTCTGGTCATAGCGCGAAGGTAAAAGAAATGAATAAGAGAAGGGCAAAGTGTTGGGATATTGGAATGATTGTAAAGTAGGGGCAAAACTTAATGGGCATAAGCAGGTCGTTATATTTTAGCGCATTGGCATTGCTTTTGTTTTCTTTGCTGTGAAATAACCAAATCACCAATCGATGAAAAAGATAATAACATCCAAAAAGGCATTCGTTTTTGCTTTACTGGCTTTAACCGTTTGGGGCTGTTCTAAAGTGCCGCTTACCGGAAGAAGACAAATGAGGCTGTTGCCCGAGTCTACACTTATAGAAGCTAGCTCACTCAGCTATCAGCACGTTCTAGATACGGCTAATATAATACGCTCAGGTGAACAAGCGGAGATGATAAGAAGAGTAGGAAAAAGGATAGCTGCTTCAGTAGAGAAATACATGAAGGAAAATGGCTATGAGAGCAGATTGGAGGGATTTGATTGGCAGTTTAACCTCATTCAAGACAACAATGTGAATGCATGGTGTATGAGTGGAGGTAAGGTTGCTTTTTATACTGGAATATTACCGATATGTAAAGATGAGACTGGTGTAGCTGTAGTCATGGGACACGAGATAGCACACGCCATAGCAAGACATGGCAATGAGCGAGTAAGTCAGAGTCTAGCGCTACAAGGTTTGTCTACAGGTGTAGATTTAGCTTTGATGATAAAAGAAAAACCCGCATTGGCTCGACAGATAGTAAATACTGCAGTTGGTGTAGGTGGTCAAGTAGGGATGCTTGCTTTTAGCAGGAAACATGAAAGCGAATCGGACGAGATGGGACTCATTTTCATGGCTATGGCAGGGTATAATCCTAGCGAAGCTCCAGTGTTTTGGGATAGAATGGGTCAACTAGGAGGGGAGAGACCACCACTGATGCTCAGTACACACCCACACCCGGAAGCTAGACAAGCTGATCTAAGAAAGCAATTACCCAGAGCAATGGAAATCTACAACCAAACTAAGCGGTAATTGTTAACTACGTAGTGAATACCAAATACATAAAGATGTTAGGACTAGCGATACTGGGTAGTATGGCGATGTCTATGAATACAGCAGCACTCACAGCAGAGCAAATTCTGGAGCGAGCAGAGCAGAAACTGGCAGCCAGTACTATGGTGGCGGATATGACCATTAAGATAGAGCGACCCAAGTGGAACAAGACTATGTCACTGAAGACCTGGGCAAAAGGAACGGAATATGCTATGGCGTATGTGAAAGGACCTGAAAAGGATAAGGGTACCGTTTACTTGAAAGCCGAGAACGATGTCTACAACTACCTTCCAAAGATTAAAAAGACCATCAAACTACCGGCTACATTACTGAGCCAAAACTGGATGGGAACGGATATGAGTACGGATGATTTAGTGAAGCTTACGCAGATTACGAAGGACTATGATGCTAAACTCACCGGCAGTGAAACCGTGAGTGGAAGAGACTGCTACACCATTGTACTTACACCTAAAGCTACAGCAGACGTACTCTGGGGACAGCTCATTCTTACGATAGATAAAAAGGATTTCATTCAGCTCAAAACGCAGTTTTATGATGAGGATATGGAGCTGGTCAATACTATGATAGGCAGTGAAGTAAAAGCTATGGGAGGGAAGACGGTAGCCAGTAAGATGATAATGACTCCAGCAGGGAAGCCAGGGTACAAAACGACAGTGGTCTATAGCTCTATGCAGTTTAATACCTCAATAAGCTCTTCCTTTTTTACTAAAGGTAATATGCCGAAGGTGCAACCCTAGTCTATTCCTACGCTCTTTTTTTTTACTGAAGATTTAGATAGTTTAGAGGTGGGTTTATCTCTTCTGTTTTTGTTTCATTTCATTTCTGTGAGATTAAATTGAAAAAAAATGTGTTGATTTGACGGAAGATATGGTTAGATATTTTTTATTCTCAGTAGTAGCGATTGTTGGATTCACTTCATTCGCACAATCAGATTTTCAGTTTACCAAGGATGCTCCAGTCATAGAACACTGGGTAGTAGATTTTTCTGCAGAAGAAAATTTAGAAGTAATAGGACTTAATCGGGGTATGATAGCTCCAGATCCGTACTCCAAAACGGATGAGATTAAAGCTGAATTGGATGCTAGACGAGTGAGACGCTCCAGCATGAAAAGTAAAGTAGATCAAAATGCGGCTTTAACACCAGCTATTGTAAATGACTTCAACGGTAAACCGATCGGTTCTCCAGGTATTCCATTGGACAATACATTAGCTGTAAGCAATGATGGTATTATAATGAGTGCCATTAATACAAGTGTAAATATTTTGGACGCAGAAGGAAATTCTCTGAAATTCAGGTCACTCTCAGGAATGGTAGTCGGTCAACTCGGAATTTTAGATAGATTTTATGACCCTAAAGTGCTGTATGACCCCACTACAGACCGATTTATTCTTGTTTTCCTAGAAGGAAGCAATAGTGACGATACTCGAATAGTAGTTGGCTTTACTCAGACCAATGACCCGACCGGTCTTTGGAATTTTTATGCGATTAATGGTAATCCTAACGGAGGAGCTAAATGGAGTGATTACCCTATCATTGCGCACAATAAAGAAGACTTATATATCACCGTAAATATTCTTAGAGACAACGAGAGCTGGCAAGAGGGATTTGTACAGAGCGTGATATGGCAAGTAAACAAATCTTCTGGGTATGAGGGCGATACCACATTGACCCAAAATCTATATTCTGATATTATGTATAAGGGTGAGCCTGTTTGGAGTATTTGTCCCGCACAGCCTGCGTTAGATATGGATCATGATAATATGTACTTCTTGTCTGTACGTCCAGATGCATCGTCTAACGACACCTTGTTTCTTCACGAAATCACGAATACTACGACTTCTGGTCAGGGTACTCATACACTCACGGTACTAAAATCAGATGAAAAGTACGGTGTGCCTCCAAGTTCATTTCAACCTACTGAAGGGTTTAAGCTTCAGACAAATGACACCCGCGTACTTTCAGCGGCCCTTCACGAAGGGCAAATTCAGTATGTGCAGTCTACACTAGTGCCGGGTACTATAAGTTCTGGAATCTATCACGGTACAGTGTCAGATGTGGCTACTACTCCTACAGTCAGAGGTAGAATCATATCTTCATCTACGCAAGATTTTGCATATCCTTCTATTGCCTTTGCAGGGGAAACAGATAGAGAAAACTCTATGATGATGACTTTTTCGCATGTGGGTGAGGATGACTTCCCAGGTACGAGTGCTGTATTTTACAATTTTAAAGATGGGTTATACGATAACTACTCTCCAGTAGTGATGATAAAAGAAGGCGATAGCGTGATTAACTCATTCTTAGCCGACTCTATCGAACGGTGGGGAGATTACACGGATATTCAACCGCAGTATAACGATCGAGGTGCAGTTTGGCTCTGTGGTAGCTATGGAGATGCGGACAGACGAAATAATGTATGGATAGCTAAAGTAAGAGCGAATAATGCATTGCTTAGTGTCGAAGAAGTGTTTGTGTATCCGAATCCCTCTGATAATTTCATCAAAGTATCTACGGTGTTTGATAGAAATGAACTAGTGACTGTGTCTCTCACGGATCTAAATGGCAAGACGGTGAAAAGCACAACTGACCAGCGAGTGGAAACAGGTAAAGTAGAGTTTCTGGTGGATGTATCTGGAATAGGAGCAGGTTACTATGTGCTTACAGTATCTTCTGCGTCTGGCGAAACACTGTTTAACAAAAAGGTAAGGATCGATTAAGTAATCTCTAATAGGAAGCGAGGGTTTCTCAGGAGGTACTTCTGACAAGTGTTAGTCGAACTCAGGTTTTTAATCTAGCCCATACTCGGTCTTTAGGCTGTACGCAAATTGCCTCCGACGAAAAAAAACGCATACATTTGACCGCAATGAATAGAATCCTAGTCATGGGTAGTGGTAGTTGGGGGACTGCCTTAGTAAAAATTTTACTGGAGAGTGCAGATATGCACGTGGACTGGTGGGTCCGTAGCCCAGAAATGGCAGAGCGGATCAACAGTGAAGGGAGGAACCCAAAGTACCTACGCAGTGTAAAACTAGATACCACTAGACTTACAGCGAGTAGCGATGTAAGCAAGCTTGTAGCAGATAATGATACTATTTTATTAGTGACACCGTCGGCGTTTGTATCTGATATACTGGACCCGGTGACCAAAGAGCAACTTGCAGGCAAAAAAATAATTTCTGCCATTAAAGGAGTAGAGCCCAATAGTCTGAAAGTAGTAGGAGAGTATCTCATAGAGCATAAAGGGGTGAATGAATCAGATTTTGGAGTTGTTACAGGTCCGTGCCATGCAGAGGAAGTAGCACAAGAAAAACTAAGTTATCTCACCTTCGCCAGCACTAATAGCGTCTTCTGTGAGAAGATGTGCGCAGCACTGGACTGTGGCTATATAAAAGTAACACCGAGTGCAGATATATACGGTACAGAGATCAGTGCGGTATTGAAAAATGTATACGCTATAGCAGCGGGCATGTGTCACAGTATCGGATATGGAGATAATTTTCAGGCGGTTTTGGTGAGTAATGCTATACGTGAAATAAAGCGATTTATAGCCGCTGTGCATCCTATAGATAGAGATGCAGATGATAGTGCTTACCTCGGAGATTTACTCGTTACAGCCTACTCTCAATACAGCAGAAACCGTACACTTGGAGCTATGCTTGGCAAAGGCTACTCTGTGGGGTCAGCCTTGATGGAAATGGAGATGGTAGCGGAAGGCTATTATGCTACCGAAAGTATCCATAAACTCAATGAAATCCATGCGGTAGATATGCCAATTTTAGACTTCGTATACGAAGTCATCTACAGCGGTAAAAATGCGCGTCTTGAGGCAGAAAAGTTAAGCAAACGGTTGAATTAAGAAGATGAAAAAATTTTTAACGACCATCATTTATGGCACATTAGCGTGCATCGTTCTGATTTACTTATTTAGTGCGATGCGTTGGTCAGGGTTTGGAGAGATAGCCGTTGGTGTATTATGGCTGCACGTAGGATCCTATATGATTTACTCCTTGATGGTAAAGGATAAAGAGCCCCGAATTATTTATCCTTTGTTTGCTCTTACCGTGGCGGTGTTAGTTACTATTTTTAAGCTTGGAGCAGAAGCCACATGGATGGGCATGGCGGCATTCCTTTTCTTGGCAGCGTATTCGGGATTTCATTTACTCATCAAAGATTATTTAGATAAAAACGAAATCACTTTTTTACAAAAGCTAAATCTAATTGCACTGACTCTTTATGCAGTGGGTGGTGCTATGAAGCTGGCCAGTTTACAGTTTGCTAGCGAAGTATTTATAGTAGGCAGTGGAGCAGTCGCACTTACACTTTTGCTTACGGGAGCCACTAAGGGATTGGAGCGTAGAAAGTAGTACGTTAGCCCTACTAAAATAAAAAACTCCCAAAACCACAATGGTCTTGAGAGCTTCTATCTAATCAAAAGTTGCAGTTTTACACTCCTTGGCTCACAGCGCCATTTACATCCATCCAGCTGCCACCATTATAGCATTCTACTCCTTGTGCTTGCAGGAAACCTGTGGCTTGTCCACTTCTTCCTCCACTGAGGCAGCACAGGATAATAGGTCCTTCCATAGCTTCAAATTCTGATACACGCTCAGGAACCTCATTTAGAGGGATGTTGATAGAGCCCATTACGTTGCCGCCCATAAATTCGTCTCGTGTACGTACATCCACTATTTTAGCTCCGTTTTGCATTAATTCTTGTAGTGTCATTATTCTATTTTTAGTGTTTATTGTTTAATTTTTCAGTTGAATCTTATTTTTAATTTACTCCTTCTTCATCGGAGTTTTTTGCGTTAGCAAATAGTGTCGCAGACTTGCCTACCATACAGTTTGCATAACTCTTGGCTTGCATCAATAGTCCGTTCTCCGCAGTCGCCTCAGGGTAGCCCATGGAGCTTAGCTTTTTTACGATACGCTCACGTACTTCAGGTGTTTTGAAAGTGACGTCTACAGTCCCTTCATCTACATGGACAGCTGCGTCTGTAAGTCCTTCTATTTCTTTGAGTTTAGTGGAGATACTATGCGCACATCCGCTGCACTTTATATTTGCAATATTCAGTGTTTCTGTTATCATTTCACTTTGCATGAGTTGATTCCAAATACTTTGTAAATTGGACAAAAGCTAAGAAAACTAATCGCAGCAAAAATCACAGAAACCACTAGCAATACGATGCCAAAAGTGCCAGAGATGTACCCTAGCGAAAATAAAACAGCAATGATGGCTGCTAGTATTAATCGGATGGTTTTATCCGTGCTTCCCATATTTTTTATCATACTACAAAGGTAGGACGAGCTTAAGAAATGAAAGGTGACTGCAGTTACGTTTGCCCGCTAGACTAGTGCAGTGTCTTAAATACGGGCAATCTATTGTGCTCCTTCTCGTAGTGCGAACTGTGCTTGTACACCCAGTCCAATTTCTCTTCTGCAGATATGTTCACCGGCGTATCTATACCTTGATGCGTTGCAAATTCGAATTGTATGCGCAGTTCTTCGTTGTTCTTCAATAGCTCTGCTGCTTTATCCTCGAACACGTAGGCGCTATAATGTTCTTTTTGTTGCAGTACAGCATCAAAGAAATTCCAGTTAAAGTATGAATCGGGGCCTTCTGGTTCTAGCATTTCTAAGATGAAACGGTCTTTGTCAGTGCCTGTAGGTATAAGGAAATCTCCCTTCCTAAACATCCAGGTTATGGTGTCTAAGGTAGCCGCAGTCTTAGAGTGTAGGTAATGCTTTTCGTACGGTGAATTTACCGTTTGGTAGTCTTGTATAGTATAAGAAGCTACGCGTACGATGGTGTCTTTTTTTAGCTCTTCGAGATGTACGCCATTCCATCTCAGTCTGTCCTCTACAGAAGTGAAACCTCTTCGTAGCAGGTATGCTGTAGGTTTGTTTCTGCGTTTGGTCTCAGCCAGCACATGTTGGTAACGCATTGTTTTAGTTACGGGCTTGGTTCTGTCATAGTAGAGCCTGTCCTCACCAGTTACGTCACTTTTCTTATATCCATATTCGTACCCTTTGAAGGTAAATGGTATAATGTCATACTTTTCAAGTTTCCAATCTATGGGCAAGCTCTTGGCCGCAGCTACAGATTGCTTTTGAGCAGTTCTAGTGCTTTGTATTTCGCTGCCATTCTCGTGGCAGTATTCTAGAGAACTTAGCAGATAGTCATACGTAGCATAAACGCGTTGTTTGAAAGGTTTAAGCATATGCGTCTCAGTGATGAAACCATAGATATTGTGCAACGTAGTGAGCCCGCTACTGTATCTTGGTGAATCATAGAATGTAGCATACGAGTCCTTTAGTGGTCCGCCCCAGTGATTAACATACGGCACTATCTCATTATCCTTGGCTTTCATTTTACTCTTTATGCTAGGAATCATTTTGTTACGCAGAAGCTTGCCCATTTCCCCACCCAGTTTGTCTGGCTGTGTACTCAGGTAAGTCATGG
>ENA-OUOG01001626-OUOG01001626.1-marine-metagenome-genome-assembly--contig:-NODE-1626-length-25485-cov-5.851267_pt1 | contig 25485 bp, 12 predicted proteins | sample MGYA00248635_ERZ508505 | MGnify/ENA primary metagenome ERZ508505 (study PRJEB26176, sample SAMN06267871) | marine metagenome | isolation source: Saanich Inlet, British Columbia, Canada | place: Pacific...
GCAACACGTCGCAACCTTCGGCGATGCCGCGACGCACCTCGGACCAAACGTCCTCGAGCAACGCGGTCAGCTGTTCGCGGTTCGAATCGCTCATGCCCTTGCGGATGAACGGTTCGACCGCGCTTTTGAATTCATTGTCGGGTCCGCGCACGACCGTGACGTCCACGCCGAGCTTTTCCAACATGCCCGTGTAGTAAGTCGTTTGGAGGCGCATGCCCGAGAGGTCCACGCCGCCGTTCGGGTGCAAGTAAAGCTCGTCCGCCACCGAATTGAGGTAGAGGGCGCTCATGGACATGGTCTCCGCGTAAGCGAGGATGAACTTACCGGATTCCTTGAACCGTTCGAGGCCCGCGCGCAGGTCGAGCAAGGTGGAGGGCGCGGCGGCAACGGAGGAGATGTTCAGGGCAATGCCTTTGATGTTCTCGTCTTCGGCTGCGCGTTCGAGGCCGTTGAGGATTTGGTCGAGGCCAAGGGGCATCTCGGCGTTGAAGTTGCCAAAATTGAAGGTCGGCGTTTGTTCGCCACGCTCGACGATGGCTTGGTCGAGGCGGACTTGGAGGACGCTCGCCTCCGGCAGATCGATTTCTCCGGATGCACCTTCACCATCGGAGAAGGCCGCAACGAGCCCGCCGATGAGGGCCGAAACAAAGATGAAAATGAGGAGGGTGCCAGCGACCAAGAGGGCCACCGTGGATCCGACAAAGCTGGACAGGACGTTCTTTCCGAAGGACATGGTGTGGTGAATTGGGTGGTGCAATTTAGTTCGCATTTGAACGACGCGGCAGGCCAAAAAAAGTTACACCGTCACCCCGCGCCGCGTACTTTTGCGCCATGCGCGTGCACATCGGACTGGGCGGGAATTTGGGCGACCGGGAGGGCTACCTTCGGGGGGCGCTCAAGGCGTTGACGGCGGACTGGGGCGCTCCCGTGGCGGTATCGGGTGTGTACGAAACGGAGGCGTGGGGCATGCCGGAAGGGACGCCGGCGTTTTTGAATGCGGTGGCGGTTTGGGAGGTGGAGGCGACGCCGCTGGTGGTTTGGGAGCGGTTGGTGGCGCTGGAGGCCGAGGCGGGGCGGGTGCGGGAGGGGGCCGGGTACGCGAGCCGGACGCTGGATTGCGACGTGCTGGCGATTGAAGGGATGGCGCTGCGGACGCCGGAGTTGACGGTGCCGCATCCGCGGTTGGGGGAGCGGCGGTTTGTGCTCGAACCGTTGGCCGAGGTGGCTCCGGATTTGTGGATTGCGGGCGAAGATCGAACGGTGGGTGCTATTTTGGCCACCTGCAACGACGCGACTCCGGTCCGCCGAACCCCCGTCACCCTCGCATGAGCTCCATCACTGCATCCCCCTACGCGTTCGTCGCCATCGAAGGCAACATCGGCGCCGGCAAGACCACGTTCGCCACGATGCTGTCCGAGCGCCTCGGCGGCGAGCTGCTGCTCGAGCGCTTCGAAGAAAACCCGTTCCTCGAGCGCTTTTACGCGGACCCGGAGAACCACGCGTTTTCGGTGGAACTCGCCTTCGTGAGCGACCGCTATCGCCAAATGCGCGACATCCTCGGATCCCGCAACCTCTTCCGCCAACGGGTCGTCAGCGACTACAGCTTTGCGAAGAGTTTGATTTTTGCCAAGGCGAATTTGCCGACAAATGAATACCGGCTGTTCCGCACGATGTACCGGCTGATGGAACAGCAAGTGGCGGCGCCCGAAGTCGTCGCCATCCTCGATCCCAATCGCGAGCGCATCCGGAACCAAATCATCCAACGGGGCCGCTCTTACGAGCAGGACTTGCCAGGCGACTACCTGGATAAAATCGCGTACGGGTACCACAAGCATTACCGCTATGCGCGCGGGTCGCGGGTGCTGTGGGTGGACACGTCGGAGGTGGATTTCGTGGCGCGGCCGGAGGAGGGAGAGCGGTTGGCTGAGCTGATTTTGGAGCCGCGCAAGCCGGGGGTGTACGAGTTGAAGCCCTGACCCTATCTTGGGGGCATGAGACGGAAAGATTTTCTGCGTGCCGGGGGTGCGCTGGGCCTGGGCGGCCTGCTGAATGCATGTGGGGTGAAATCGGCGCCGGGGGTGTTGCCGGTGGATGGGAGCGCGTTTGATTTGGCCTGCGAGGCGTTGCCGAAGGTGCGGGTGGCGGTGATCGGGTTGGGGAATCGCGGGAGCGGGCTGATCGACATGTTGCAGTGGCTGGTGACTCAGGGGCATGCGGAAATCACGGCGGTGTGCGACATCAACCCGGCGAAGGTGGAGCGGGCCGTGGAGCAGGTCGCGGCATTTCAGGCGGCACCGGCGGCGGTGTCGGATTGGGAGGAGGCGGTGCGGTTGGAGGTGGCGGATTTGGCCTTGATCTGCACGCCCTGGGAATGGCACACGCCGATGGCGCTGCAAGCGATGCGCAACGGGCTGCACGCCGCAAGTGAGGTGCCGATAGCGTACACGCTTGACGATGCGCTGGACCTCGTCCAAACCGCTGAAGCGACGCAGCGGCACTGCATCATGCTGGAAAATTGCTGCTACAACGGCGAGGAACTCGGGCTGCTGAAGATGATCGAAGAGGGGGTGTTCGGGACGCTGACGCACGCGGAATGCGCGTACCTGCACGACCTGCGGGCGCTGATGTTAGACCCGACGTATTACGAGGACCGGTGGCGGCTGAAGCACCACCTGCAGCGCGACGGGAACCTGTACACGACACACGGACTGGGGCCGGTGTGCATGTACTTCGACATCCTGCGCGGAGACACCCTCACCCACCTCGTTTCGATGAGCTCGCGGGAGGCGGCGTTGAGCGAGGCGTTGGCTGCTTCTGCCGAACCCGGCCTTCAGGCTATGGCGTCGGCGGTCAAGTGCGGGGACGTGAACACGACGCTCATCGGAACGGCTTCAGGCAAGTCCATCATGCTTCAGTTCGACACGCACGTGGGTCGGCCTTACAATCGGCTGAACAAGGTCATCGGGTCAAAGGCCGTGCATTACGGCTACCCGTCGCGGTTGTACGTGGACCACGGGCCGACGTGGGATTGGCACGGGTGGCTGGATGAGGGGGCGTCGTCGGAGATGCGGGATCGGTATGCGCACCCGTTGTGGACGCGGTTGCAGGCGTTGGCGGCGGAGCACGAGCAGGGGCACGGGGGGATGGACTTCGTGATGATGTACCGGTTGATCCGGTGCTTGAACGAGGGGGTAGCGCTGGATTTGAATGTGTACGACGGGGTGTTGTGGTCGGCGGTGGGGGCGCTTTCGGAGCAGTCGGTGGCGGCGGGGTCGGCGCGGGTGGAGGTGCCGGATTACACGGCGGGAAGGTGGCGCGAGGCGCGGCGGCACGGGGTTAACCGGGAGGTGTGATGCGGTTGTGCGGCATGGTGTTGCTGGCCTTCGCGCCGTTGTTCGGATGGGCCCAATCGCCGCTGCATTGGCAGGTGCGATCGCTGGGAGGGAACGAGGTGGAAATCGCAGTCCTCGGGGCGGAGCGGTTGACTCCCCCCGTGACCGTGGCCGTGACCATCGATGGCGTGGAGCAACCGCTGCTGGATCCCGTCTCGGGTGCGCAGATAACGCTCCGATTGGCTGATGAAGGTCCGCGGACCGTGGCCCTGGACGAACTCAGCTTGCCAACGGACGCGTCCCGGCAGTGCCAGCTCGTGGTGCGGGCGGTGCAGGGAGCGGTCGATGATGCGCGACTGGAACCCTTGCGCCTCACCGTCGAGGTCGGCTGTTCGGATCCGGTTCGCACGACTTATATGGAGTGCTTTTTGAACTGCAAATCATGGGAAGTGACGTGGTGAAAGCAACTCGCTCCCTCATTGCTTGGGGGCTGCTTGCGGCTGGTCTTACCGGCCTGAATCGCTGGCAAACCCCGCCGCGGGGTCCTTGGGCAGAAGCTGGGGCGCACGGCGTCATCGTGGGGTCGAGTCAGGTGTGGTACGCACTCGACGCCGCGTTGTTGGACTCGTTGAGTGGTTGGCCTCCGGGGAGTTGGACAAACCGATCGATGCAAGGACTGAGCGGTGCTGCGCTGTTGAGTGAGGCGTGCGCGTGGGTGGAGGCTTGGCCAGAAGGCACCGGGGGCATGTTGGTGCTTGAGTGCTTGGCGCCGGAGGAATCGGGCCGGGTGGATTGGCGTTTGGCAGGCCAAATCCCCGCCGCCGACTTCACCCGCCACGCTTTCGCCTCCCTCCCGCCCCTTCGAGCGAGCCGATCGGCTTTGGAGCACGGGCTGATGCGCGCGACCCGCGGGTTGCACGCGACGCTGCATCCTTCGGCCGACGTACCGTCCGCCCCTCCTCGTCGGAATCGGATTTGGCGTGGCGATTCCGCTCGCGTGGCCGAACTCAGGATGCACGAGGACCGCCTCCGACGGGTCCTCAGCGGGGAAGCCCCCCCCCCTGCCTACCCGGCCTTTCTCGTCAATCGCCTCGTTGCAAAGTGCGCCCAACGCGGCATCGAACTGGTTCCCGTCATCCCCGCCGCGAGCCCCGCCCCCTTCCTTGCCCCGGCAGCCTTCAAGCGCCCCCCGGTCGTGCTCGACGGCGGAATGCTCCCGACGCCGTTTTCCACCCCCGAATACCTCTGCGACCCCATGCACCTGAATGAACGCGGGGCCCGACGCGTCACGCTGGAATTCTGGAACCAACTTGCGCGCTGATGTTGTTCAACTCCCTGGATTTTTGGCTCTTCTTCCCCCTCGTGCTTGCGGTGTACAGCGCCCTTCCGCAACGCCACGTGCGGGCGCGCCAAATCGCCCTGCTCGCCGCGAGTTACGCCTTCTATGCCTTCTGGGACTTGCGGTTTTGCGGGCTCATCGCGCTGTCGACGCTCGTGGACTTTGTGGTCAGCCGTCAGCTGGAGCGGACGAGTCGGCGCAAGGCGTGGGTGGCCGTTTCGGTGGTGACGAATTTGGGGGTCCTCGGGACCTTCAAGTACCTGGGGTTTTTCGTGGAGGAGGTGGGGGCGGTTTTGGCCTCCCTCGGGATTCAAACGAGTCCGATTGCGCTGAACATTGCGCTGCCTGTGGGCATCAGTTTTTACACGTTCCAAACATTGGGCTATACGCTCGATGTCTACCGAAAACGCATTCTGCCCGAGCGGCATTTCATTCCGTTCGCCTTGTTCGTCAGTTTTTTTCCCCAACTGATGGCGGGCCCCATTGAACGCGCCCGGGACCTGCTTCCCCAGCTCCACGTGTTGCGCCGGCCCACTCCTCAAGAGGCCGCCTCTGGATTCCGACTGTTTCTCTTGGGGATGGTCAAGAAAGTGGCGGTGTCGTCGGTTCTTTGGGATCATGCGCAGGTGCTTTACTTGAACCCGGAACTTCGGGGCACGGCAGAAGCTTGGTGGCTCGGCTTGCTGATGCTCACACACATCTACATGGACTTTTCGGGGTACTCCGACATGGCGGTGGGCCTCGGACGGATGCTCGGCGTGAAGCTCAGCCCCAACTTCAAGCGCGTGTTCGCGGCGCGGAACTTCCCGGACTTGTGGCGGCGCTGGCACATGACGCTGGGCCGCTGGTTCCGCGATTACCTGTGGATCCCGTTGCGCAAGCGGGGGTGGAACAAGGCCGCGGCTACGCTCCTGACGTTTGCGCTCATTGGGGTGTGGCACGGGGCGAATTGGACCTTCCTTTGGTGGGGCGTGCTGATGGGCCTCGTTTGGTGGGTGGATGACCAAACCAACTGGCAACAGCGCCTGACCGCTCCCCTTCCCTTCGGCCGCGCACTCGCCTCGGCCTTGACGATCGGGCTGTTTGTCTTCATTTCGCAGCTCTTCCCCGTGGACCGCCTCGCCGATGCATGGACGCTGATGCGGGCGATGGCGGGCTTTCCTGCAGCGGACGCCTTGCCTTGGAGCGGCGTTCCGCGAGCGGTGGCCGCCGCGATGCTCCTTGCCGCGGGCATCGAATGGGGCGTGCCCTACAGCGAGGCCCGCATCCAGGCCTCCGCGCGGTGGGCGCGAAATTGGGACTGGGTGCGGGCCGTCGTGTTCATCCCGTGGGGCTGCGCCCTCTGCGTGGAGGGACTGTGGCAGGCTCGGGAATTCGTGTACTTCCAGTTCTGACTTCAGTTCATTTCCGCGAGCTGTTCCTCGACCGATGTGAAAATGGCGTCGCGGATTTGTTGAACGAGTTGGCGCTCCGCTTGCGTGCCTGGCTTGATGCCTCGGAACGCCGGCAGGTCGTCGTTGTCGAGGATGCTCGAACGCACGATGTCCTGAACGACGTCAGGAGCGAACTGCGCCTCGAGCATGCTGCGCGTGAAGCTTTGAATGCTTTGGTCGACGCGCGGGGCGACGCCCTCTTGTTCAGATTGAAGCACGAAGCGCTTGATGTCATCGGTGGAGGCGATGTTGGAGAGGCCTGCAGTGATTTGGTCCAAATAACCGTCCATCAAATCCTCCCGCCGGATGTCCAAATCCTCCCACGTCACGTCATTCTTCCCGGGATCCGGCAGGTCGAGCGGCACCGCGGGGCTCATCAGCGCCTCGGGCAAAGCAAGCGGCGCAACGAAGGCCTCCGTTTTCGTCGGAGGTGCAACCGGTTCCGCTGCCGCGAATTCAACGACCGCTGAACCGTGGCCGGCGCCGGGCAGGAAACGAGCGCGCAAGTCGGCAATGCGCCCCGCGACCTCGTTCATTTCCTCCTGAATGGCGTCCAGTGCGAGGTTCTCTTGGATTTCGTTGTGCAAGCCGACCGCGACATTGACGCGGTTGAAGTAAGGGTCATCTCCGTTTTCCCACGCCACACCGACGATGAAACGAGCATCCTCAGGACGCAAATCCGCCGGTGTGACGGCCACCCCAAATCCATCGTGGTCGCCTGAAGGAAGGATGCAGTCGCCGGCTTTCACTTGGCCGATGACCTCCACCGGAACTTGGCCAAGGAAGGCCACCTGTTCGAAATTCTCCGCAACATCGTCCGCTGGCATTTTACCCAGCACTGCCGGCGCGGTGGACACCACGAGGAGGTGATCGAAATCGTCGGTGCGCAAGGAGAGGTGACCGCGTTTGACGGCTACGATTTGGCCCGCATGGTAATCCTCCCGCGGATTCAATCGAGGAATCCACTCCGCGTAATCCCCACTGCCTGTGGAATATGCAACGCCAAACTCCGAATTGTTGATGTCATTCCACTCGGCCATGAACGCGGCCGCAGAGATGAACGATGCCGTGGCAAACACCACATCCTTCGTCTTGGAGCCCAACTCCTGCACCTGACCGCTCACCTCAGCCACCGCGGGCGCGATGTCCGCCCAATCGATCATGGGGAACCCGGGGAAAGGAATGATGATGCAACCGATGGGAATCAGCATGCTGCAGCACCAAGAGTCCGGAATAGCTTTCGCGATGCTGCCCGCGATGGTCCAACCGAGCTTCGCTGTAGCGACGATGACACCGCGCGTCTCCCAGGCGAATCGCGCCGTCGCAGCCGTTGTGGCCACGACATGCTCGTCGTAATCCAGCTTCTTGCCCCGGTCCTGCTGCCAATCCCCTGAATACTCGCCTTGAATGCGTCCAATCGCCGATGCGTTCTTGTTGTAAAAGGTGATGAAATTGTCCTCGTTCCGTGGTTGGTCGTGCGCGTGGTTCAATCGAATGGCGATGCCTTGGTTCGTGGCCGTTCCGCCTGCGCCACCATCGAAGTAGGCCAAATGCCCATCCGGTGGGGTGTTGGTCGAGGAACCGACCACCAACTTACCGGCCACGTTGGCGTCGCCCGACGCCGTGACGCTGCCATTCGCAGTCAGGGTTCCTGAAGCGTTCAATCCGCCTTGGAAGGCCGCGCTGCCAGCAACGTTCAATGCATTGAGTGCCGTCGTTCCGTAGGCAGTCAAGGTCCCCCCGGCCGCAAGGGTCCGGCCACCGGCCACCGTGACGTTGCCATTGAAGGTGGTGGCGTTGAACAGCGAAATGCTGCCGGTGGCGTTGTCCACGGTGAATGCGTTGGCTCCGTTCGCCTTAACGACAAGGCCCTCGACCAGTTCCGTGGACTTGAGCACTTTCATCGACCCAGCGAATGAGCTGAGTTCTGTAGCGCTCGTCGTGCGGAGGTTCTTGCCTGCGATGGTGCCCGAAGCCGCCATGGCCCCGGTGTTGAGCATGGAAATACGCGGATTGCCTGGCGCATCGAGGTAGGCGGTCGGACTGGCGTAGATTCGGAAATCGCCGGGGAGGGCGACGCTTCCGAGGGCGCCGTTGTTGGCGCCCCGCCCCACCACGAAGAGCGGTTCATCACCGACGACGCTGAACGTGCCCCCCACTTCGGTAGTCGAGGAGGCATTCAACGTGCTTGTGGTTGTCGCGTTCTTGACGTCCACGGAACCGGAATTCAGCGCGTTGGCGTTGTCAACTGTCGATGAGGACACATTCCCCGCGTTGGCGATGGAGTTGGACGTGATGCCTTGGAGGACCGCAGCCCCCTCAACGGCGAGGGCACCGCTGACGGTGACGTTTCCACCGTTGGTCCATTGGCCGTCCACTTGAACGTTGCCCTCGACAGCTGCGTTGTTGTCGAACTGAGCGTCGCCCTTGGCGTTCAGGGTGGAAACCACCGTGGATTCTGCGGTGAGGTTGCTGAGGCGGGTGCCACTCGTCGTGGCCACGAGGGAGTCGAGGATGGTGACTTGGCCGTTGATGACGGCATTGCCCAGGGTATCAATTTGGAACACGCGATCGCGGCCGATGGTGAACCGCCCCATGACCGAGAGCGAATCGTGAAGCAATGCTGCTTGGAGGACCTCCAGGGTCGAGTCCATCACGGTTGCCCCACCGACCGACAAGTCGCCTGACATGCTCATGGCGTCTGTCTCGATGCCTCCGAGCGAAAAGGTGGTGCCTTTGATGGTGGCGTCTCCTTCGACGACCATGTTGCCGAGGACGACGACGTTGCTGTCCATTTGGACAAACCCCGACAGGTGGGTCTTGCCAAGCACGCTCAATTCGCCCTTATCGAGGATTTTCTCCTCGATGGTGAGGCGCTCAGATGCGCCCGTGAGCGAGCCGTCGTCGAGGTTGCGCGACATCCGGCTGTGCAAGGTGTCGAATTTGGCGAGCCACTCTTCGAGTCGGAGCGGATCGATGCGCGCAATCGCTCGGCTCTCCGGCCCCTCCCGCTTGAACGGTTGGGGAGGAACAGTCACTTCGGCGTTGTCGAAGAACTTGCAAATCGTGTCGCCTTCGATGATGGTGTAGCCGTACAGGCAGTTGCCGTCGCAATCTTGGCCTTGAACCGGGTAAGAAACCGTGCCGTTGGGCTCGCAATCGCAGGCGTCGCTCGGAAGTTCGAAACACCCGCACTCGTAGATGGCGCCCGGACCCGCGCACACGCCGCATTCGTCCGGCGTCTCGCCCGGAATCAAGCACGGGTCCACGTTGTCGCAAATGCCGTCGCCGTCCACGTCCGCCGTGCAGCCCCCGCCGCAGTTGCCCAACGCATCCAGCACGTGAAGGTCGCAGTCGCAGTAAACCTCCGGGTCGTAGCCCAGCACCCCCGGCTCCGTCTCCCCACAATCCCCACACGCGTTCCGGTACAAACACGTCGTGTTCGCCGGGTCGTTGAAGTTGCACGCGGCTTGGTCCGTGCACAAATCCTGGCCGTTGAAGTCGCAGATGCCGTCCAAATCGATGTCCGTGATGCAGTTCCCCGCACACGTCTTCCCCGCTTCGGCATACGTGCACGACGCGTTACCCGAAGCTGCTGCGATGTAGTTGCAAGCCGTCGGGTCCGAGCAGTTGTCCACGTCGTTGCACACCCCGTCGAAGTCGTCGTCGCGTTGCACCACCGTGCCGCTGCCGTCCGTCGCGCCGGAGCAGGTTTGGCAGCCCGTCGGGAACGTGCACGTGCCGTCATCCCGTGTGGCGCTCCCGTTGTAGTTGCAGGCCGTCGCATTGCGGCAACCCTCCACTTCGTCTTCGTCGCACACCCCGTTCAAGTCCGTGTCCGTGCCGCACGACTCCGTCGGGTTCGCGGAGTAGTTGCACTTCGAAACGTCCGAGCACAAGTCGTCCGCATCGCAGATGCCGTCGCCATCGGAGTCTGAAAGCACCACCTCATCCGTACCGTCGTGCGCATCGCCCGAACACGTCTCGCACGCGTTCGAAGCGTAAGCGCACAGCGTCGGGGCGCTGTCCGTCGACGTCGCGTGGTAGTTGCACGCCGCCGGATCTTGGCAACCCGGTACTTCGTGCGGATCGCACACCCCGTCACCGTCGGTGTCCGTTAAGCACGCCATGTTCCCCGGGTACAATGCGATGTCGTAGTTGCAAGCCGTCGTGTCCGTGCAGTTGTCCTCCGCATCGCACAACCCATCGTCGTCCGAGTCGCTGTCGTCCCCATCCGCGATGCCGTCGTCGTTCGCATCCGTCCCCGCAACGCAATCGCCGCATTCCGTCAGGAACTTGCACGCACCATTCGCCGGGTCCATGTAATTGCAGGCGTTGGCGTTCGTGCAGTTGTCCACGTCGTCGCACACCCCATCGTCGTCCGAGTCGCTGTCGTCCCCGTCGATGTAGCCGTCGTTGTTCGCGTCCGTTCCTGCAGCGCACGCCCCGCATTCCGTCAAGAACTGGCATGCTTCGTTCGCCGAGTCGTCGTAGTTGCACGCCAACACGTTGGTGCAGTTGTCCACGTCGTCGCACGTGCCATCGTCGTCCACGTCTTCCCCGCTGCCGCCACACACCCCGCACACGTCGTTGTATGCGCAAGGCTCAGAACAAGACTCTCCGGAGGGCGTCACCCCATAGCCCAACTCCTCATCGAAGTAGCACGACTCCGTCGCGGCATCGTTGTAATTGCAGGCGCTATCGTCCACACAACCCACCACTTCATCGTCGTTGCACACCCCGTCGTCGTCCGAATCGCCATCCACAAACCGGCCGATGGCGAAGCTCGTCGATCCCAAGCCCAGCAGAGCGGCCACGGAAGACGAAACCGTCACCGTGCTGTCTCCCGCCAAGCACGCATCGCACGAACCCGTTTCCACGAACTTGCACGTCCCGTTGTCCACGTTCGCAACCGACAAGTAATTGCACGCCTCGTCGTCCGTGCAGCCCACCACCTCCCGGTCGTCGCAGACGCCGTTTTGGTTCGTGTCGTCGCAACAAGCGGCGTTCGAAGGGTCATCGTAATTCGGAGCTTGCGTGTCGGTGCACGCATCCACCGTATCGCAAACGCCGTCCAAGTCCGAGTCTGCGAGGCAGGAACCGTTGGCGGGATCGTTGTAATTGCAGGCGTTGTCGTCCGTGCAGTTGTCCAAATTGCCCTCTGCGTCCAGGGAGGTGGTGCTGTTTGCGGGGCCTTCACCCGGACAGTAGCTGCCCAGTGCGTAGTCCCCCACCCCGTCACCGTCTTCGTCCTTGTAGTGTGTGACTTTCAGGATGCAGGCCGCGTTGGCCGGATCGTCGTAGTTGCACGCGGCCGTGTCGGAACAGAGGTCGGATGCGTTGCAGATGCCATCGCCATCATCGTCGTTGGGGATGAGCGTGCCAGTGCCGTCGCTGGGATTGGGGCCGCCCGCCCAGCTGCACGTCGCACAATCGGAGTCGCCAACGAATGCGCAGGAGCCGTCGCTTTTCGTCGCGGAAGCGTCGTAGTTGCAGGCCAGCGGCTCGCGGCATCCCGCGCAGCTGGTGTGCTCGCAAGAACCGTCGGAAGTGGTGGCGCTGGCGTTGTAGTTGCAGGCGGTGGGATCCATGCAACCGGATGTGGTTTGGCCTGATGCCCAATCGAGGCCCACGAGCAGGGACGCCGCAAGCAGCAAGGCCTTGAAAGCGGAGGGAAATCGATGCTTCATGACACTCAGTGGCGTTGTGGGGTCGTCTGCGCAATGGGCATGAACTCAGCGACTTCCGGCGCTTCTTCTTGCATCACCCGCACGATTTCGTATTGAATCTGCTGGATGTAGCGCTCTTCGGCCAGGGTCCCGGGCTTGATGTTCCCTGCGGCAGCGAGGACTTCCGGGCGTTGGCGCAGGACGCTCTGTATGTTTTCCAAGGAGAATTCACTGGCCAAAATCCGACCCATGAATTCGTGCTCAATCCGGCGCATTTCCTCCGGGTCGACGCCCAAATCGGCGAGCTGGCGCTGCTGATCGCGCAGGATGTCATCGACCGAATGGTATCCGCTCAGGGTTTGGTCGACGAGGTTGGGGAACTGGGCCATGGCCTCTTCCTTCGCCTCGTCGGCTTGGGTGCGGGCTTCTTGCTCTGCTTCGTCGACGAAGGTTTCGACCACGGTTTGCAGGATGGCGCTGAGTTCCTTGCTGTTCACGTTCTGCCATGCCGCCGGAGTGCGGCCGTCCTTGGTGGCTTCGACAGCCTCAAGGATGTCCTCCTTCGACATGCCTTCCAGCATCGAGGGTGCGGCAGCGAGGTCCGCAGGTGGGGCAGAGCTTTCGCGGACAACGGGACTGCTGCCTTTTCCAAAGAGTCGGCTGAAGAAGCCAGAGGAAGGAGTGGGCCGGGCTTCGACCGTAGGTTCGGGGACCGCCATGCCTGTCATGAGGGCGGCCAGTTCGTCGAGTTCAGAACGCATTTGGCCCAATTGCTCGCGCATCTCAGCAAAGCGATTCGCCGTGCTCGAGTGATCCAAGCCCACCACCACATTCACCACATTGAAGTAAGGATCCGTGCCCGCTTCCCACGCCACGCCCACGATGAGCGGAATCTGCTCCGGCAACATGTCATCCGGAGAAACTGCGATGCCATAGCCATCGTGATCACCGGTCGGCAAAATGTAATCGCCCGACGCGACTTCGCCCACCACTTCCACCGGCACCTGACCGAGGAAGGCGACCTTTTCGTAGCGGTAGGCTTCCTCATCCGCCGGCATTTTGCCGAGGACCGCAGGAGCCGAGGAGATGACCATGAGGTGGTCGAAATCATCGGTGCGCAGGCTGACTTCACCGCGTTTGACGGCTACGATTTGGCGCGGGTGGAGCTCCTCGCGGGGGTTTGCGCGGGGAATCCACTCGGCGTAGTCCCCGTTGCCCGTGGCGTAGGCGACTCCGAATTCGGAGTTGTTGATGCTGTTCCATTCGGCCATGAAGGCGGCATTGGCCACCGCGTCTGCTGTGAGCAAGACCAAATCCGCGGCGTCCGTGCTCACCTCGGATGCTGCACTGACCGCATTGCCAATGGCGGATGGAATGTCTCCGAAGTCAATGCTCGGCCAAAACACCATCCACGAATCCGGAATCAAATGCGCCAACTGCGAAATGACCTTGTACGTAGCAATGGCGGCTTTGGCAATCAAGGCACTTCCCGCCACGGACACCTCGGCCCATGCTTGGGTCGTGGCCACAACGTGTTCGTCGTAACTCAGCTTTTTACCTCGATCCTGACGCCAATCTCCTGAATACTCGCCTTGTATCCGCCCGACTGCTGAGGCGTTTTTGTTGTAGAAGGTGATGAAATTGTCCTCGTTGCGCGGTTGATCGTTCGCGTGATTCAATCGGATGGCGATGCCGCTGTTCGTGGCCGTGCCTCCTGCTCCGCCATCGAAGTAAGCCAAATGTCCATCCGGCGGCGTGTTGGTCGACGAGCCCACGACGAGCTGGCCGGCCACTCTCAACGGCGAGCTGGCCGACGTCATCGTCAAGGCTCCTCCGAGGGTGGTTGCACCACTTAAGTTCAACGCACTGTTGAAGGTGGCTGCTCCTGCGACGGTGAGTCCTTGGAGCGACGTGGTCCCATTCACCGTGAGGTTCGCCCCGTTGCCCGCCGACCCGAGGGTCAGCGACCGGCCCGAAGCGATGGTGGTGTTTCCGTTGATGCTTGTGCCGTTCTCGAACGCAATGGCACCGGTGGCTCCATTGATCGAAAATGCATTGCCACCGTTCGCCTTGACCAGGATGCCCTCAGCGAGTTCCGTGGCTTTCATGACCTTCACAGAACCGGCAAACGTGCTGAGCTCGGTGGCTGCGGTCGTTCGGAAGTTCTTTCCGGTGATGGTCCCTGTAGCCGTGATGGCACCGGTGTTGAGCAGGGCGATGCGCGGGCTTGAAGGGGCGCTCAGGTAAGCTGAGGGGCTGGCGTAAATTCGGAAGTCCCCTGGGAGCGATGCGCTTCCAAGTGCGCCGTTGTTCGCACCGCGTCCCACTACGAAAAGGGGGGCATCCGCATCACCTGTGACGGTGAAAGTGCCTCCCACCTCGGCGGTGGACGCGACGTTGAGGGTGGAGGTGGTCGTGGCGTTTTTTACGTCAAGGTAACCCGTTGTGAGGGCGTTGGCGTTGTCGATGCTGCTCGAAGACAAATTGCCACTGTTCGAAATCGACGTGGAGCTGACCCCCGTGAATGTGGATGCGCCGTCCACATCCAACGAACCGCTGAAGGACGCATTGCCATTCACTTGCAACCGCCCGTCGACTTCAACATTCCCATCCACCGCAACGTTGTTCTCGAACGTCGCATCCCCCTTCGCGTCGAGCGTGGCGACCACGGTGGATTCCGCCGTGAGGTCGCTGAGGCGAGTTCCACTGGTGGTGGCGATGAGGGAGTCGAGGATGGTGACCTGGCCGTTGATTTGGGTGTTTCCCAACGTGTCCACGGTGAAGACCCGGTCTCGGCCCACATTCACCCTTCCAAGGACGGTCAACGAGTCGTGCAAGAGGGTCGATTGGAGAACCTCGAGGGTCGAGTCGATGACCGTGGCGCCGCCAACCGACAAGTCACCGGACATGTTCATGGATGAGGTCTCGATGCCTCCGAGGGAGAAGGTTGTCCCCTTGATGGTCATGTCCTGTTCAACCAAGAGGTTGCCGAGGACGACGACGTTGCTGTCCATTTGGACAAACCCCGACAGGTGGGTCTTGCCAAGCACGCTCAATTCGCCCTTATCGAGGATTTTCTCCTCGATGGTGAGGCGCTCAGATGCGCCCGTGAGCGAGCCGTCGTCGAGGTTGCGCGACATCCGGCTGTGCAAGGTGTCGAATTTGGCGAGCCACTCTTCGAGTCGGAGCGGATCGATGCGCGCAATCGCTCGGCTCTCCGGCCCCTCCCGCTTGAACGGTTGGGGAGGAACAGTCACTTCGGCGTTGTCGAAGAACTTGCAAATCGTGTCGCCTTCGATGATGGTGTAGCCGTACAGGCAGTTGCCGTCGCAATCTTGGCCTTGAACCGGGTAAGAAACCGTGCCGTTGGGCTCGCAATCGCAGGCGTCGCTCGGAAGTTCGAAACACCCGCACTCGTAGATGGCGCCCGGACCCGCGCACACGCCGCATTCGTCCGGCGTCTCGCCCGGAATCAAGCACGGGTCCACGTTGTCGCAAATGCCGTCGCCGTCCACGTCCGCCGTGCAGCCCCCGCCGCAGTTGCCCAACGCATCCAGCACGTGAAGGTCGCAGTCGCAGTAAACCTCCGGGTCGTAGCCCAGCACCCCCGGCTCCGTCTCCCCACAATCCCCACACGCGTTCCGGTACAAACACGTCGTGTTCGCCGGGTCGTTGAAGTTGCACGCGGCTTGGTCCGTGCACAAATCCTGGCCGTTGAAGTCGCAGATGCCGTCCAAATCGATGTCCGTGATGCAGTTCCCCGCACACGTCTTCCCCGCTTCGGCATACGTGCACGACGCGTTACCCGAAGCTGCTGCGATGTAGTTGCAAGCCGTCGGGTCCGAGCAGTTGTCCACGTCGTTGCACACCCCGTCGAAGTCGTCGTCGCGTTGCACCACCGTGCCGCTGCCGTCCGTCGCGCCGGAGCAGGTTTGGCAGCCCGTCGGGAACGTGCACGTGCCGTCATCCCGTGTGGCGCTCCCGTTGTAGTTGCAGGCCGTCGCATTGCGGCAACCCTCCACTTCGTCTTCGTCGCACACCCCGTTCAAGTCCGTGTCCGTGCCGCACGACTCCGTCGGGTTCGCGGAGTAGTTGCACTTCGAAACGTCCGAGCACAAGTCGTCCGCATCGCAGATGCCGTCGCCATCGGAGTCTGAAAGCACCACCTCATCCGTACCGTCGTGCGCATCGCCCGAACACGTCTCGCACGCGTTCGAAGCGTAAGCGCACAGCGTCGGGGCGCTGTCCGTCGACGTCGCGTGGTAGTTGCACGCCGCCGGATCTTGGCAACCCGGTACTTCGTGCGGATCGCACACCCCGTCACCGTCGGTGTCCGTTAAGCACGCCATGTTCCCCGGGTACAATGCGATGTCGTAGTTGCAAGCCGTCGTGTCCGTGCAGTTGTCCTCCGCATCGCACAACCCATCGTCGTCCGAGTCGCTGTCGTCCCCATCCGCGATGCCGTCGTCGTTCGCATCCGTCCCCGCAACGCAATCGCCGCATTCCGTCAGGAACTTGCACGCACCATTCGCCGGGTCCATGTAATTGCAGGCGTTGGCGTTCGTGCAGTTGTCCACGTCGTCGCACACCCCATCGTCGTCCGAGTCGCTGTCGTCCCCGTCGATGTAGCCGTCGTTGTTCGCGTCCGTTCCTGCAGCGCACGCCCCGCATTCCGTCAAGAACTGGCATGCTTCGTTCGCCGAGTCGTCGTAGTTGCACGCCAACACGTTGGTGCAGTTGTCCACGTCGTCGCACGTGCCATCGTCGTCCACGTCTTCCCCGCTGCCGCCACACACCCCGCACACGTCGTTGTATGCGCAAGGCTCAGAACAAGACTCTCCGGAGGGCGTCACCCCATAGCCCAACTCCTCATCGAAGTAGCACGACTCCGTCGCGGCATCGTTGTAATTGCAGGCGCTATCGTCCACACAACCCACCACTTCATCGTCGTTGCACACCCCGTCGTCGTCCGAATCGCCATCCACAAACCGGCCGATGGCGAAGCTCGTCGATCCCAAGCCCAGCAGAGCGGCCACGGAAGACGAAACCGTCACCGTGCTGTCTCCCGCCAAGCACGCATCGCACGAACCCGTTTCCACGAACTTGCACGTCCCGTTGTCCACGTTCGCAACCGACAAGTAATTGCACGCCTCGTCGTCCGTGCAGCCCACCACCTCCCGGTCGTCGCAGACGCCGTTTTGGTTCGTGTCGTCGCAACAAGCGGCGTTCGAAGGATCATCGTAATTCGGAGCTTGTCGGTTGATGCAGTTGTCGCTGCCATCGCAGATGTCATCATCGTCCGAATCCTCTTCGCACGCACCGTTTGCCGAATCATCGTAATTGCACTTGTACGGATCCGTGCACTGATCGAGTTGATCGCCTGGGCCCAAATCCGTGGTGCTGTTTGCAGGGGCATCCGCGACGCAGTAAGCCCCGAGAACGTAATCACCAATGCCGTCGTTGTCCTCATCCGCGTAGTACGTCAACTTGGCGTTGCACGGCGCATTGGCCGCATCGTCGTAATTGCAGGCTGACGTGTCGGAACAGCTGTCTAAGGCATTGCAAATGCCATCGCCATCGTCGTCGTTCGCGATGAGCGTGCCGCTGCCATCACTGGGGTTGGGACCTCCGGCCCAGCTGCATTCAGCGCAAGTGGAGTTGCCGACAAAAACGCATGAGCCGTCTCCTTTTGTGGCTGCAGCGTCGTAGTTGCAGGCCAAAGGCTCCATGCATCCCGCACACGATACGTATTCGCAATCCGCATTGGAAGTTGAGCCGTCGGTGTAATTGCATGCAGTGAGGTCGGAGCAATTGGGACCGGTTTGGGCTGAAACCCAAAACGCCGGCAACAGGGCCAGCAACAGCATGCCCAAACGGGCAGATATAAATGACAACTTCATCGGTTCATTCGGTTCAAGTGGATGGACGCCTCCCGGAGTTCAGCTCTCTCAAAAAGAGCTTAACCTGTCAAAAAAAGAGATTCATCCAAAAATTGGCATCAGACAATGATACGCACCAACTGAAAGCGAGGTTCAAAGAGAATATGTGACATTGCGTGAACAGTCCGACCGAAAAGAAAAAAATCACTGATTATCAACGACTTAATTAACTCCCATTATCTGAGCTGTCTAGAACAAATCGAGCAGTGAATGCAGACATATCGGGCCCCGGGCAAAAAAAAAGCGGTCCATCGGGACCGCTTTCACTGAATCTGGGATGCAATTACGCCGTCACCCCAAGGACTTCGGCCATCTTCGCGCCGATGTCCGCAGGGCTATCGACGACGTGGATGCCGCACTCGCGCATAACGCGCTTCTTCGCTTCGGCCGATTCTTCCTCGCCCGAAACGATGGCACCCGCGTGGCCCATGGTACGGCCCTTCGGCGCGGTCACGCCGGCGATGAAGCCGACCACCGGCTTCGTGCCGTGCTCTTGGATCCAACGTGCGGCCTTGATTTCGAGGTCGCCCCCGATTTCTCCGATCATGATGATGCCGTCCGTGTCGCCGTCGGCCATGAGGAGCTTCACGGCTTCGAGGGTCGTGGTGCCAATGATGGGATCACCGCCGATGCCGATGGCCGTGGACTGGCCCATGCCTGCCTTCGTGACCTGGTCGACCGCCTCGTAGGTGAGGGTCCCGGACTTGGAGACGATGCCAATGCGGCCAGGGGTGAAGATGAAACCGGGCATGATGCCGACTTTCGCCTCCCCTGCCGTCATGACGCCGGGGCAGTTGGGACCGATGAGGGTCGTGTCGCGGGCGTCGATGTAGGCTTTCACGCGCGTCATGTCGGCGACTGGGATGCCCTCGGTGATGGCCACGATGACCTTGATGCCGGCGTCCGCGGCTTCCATGATGGCGTCCGCAGCGAATGCGGGGGGAACGAACAGGATGCTCACGTCCGCACCGGTGGCTGCCACGGCTTCGCTGACGGTGTTGAACACCGGCTTGCCGAGGTGCTCGCTGCCGCCCTTTCCGGGGGTGACGCCGCCCACGACGTTCGTGCCGTATTCGATCATTTGACCTGCGTGGAAGGTGCCTTCGCCGCCGGTGAAGCCTTGCACGATGATTTTGGAATCTTTGTTGACGAGTACGCTCATGTCGCGGAGGGGTTTGTTTTGGCTCGGCAAAAATAGACCAAAACCCCTCCCCGCTGGAACGTGTGGTGAGGCAAATCCAGACGAGGTTTCGATTTCAATCCGAGTCTTTCAGAACAGAAAACCATCCTTTCAGAACATTTTGAGCGTCCCGCGCGCTTTCATTTCCAACTTGAATCAAGCGATTCCAATGTCTCGAACGTACCGAATTCATTTCCATACCCGAGATTGGCACGCCAAATTGTCGGCAAATTCACATTGTTCACATAAAAAATATTGGAATCCAGCGTGTTAAGCGTCAAATTTCCGACAAATGATGCTCATGAAAACCCAACTCATCACATTCATACTAGTCCTTGGCATCCCCCTGTGTGGTTTGTCGCAGAGAAATGCGACGTCACCCGCCCCTGCCAAGCCTAGCTCAACGGTCTTGCAACCACGACCTTACAACGGGTCCGACCCGGGTAAAAACTCAACCACACCGTCCGGTCGGCCTTATCGCGAACGGGAAGACCTGCCTCCAGGAGCTTCGGTGTTCAGGATGACTCAACCTCCCACGTTTGCCGATCACTCTGAAGCGGCCAAAGCAGTAGAACAAACCCTTCCCGTCCAATTGCCCGTGGCTCAGATGTACAATGCATCGCCCAAGCTCCCGGGATACTTAGATGCGACGCGCAGCGCGAGTTTCATCATGATGGACGAATTGATGCCTTCCCTGCCGCCAGCCTATGCGACTTCTGACGTGATGATTGCGGCACATACCGAAGGGAAGCGGCAGCGAAGCGAATACGACGAACGGTTAAAATTCCTTTATGCTCAAGATTGGAATTGGCCGGAACAACACGGATTTGGTCAAGAATTGGTTTGGGAATATACCAGCGAAGGCGAAACGTGGGTTCGTCATGAAACCATCTTAGGGCGATGGGAAGAAGGCGGATTCCATTACATCAATCTCATGAGCTTTTACCCGGTTCGGTTCAAGGACCGCATGCGCCCCGAAATCGAGTACTACTTGAAGGAATTGATCATCAACCCCTACCAACGATGAAACAGATTGCTCTCCTTCTCATTGGGTTTTCGCTGCTGCTGATGCCTTCAGCGCAAGCGCAATACCAATTCCGCCTCAAAGCTGACAGCATTGGGATGTTTGATGCGGGCAATGCACTGGTGGACTCGACCGTCTATTACGACTGGTCCCTTGACTATGACCTCGACCAATTGGCATCTTCCATGGGGATGTCCCAAGGTGCGAGTGTCTTCGATTGGCAATTGGACTTGCAGTTCCTGGACTTGGATTTGTCACCCGTAGGCATCAACGTATCCTGCTGTGGTTTGGTCGGCTGGGACGTGAACGCCGGTTTCAACGTTGGGAGCAGTTTGTACATGCTGCATCAACTGGACCAGGGAAAGATGTCGGTCGAATATCCTTTGGGGCTCGACATCGACATTCCTGATTTTCACAGAGGTGACGTCATCACCATCACCTTGGATTCGACGTTCATCGCGCCGCCCCAAATGGAGGTGGTCGATCCGGTGATCACCAAAGACATCATCACCACGTTCGATGTGGGGGCGTTTGCAGAGGCCCAGGTCTTCTTGGGGCCATTTGGAAACTACCCCTCAAATGCGCCCCATACGTTCTTTGAATTCGATCGGAGTTACCGATCGACGTTGATGCACGTGGGAAGCGATGGGATGAGCGGTGATCTGGGTTTGGTCCAAAACCCCGCGCTTCCCGCGATGTCCAGCATACTCGGCGTTGACCTATCCAGCACTCCGCTTGCGGATTTGCCGCTCGTAGGCACGTGCATCGATGCGTCCAACTTCACCGATGAAAACAACTATTATTACGACATCGACCTGGATGAAGATGGCGTGGAGGAAACCTATGAATCCAATCTCTGTTGGGAGAAACACCCGTGCTTACAGCAAGTAGGCCCCTTCGACCCGATGGATTATTGGTTCGCGTTGTGCAAATTGCGCGTGCCATTTTTGACCGAAATGGTCGGCGATATTGCCGGTGATGCCGTGGCAAACAACCTGCCCTTCTTCGCCTCTGAATCCTGGTACAGCACTGCGCCTGAGGTGGACATTAATTGGCCCCTGGGCTTGAATCTGGTCATGCGTTATCCCGATGATGCCATGGAGCAAGTGGCCCTGCCCGCTTATGCCGAAGGGGTCCTCCATGTCAAGACCATCAATCCCGAGCCCTATTTCGATGTTTCTTTGAATTTCTTGGACTTGATGGAAGACGTCCTGACGTTTGCGGGGTGTCCTCCGTGGCCGTTCCCGCCGGTCAACCCCCCGGTTTGTACCGTGCAGACCGCGGTTGACTTCCGAAAAACGGAGGACAACGGATACCTGAGTCAATTCGGACTGATCGATGACCAAGGACGCGTCTCGCTTTGGAATTTCATGAACTCGCCCACCTCGACCATGGCGTTTGCAAATTCAACGCAATCCTTTGCCACAGCTGAGATGTCGGCATTTGACCTGTATGCTGAATACAACATCATTGACCTCGAGACCCACTTCACCATTACCAATGACCTCGAGGCCCTGTATGCCCCTGAAGTGAAGGTGAATCTGCACTTCAATGAGCCCGTGAGCTATCGGTTGAATTCGACGGACGCTTGGTCCATCAGCGATGTGGTTGAAATGCCGCTTGAAGGGGAGTTTCAAGTGGCCACCACCTGCGAGCAAGATTCATTGCACATCACACCGGCACCATTCATCGTGGATGCCCCGAACATGCAAAACCAAGGAAAGGACACGTACGACACCTACTTGGACATCACGGCAGCCAACGTCAACTTCGGTCTGACCGGTTTCACGTTGATTCCATCATTCCAAGTGGAGTTCATTTGCGCTGACGATGCGGGGGACTTCTTCGTGAACTTGGGTGGGTGCATTGCCTATGCAGTGGAGTGGATTGTCAACGGCCTGTGTTGCGTAGGCAATTGCGCTGCGGCGGTGTTCACCTTCGGTTTGGCAGGGCAATGTGGTGGAGATTGTGGGTGCTGGGAACCCGGGAGTACGTGCGAAACCTGCTCCTATGGATTCCCAGGGGTGAAGATTCCTGGGTTTGACCTCGCAGAGAGCTTATGTCAAAGCACGCCTGCCTATCCTGAAACGGGAATGTGTGGATTCTTTTGGCGCGTGCCATTCTCCCAATCTGTGGACACGTACTCTGACGTGACTTGGTCCGTTACGGAAACGGGCATCGAAGAAGCTGCGGCGGACGCTGCCTGGGTTGCTGCACCGGTCACGCAACATCCCCCTGATTTTACCATGTCCAACATTTACGGTCAACGTTATTCCGAAGGGGAACAAGCCTCCACTGGCTTCTTGCAAATCCAATCAACAGGCGGCCGCCCGCCGTACACGCTCGAGGTGATGGACCGCAAGGACTATCAAGCCCCCTATCCACGCGCGTTCGAATTGAATGATCTTCAGCGAGCGCGAACGGGGACGTCCATTTTCACGGACTATCGATTGCACGATGTGAACGGCTGCTACGCCGACTTGGATATGGCAACTGATTTGCGGGTCATCATTCCGACCCCCATTCCGGAGGAAGTCGGTTTCTGTTCCGACAATGACAACGATGGCTGCAACGATTGCGCCAGCGGAACCTACAACCTCGCGGGTGATGGGATCGACACGGACGGCGATGGCCTGTGCGACAAAGGGGACCCCGACGATGACAACGACGGCATCTTAGATGGCGAAGACTGGGCACCGCTGAATCCCTACGCGTGCATTGATTCTGACGGAGACACCTGCGATGATTGCGTCAGTGGCGCATTTGACCCGGCCAACGATGGCAACGACACGGATGGCGATGGCCTTTGCGACGCAGGCGAATCTGACCAAGACAACGATGGACGCCCCAACATGTCAGATTCCGACAACTCGAATCCGAATGCCTGCGCCGATACGGACAACGACGGATGCGATGACTGCATCAGTGGCACGTTCGATCCCAACGACGACGGCAGCGATTGGGACGGGGACGGTTTGTGTGATTTTGGGGACGACGATGCCGACAACGACGGCCGTGCCAATGCACTCGATCCGGATGACAACAACCCGAACGTCTGCGGCGACTCGGACTTCGATGGGTGCGATGATTGCTTGAATGGATCGTTTGACCCGTCGAACGACGGAACGGATACCGATGGGGACGGACTCTGCGATTCCGGAGATCCGGATCGCGATGGCGATGGCCGCATGAACGAAGTGGATTCGCATCCACTCGTGGCCACAAAATGTGCAGATACGGATGGCGATGGGTGCGATGACTGCACAAGTGGAACGTTCAACCCGGCGAATGATGGGACCGACTTCGACGGTGATGGATTGTGCGATGGCGGCGATCCCGACATCGACGGAGATGGAGTGAACAATGATTTGGACCAAGACGATTACAACAAATTCATTTGCTTGGACACCGACGGCGATTTGTGCAATGACTGCAACTCCGGGACCTTCAACCCCAACAACGATGGAACCGACACCAACGGAGACGGCGTCTGCGACTCGAATGACCCCGATACCGACGGAGATGGACTACCGAATGCCCTCGACCCCTACCCTATGGATGCCAACGCATGTGGTGACAGCGACAGCGACTCCTGCCCCGATTGCTCCGGAATCGGAACCTATCAGTCTGAGGTGAAGGCCTTTTATTCTCCCGTAACTGGAATCACGTACTCCATTCCGATGGTCGTAGGCGATGGAACCGACACGGACAATGATGGCATTTGCGACGGAGCGGATGCATTCCCGAACGACCCTACAGAATTCAGTGACGTCGATTCGGATGGCATCGGATCATTCAAGGATTGCAACGACAACAACCCCTCCATCGGCGCCATGCAAACCGCTTATCCGGATACCGACGGGGATGGCTTTGGAGCCTTTGCGGGTTCGACACAAACCTGCACGGTGAGCGGTGGATGGAGCTTGGTCTCTGGGGATTGCAATGATTCCAATCCGAGTGTTTTCCCTGGAGCCTCGGAAATTTGCGGCAACAGCGCTGACGACGATTGCGACTCCGTCATCGACAACGGCTGTCCGCAATAGTGAACGGTTGAACGACATGGAAAAGGGGGCTTCGGCTCCCTTTTTTTATGCCGCATCTCGCGTTCTGGTTCATTGGGTTTTTCAGGCCAAATTTGTCCCATGAACTCAGGAATGGTCCAAGCTTTGGACGGGGCGACGATTTGTGCCTTGTCAACGGCCGCCGGGATGGGCGGAATTGCGGTGATTCGGGTGAGCGGTCCGGAGGCGCTGGCGTGCGTTTCGCGGGTGTTTTCGCGGTCGCTGGCGGGGGTGGAATCGCACCGGGCGGTGTTCGGGCGGTTGCGGGATGCCGAGGGGGCGGTGCTGGATGAGTGCGTGGCGACGGTGTTCCGGGGGCCGGGGTCGTACACGGGGGAGGACACGGTGGAACTGGGGGTGCACGGGTCGCCCTTCATCCAGCAGGAGGCGGTGCGGTCGCTGATGGCGGCGGGGTGCCGGCATGCGGGGCCCGGGGAGTTCACGGCGCGGGCGTTTTTGAACGGGCGGATGGACTTGACGCAAGCCGAGGCCGTGGGCGACTTGATCGCGGCGGAGCATGCGGGGGCGCACCGGTTGGCGCTGGACCAGCTGCGGGGCGGCTTTGCGCGGGAGATCCGGGCGTTGCGCGAGGAGCTGATCGGGTTCGCTGGCTTGCTGGAGTTGGAGCTGGATTTCGCGGAGGAGGATGTGGAATTTGCGGACCGCGAGCGGTTTTTGGCCTTGGTGGACCAAATCACGTCCCAAACCCGCCACCTGGCCGACTCCTTCCGCGCGGGCAACGCGATCCGCAACGGCCTTCCCGTGGCCATCCTCGGCGCCCCCAACCGCGGCAAGTCCACCCTGCTGAACGCGCTCCTCGGCGACGACCGCGCGATCGTGAGCGACATCGCGGGCACCACGCGCGACACGGTGGAGGACACCTGCATCCTGGGCGGCGTCAAATTCCGGTTCATCGACACGGCGGGCCTCCGCGAAACCGCCGACGCGATCGAGGCCGAGGGCATCCGACGCGCCCTCTCCCGCGCGGCCGCTGCCCAAATCGTCCTCTACCTCTTCGACGCGTCGACTGACTCGCCCACCTCCGCCGCCGCCACCCTGGCCTCCCTCGACCTTCCCCCTTCGGCCCGCGTGCTCACGGTGTGGAACAAGGTGGACGAGGCGGCCTTTCCCCTCCCCGACCCGTCCGACGACGTTCTGCTGCTGTCCGCTCGTTCCGGCGAAGGCCTGGACGCCCTGCGCGCCAGCCTGGTCGCCCTGGCCGGCTTCGACACGAGCGGCTCCTCGGTGGTCGTGACAAACCTTCGGCACGCGGAAGCCCTGCGAGCCGCTGCGGCCTCCCTGGACGCAGTGCGATTCGGCCTGACCTCAGGCGTCCCCTCTGACCTCGTCGCCTCGGACGTGCGGCAAGCATTGCATCACCTCGGCTCGATCACGGGCGAAATCGACCCCGAGGACATCCTCGACCACATTTTCGCGAACTTCTGTATCGGGAAGTGAACATGGACGGGAGTTACATGGGAAATCGGAAAGCCTTCGATTTGAGTTCG
>ENA-OUOG01001631-OUOG01001631.1-marine-metagenome-genome-assembly--contig:-NODE-1631-length-25429-cov-6.658331_pt1 | contig 25429 bp, 23 predicted proteins | sample MGYA00248635_ERZ508505 | MGnify/ENA primary metagenome ERZ508505 (study PRJEB26176, sample SAMN06267871) | marine metagenome | isolation source: Saanich Inlet, British Columbia, Canada | place: Pacific...
ACAGCACCTATGTTTTTGGAGGACAGCAAACGTGTTTTAGCAGTTCTGAAAGAGGGAAAAACTACAAAAGATTTTCCTGCAGCATTAACCTCAATTTTTAAATTAGACATACAACCCTTCATGTCCAATTGGATGAAGTACAATCCAACCGAAGAGTTGAAAAAACATCACACACCAACACTGATTGTTAATGGTGATAAAGATTTACAAGTGAGTGTAGATGAGGCTAAATTACTTTATGAAATTGCACAAAATGGAGAATTACTTATTATTAAAAAAATGAATCATATTTTAGTGAAAATTGAAGGAGACGAACTGGAAAATATGAAGTCTTATAATAACACGACTCTAAAAATTGCTGAAGAGGTTGAAATGGGTATACTAAATTTTGTAAAAAAATTAAAATAAAAAAAGCACTGGAGTCCAGCGCTTTTATTACTAACCAACCAAAGTGTATTAAGAATACAAACTTTATAATACAAAAATAAAATCTTAAATTAAGAAAAACACAACGTTTAACAATACTTTCACAAAAAGGAAAAAAGCATCATTTTTTATAAATGATGCTTAATCCACTAACCAACCAAAATATATTACTAACAAAAAAATTAAATAATATATATATTTATAATCAATATCTGTGCCAAAAAAATAAACTATCTTAATGTATGTTTAAAAAAAGACCTAAAATAATAATTCCTAAAAGTCTTTTTGACCTTTGGATTGAACGAGTTACGTTTTTATTGTTACTTATAATTTGGTTGGGTGTAATTGTTTATTTCCCTGATCTTCCAGAAAAAATCCCCACACATTTTAATGGTCGAGGACAAGTAGATGCTTTTGGTTCCAAGCAGACTATTTGGATTTTGATGGGTGTATTTAGTAGTATCCTTGTTGGGATTTATTTTTTAAATAAATATCCACATTTGCATAACTACACAGTTAAAATCACAGAAGAAAATGCTTTAAAAAATTATCGTTTTAGTACAAGAGTTTTGAGGGTTGTCAATTTTTTAAACCTATTGTTATTGGCTTATATTCTCAAAACAATGATTTATCCTAGCGAAGAAAAAAATATAGAAATAGGATCATGGTTTTTACCCGTCGTTATAATAGGTAGTTTGGTGCTTATTATTTATATATTTGTGAAAGCCAACAAAATAAATTCAACATCATAAAATCACATGACCAACACTACACCTCTTTTTACAAATGATACCATAGTATTTGGACTTCTCATGTTGGCCATTGCTTTTATTTTTTATACCGAATCAAAAACCTCAGGCTTTTGGTTTAAGTTTTATAAAATAGTTCCTGGACTTTTTATGGCCTATATGCTTCCAGCAGTTTTCACCACCTTTGGATGGATTGCTCCAGAATGGGAAAGTGTTTCAACAGATGGTAGTGTCATAAATAAAAGTAGTAATTTATATTATGTTGCCAGCCGATATTTATTACCTGCTGCGTTAGTACTTATGACTTTAAGCATCGATTTGAAAGCCGTATTTAATTTGGGTTGGAAAGCCCTTATTATGTTTTTTACAGGAACATTAGGCATCGTTATTGGTGGACCAATCGCAATTTTTCTTATCGCAATGGTATCGCCAGAAACTGTTGGTGGGGTTGGACCAGATGCTGTTTGGCGTGGACTATCCACCCTCGCTGGAAGCTGGATTGGTGGAGGTGCCAATCAAACCGCCATGCTCGAGATTTATGGATATAACCCTAAACTCTATGGCGGGATGGTTTTTGTTGATATTGTCGTAGCTAACATTTGGATGGCAATTTTGCTCATTGGCATTGGGAAACGTAAACGTATTAATAGATGGTTAAAAGCTGATACAACAGCCATAGAAGAATTAAAAGAAAAAGTTTCTACATTCACAGAAAGTATCAAAAGGACCCCGAGCCTTACCGACTTGATGATCATGGTTGGTATTGCCTTTGGTTCTGTTGGTTTTGCTCATTTTTGTGCTGGACAATTCGCACCCTTTTTTAAAAATGTTGTAGCGTCTATGGCCTCCGAAACCACACGAAATATCTTTACATTTTTGGGATCATCATTCTTTTGGATGATTAGTATTTCTACACTCATAGCTATTGGATTGTCTTTTACAAAAGCCAAAAATTATGAAGGTGCTGGTGCGAGTAAATTTGGAAGCGTCTTTATTTATATTTTAGTAGCAACTATTGGAATGAAAATGGATCTTACATTGATTTTTGACAATACAGGTCTTATTGCTATTGGAATTGTTTGGATGAGTATTCATGCTATATTGTTGATTTTGGTAGCCAAACTCATAAAGGCGCCATACTTTTTTCTTGCCGTTGGAAGTCAAGCAAACGTTGGTGGAGCGGCCTCTGCCCCCATTGTAGCTTCAGCTTTTCACCCTTCATTAGCTACTGTAGGAGTTTTATTAGCTGTATTTGGATATGCTATTGGAACCATTGCAGCTATTGGATGTACAATTTTAATGGCTCTTGCCGCATCTTAAATTATTCAATTTTTTTTACTTAAATAACCCATGAAACAACTTTTTAAATTTTTACTTTTATTTTCTATAATTTCTTGTCATTCAAATCCTAAACACAACACTTTAGTTTCAGCTGAAATAAAAGGCCTTCAAAAGGGAACAGTGTATTTACAAAAATTTCGAGACACGGTATATATCACACTAGATTCTTTGAATATTAAAGGAAAAGAAACATTTCAACTTGGTTGTCAACTCGAAGAACCAGAAGTATTGTATTTGAGTTTATCCAAAGCAATAGATGCCGAACGTATTCAGTTTTTTGCTGATGCTGGTACAACAACGATTGACACTAATTTAAAACGATTTGTTTTTGATGCAAAAATTGAAGGAAGTAAGCAACAAAAATTACTTGAAACATATCGTAAAAATTTAGAACGTTTTAAAAGTTTACAATTAGATTTATTGGAAGCATCAATTAATGCGCAGCGCGAAGGCAATGAAAAAGAATTTGAAGCTATACAAAGAAAGATGGATAACAATCTCAAAAGACAATATTTGTACAGTATCAATTATGCTATTAACAACAATGATAATGAGGTATCACCTTACATTGCCTTATCTGATATTTTTGATGCAAAGTCTACTTTTTTAGACACTATATACAACCGTTTAACACCCCGAATTGCGGCATCTCGATATGGTATACTACTAAAAGATTACTTAGAAAAAATTGACTCTAAAGACAAGTAATTAAAGAGCGTTGATTTTATCAATCATTGAACGCCCTTTTGTTTCAAGTTCTGTAGTAATGCCTTTAAAATGTGCCTTTTGATTTTCAATATTTTTGGCATTTACTTTTTCAATAAGGTCATCAAAAGTGGCAATAGCTTCGTCAATTATGGCTTCACTTTTCTTTCGGTCTTTATCTGGGTTTGCAGATTCCCAAATGTATACTGCTTCAATAATATCGCCTAAAACATAATTGATATCTTTTTTTAAATTTCTAACGTTTGCCATAATTTTTTGTGCGTTTTATTTTTTACAAAATTACATCATTTTTAGATATAAACCTCCAACAATTCAGCATTCGTCGAAGTTATACTAAATTCTTTGATACTTGCAGGGATTAAAATGGTTTCACCATACAATAAATGTGTTGTTTTACCATCAACCTCAAAAACAGCATTACCACCAACGGCCATGTAAATCATGAAAGAATCATGAGAATTTTGTTTATGAATGCTATTATTTATAACAATAATATTGGTTGTAAAATAAGGGCATGTTACCAGATTTTCTGGTCTATTTGGCTGAGTCTTATATGAAATTTTAAAATTATTGGGCATATTAAAGTCAATAGCATCTATAGCCAAATCGTTGTGCAATTCTCTAAAATTACCTTGGTTGTCTACACGATCCCAATCGTAAACTCGGTAGGTAATGTCACTTGTTTGTTGAATTTCTGCTAGCATTACACCGGCACCAATGGCGTGTACCCGACCAACTTCAATAAAAAAAGTGTCGCCTTTGGTGACCGTTTCAAAATTCAAGATTGAAGTTAAGGTTTTTTCTTCAAGGTGTTTCAGATACAGTTCTTTTGAAACGGGTTGATTAAAGTCAATTATTAGGTTTGATTTGTCATCGGCCTGCATTACATACCACATTTCTGTTTTACCAAAACTGTTGTGACGCTCTTTTGCCAATATATCATTGGGATGTAGTTGTACAGATAAATCTTGTTTGGCATCAATATATTTTATCAAAAGTGGAAATTTTTCACCAAATTGATCAAAAACTTTTTGGCCTACCAAATCAGCTTTATAATTTTGCAGGAGTGTTTGTAATGAGGTCCCTTTTAATGTTCCGTTTGCGACAATTGAGGTATTGCCTTCAACATCGCTGAGCTCCCAACTCTCGCCTGTACTTTCTGAGGACGTTGGTTTTCCTAGTAATTTATTGAGCTTATTTCCTCCCCAAATTTTGTCTTTTAGGATAGGTGTAAATTTTAGAGGGTATAGTGTTGACATGTGTTATTTTCCTGAGTAGGAGACAAAATTACGGGGTGTTTCATAGAGTATCACCTCTAAATCCAAATGATTTTCTAAGACTGCTTTGAGTTTATCGTAAATAACCACAACAATATTTTCAGCAGTCGGATTCAAGTCTTTAAATTCAGGGACATCGAGGTTTAGATTTTTGTGATCAAAAGCATCTTCAACTTCTAATTTTATAAAATCTTTTAAAATTTTTACATCGACCACATAGCCCGTTTCTGGGTCAATTTCTCCAGTAACACTTACAATCAACTCGTAGTTGTGTCCATGAAAATTGGGGTTGTTACATTTTCCAAAAATAGCATCATTTTTCTCAAAACTCCAATCGGGACGATACAAACGATGTGCAGCATTAAAATGGGCTTTTCTACTTACGGTTACTTTCATGTGTGGTATTTATATGTTCGTAAAATTTTTCAAATATTATTTTAAACCAAGCGGTATAAAGTTCTGGATGGGTTGCAATATCAGCTCTAACATCTTCTAGCGGCATCCATTTCCAGGCCTCTACTTCTTCTAAGTTGATAACAGGAGATTGTTCGTAACATCCAATCAAGATGTGGTCTAGCTCATGCTCTGTAAGCCCATTATCAAAAGGCGCTTTGTAGACGAAAGATATGGTTTCTTTTAAAGGAGTTGTAAAGCCCATTTCTTCTTGTAATCGGCGAGTTCCTGCCGCAATATTGGTTTCACCATCTCGTTGATGACTACAACATGTATTGGTCCACAGAAGTGGAGAATGATACTTATGTGCAGCACGTTGTTGCAACATGAGCTCATTTTTTGAATTAAAAATAAACACCGAAAAAGCGCGATGAAGCACTGCCTTTTCGTGGGCTTCCATCTTAGGCATTAGACCAATTTGTTCATCTAATTCATTTACGAGGATGACATGCTCTTCTTTCATTTTGCTAAATTATTAACTAATTTTTTATAATATATTAATTAATTGCTAAAATAAAAATATACATTTTTTGTAGGTTTGTAAATACCTAAATCAAAACATCATGAGCAACCACCAAAAATTTCTTAAATTAATTTTTATTTTTTCTATTCTAAGTTGTTCAAGTTCTAAATCAACTGGAAATAACAATTCATCTCTTTTTTTATTTGAAAGGCAAGCAAAAGCTCTTCAAAATAATTGGGACGCCATTGTAAATGCAACTGACTTAAGCTATGATAAAATTACAAGCTGGGTACCAGAAAGTGGTATTAGAGGAAGATACGCTCAATTTAAAACAAAATTAGGACGTCTAACTTTGGAAAAAATAGTTAGACATAAAGCATTTATTAAAGGTCCACATCAAGAGCAACTAAATCTGAAAAGTCTTACAGAATTTGGATATTACAATCCAAAATTTTTAGAAAAACTGATTTCGAAAATGAATAAACTGTATGCCAATAAAAGATTTGTTGAAAATTTTCAAAATTTTTATGATAGAGAACTTCAGGATTATTTAAGAGTGCATTATCAAGCTCACAATTTTATCAAACATAACCCAGAATATAAAACAGATTATTTGAATCATATTGAATACTACAAGAAAAATCCAGAGTTAGGTAAACAAGGGTTATCTCCTTCTTATGAAATGCATAATAGTTTTTATCACTTTGGTACTGATATGGATGAAGATGGTTATGATGTTTATGAAGCATACTCCTGCCCTAGTTTCTGGATTAGACGCTCTATAGACGGTACATCAGAGTTGTTTTTTGAACTATTGGTAAACACATTAAAAACATTTGATTCGGACTTTATACTGTAAAAGTGATGAAAAATAACATCCTTATACTTTGGCTTTATCTTCTTGTGAGTTGGTTTTTATTTTTTATCACCTCTGCAGGGTGGACCATGTGGTTATTTCGCTTGTTTGGTTATGGTTTCCTTTTTATTTTAATTGGGGTCATTTTAACATTTCGATATTATAAAAATAAACCAACAACCCCATTTTATCTGAAAAAACAACTCATTTGGGTACAAATTACAGCAATACTATTGAATTTTGGTGACTGCGGAGATGGTAATGGAAGTTTTAACTTTTTTGAACGAGTACTATCAGTAAATGGTTGGAAAGACTGTAAAACACCTTATTTTGATCAAGTTTTTTTTGAGAATATTGCTTTTACAATTTCTAGAATTTCCTTTTTAATTTACGTTGTTGTGTTGATTGTGTTTTTAATCAAACAAACACGAAGAAAATAACTGTAAATCAAAACGTATAGCATAGGTTGCTTTGGCGAATAATAGTATCTTTGCCAAAATTTAGTTTTTATGTCTTTTCTAAGCGAAATTCAGCGCCGCCGTACTTTTGGAATAGTCTCTCACCCCGATGCAGGAAAAACAACTCTAACAGAAAAACTACTTCTATTTGGAGGTGCTATTCAAGAGGCTGGAGCTGTGAAGAGCAATAAAATAAAAAAAGGTGCAACAAGTGACTTTATGGAAATCGAACGCCAGCGTGGAATTTCCGTAGCCACTTCTGTTTTAGCCTTCGAATATAAAGGCAATAAAATTAATATTTTAGACACCCCTGGTCATAAAGATTTTGCAGAAGACACCTTTAGAACACTCACTGCAGTAGACAGTGTAATAGTTGTAATTGATGTAGCGAAGGGTGTGGAGGAACAAACCGAAAAACTGGTACAAGTCTGCCGAATGCGGAATATTCCAATTATTGTTTTTATTAATAAACTCGACAGAGAAGGAAAAGATGCATTTGATCTTTTGGATGAAGTGGAGCAAAAACTTGGCTTAACCGTAACACCATTAAGTTTTCCTATTGGAATGGGGTATGAATTTAAAGGTATTTATAACTTATGGGAAAAAAATGTCAACTTGTTTACAGGCGATAGTAAAAAAGATATTGAGGATACTATAGAAATTTCGGATTTATCGGATTCAAAATTAAACGCTATTATTGGTGATACCGCTGCTGAAACACTACGTGAAGAGGTAGAATTAGTTCAAGGGATCTATCCAAAATTTGATAAACAAACTTATTTGGAAGGCAACCTTCAACCTGTATTTTTTGGTTCAGCACTAAACAATTTTGGAGTACGCGAGTTGTTGGATTGTTTTATTGATATTGCACCTTCCCCACGCCCTAAACAAAGTGAAGAGCGAATTGTACATCCAAATGAAGATAAATTTTCTGGATTTGTTTTTAAAATTCATGCCAATATGGATCCCAAGCATCGCGACCGATTGGCTTTTATCAAAATTGTATCGGGTGAATTTAAGCGAAATACGCCCTATTTGCATGTGCGCCACAACAAAAAATTAAAATTTTCGAGTCCTAATGCTTTTTTTGCAGAAAAAAAAGAAATTGTAGACACTTCCTATCCGGGAGATATTGTAGGGCTACATGACACTGGAAATTTCAAAATTGGAGATACACTCACGGAAGGTGAACAACTCAACTATAAGGGTGTACCAAGTTTTTCTCCAGAACATTTTAGATACATCAATAATGCCGACCCAATGAAGTCCAAACAACTTTTTAAAGGTATTGACCAACTCATGGACGAAGGTGTAGCACAACTTTTCACCCTCGACCTAAATGGCCGGAAAGTAATTGGAACTGTGGGAGCCCTTCAGTACGAAGTGATTCAATACCGGTTGGAGCACGAATATGGCGCAAAGTGCAGTTATGAAAATCTGAACGTACACAAAGCCGCTTGGATTGAGCCACAAGATGATAAAAACGAAGAATTCAAAGAATTCAAACGTGTTAAACAACGCTTTTTGGCTAAAGACAAGCAAGGGCAATTAGTATTTTTTGCCGATTCAAAATTCTCTCTTCAAATGACAGAACAAAAATATCCTTCTATCAAATTTCATTTGACATCTGAATTTTAAAAAATCTTTTTTTAAAAGCTAGTCTTCATTAAACATTTCTCTTGTTGCTGATGCTTTCTTAATTATTTGTTTTAAGAAACCTAAAATTGCTATTTGATTTTGTTTTGTCGCGGCTTGAGAATTATTAGTTATTGTGCTGTTATCTGTTATATTTGGTGTAGCCCCACCTAGTGCTGAATTAACTGCCTCCGTTTTTTGTAATAATTTTCTTGTCAAATATATTATTTCTTTTTGGTGTATTTCGCTAGCCATAAAATCCAAATTTAAACGAATGAATGTAAGATCATTTTTTGGGATTAATTCTGAATATAATAAATATCCATTAATTGTTTCTACATTCACTTCGACATCATCTGTTGGTACTGGAGGATTTGTTCCTGTAGATGGTGCCAAGAAGTGTTCTTTGTACTCCTCTGTGCTTGTTGTAGATTTTATATTGGTATTAGATACTATATTCTTAATTTTAACTTCTGTGGTTGATTGAACTCCCCAATCTAGATGCACAAATTTGTTTATTCCTGTATTGTCTATATACCCAACTTCTAGTTTTGAGCCACCGGTAACAGACACTTGTCCAGTTGGAGTAACAATTCCTTTAAATTTTTTACCTACCTTTAAAAATGTAGCTTTGACAGTTATCGTTTTATTAGGATTGTCAACACTAATAGGCGTACCTATTGTTGCATCTAAAGTTAGATTCCAGTCGGATGGTAATTCCAAATTTTTTCCGTTTGCTGTTAATAGTAAATCCCCTACGGTTGGTTTTTCCATATTATTAGAGTTGAGGCCTTTCCAGTATTTAGCATAATCATAGAGTTGATCTAAATTTTCAATCGTTGTATAGCCTGCAACTGTAGCTACATTGGCTTCGGAAATATTTTTATCTTCAATTACTAATAATTCAAATTCATGGGTCCCAATACCTTTTAATTTTTTCGTAACTTTTGTAGGTATGTGTGTGTAGTCATAAAAATAAATATCAAACTCATCATCAGTATTATTATTCTTGCTCCTTCTATCTTTTTTGTTTGCTCCTATATCATCACCTTCAACTCCGTGGGTAGATCGTACAACAACAGCAGTTAAAACATCTACTATTCCAGTCTTACCATTCGCATCAGTTAGGTTTGAGTAAATAAAATCGTTGGTGTAGGTCTCTGAATGTCCATTTCTTCGGTCTCCGTTATTGGTATCTTTAATGTAATATCTTACATCTTTTACAGGTTGTCCGCTTAAGTTATTGATGGTAGCCTCCCATTCTTTCCGTATTTCTACCACACCATGAGCATCACCAGGTCTGTTGTTGTGTTGTCTTACAATAGTTGCACTACCTTTGTTAGTATTAATGGCTTTTATTTTACTTCCAAAAAATAAATTTAAATCTTTTGCATTTCCTCTTGACTTATAATCTCTCATCTCAAGCCAATTTCCTACAGTAACGTGAGAGGAGACGCCGTAAGCACCTTCTAAAATAATTTTTGGTGGGGTATTCAATAAAATTCTTGGAGCAAAAACTGGATTAGTATTATTTGAAACACCTCTCAATTTCAAACCGTCAATTTCTAAAACTGCTGTCCGCGTTGTTAACTGCATTGCTTCTGAAGTATATGTAGGATTTCCAAAACATTCAATAACTGCACCTTCTTTCACAAAGGATCCAGCAGTCAAATCTGTATTTCCTAGATTGGCGTGTAATCCACCTAAATGTACAACCAAGTTTGTCTTGATAGTTCCCTGCCACGAATACAAAGCCCCTTGATTTATGGTTATTTGACCTCTGTTTGGGTGGTATACATCTCCAACATCAACTGGCTGTCTATGATTTACTATGGCGATATTTTCTGAAATTATTCTTTCGCCATTTTTGATATTTTCATTTCCAATGGTTAAAATGGAGCTGGAACTTGATGGCATAAATGCATGATGTGGAGAATTACTTCCTAGGTGTAATTCTTCAAACTCAGGGTTGATCGTAAGATTGTCATATCTCAAGTACAAACTTCCAATATCATAAATAGTCCTTTGTGTTGACCCAGTTCCAATAGTGTAAGTAGTAACCCCTGGAATTGCTGCAAGCCCCGATAGGTTTGTATCAGTTCCTGCCTGTGTAATTGTGGTTCCTGAAAGTGAAAAAGAAGCAAAGGAAACGCCATGATAAAGGGCTAAAAATATAATCAACAGAGTAGTTTTATATGAAAGCGTTTGATTTATTTTATTGTATGTCATAACTTAATAATTTAATAATTTAATCCAGTGCAAACGGCTAAAGTAATGGGTTGTGTGTTTTGTAAGTTGTTATTTCCTATTGTAGCCTCTTGTTCAACATTAACATCGGTTTTATCGTAGCGTACTACTTTCCAATCTCCATTAATTAACATTGAAATATAGTAGAAATCGTCATTGATTGGGTCGGCATCGTCAATACCATCAAAAAAGAGTTCATTTGTTACAGATTTTAGTCCTGAAGAACGATGGATATTTAGAACAATATCAGAATTTTGTTTAACATTGACAGTAATAAAGACAGACTCTAGCTTAACAATATTAAAGCTTCCGTTTGCCGTTATGTTTTTTTTAGAAAAATTTAAATCAAAAACAGCATTGAAATTAGAAAATTGAATACTACTATCGCTATCACTATGATTAATTATCATAGCTGAAAAACCATCTACAAGAGAATTAGCATCAATAGTTATGGAACCTGAATTTTCAATTTGAAGCTTATCTGTACTAAATTGACTTTCTAAAGTTATTGGACTAGAAAAATAATGAGTATTGCTCAAAGAACCTGAAACTAACTCCCAAGTAGGCCCACTTTCCCCTACGCTAAAATTTGTACCCGAAGGTATCGGAGCATTGGCTCGATAAATTTTTTTATCTTTTTCAACGTATTGACCGTTTACATATAATGCGGCTCTGTTCCAAGGCTGTATTCCATTCCAAATGTATTTCAGAGTTCCTTTATTGTCAATAACTCTTACTTCTTGAGCAAACAAGGAGTTAGTGAGTATGAAAAAAATAAATAGATGAAACAAAAAACGAAATAGGTTTTTCATGATAGTAGATTTAAAATTAGGGTGGTCAAATATAATATTTTTTTTTAAATTTGAATTTAATCCTAAATTATTATTATGAATTATAATACAAAATCAAGTTTATCCGGATTTCCTTTAATATTGGGACTCTCTTTGTTAGGTTTTTTTATATTTAAAGGTCTTAAAACATTTAGCGACAAAGATCGTGTGGTTAAAGTAAAAGGCTTGGCAGAAATGTATATAACTGCTGAATCTGCTCAAATCGTTTTAAACTTTTCGAACTCTGGAGATATTTTAAGTAGTGTTATTCAAAAAACAGAGCAAAAAAAAGTTGGAATTCTAAATTACCTGAAAAAAAATGGTTATCAAAATAATGAAATTTTACTAGAAGATCCATCTGTAACAGACAGAGAAAAATACTACACAGAAGAATGGCAGAATGGTGAAAAAGTAAGAGTAAAAGCCAACAGATATACTTATGGCCAAAGCATTGGTGTTATTATAAAAGACTTAGAAAACGCAGAGAAGAAATCTGCAAAACTAAAATTGGATTTGGTACAATCTGGCTTAACAGCAGAAATTAGCACCCATTATAAATTTCCAAAATTGAATACCATTAAACCTCAGCTTATTGCAGAAAGTACAAAAAATGCACGTATAGCTGGAGAGCAATTTGCAAACGATTCTCAGGCAAAATTAGGGAAGATTAAAACGGCATCTCAAGGACAAATATCTATTGCTGGACGGTATTCATATGGAGAATCAGAATCTTACCTACCCCATATTCAAAAAGCAAGAGTTGTAAGTACTATTGTATTTTTCTTAGAATAAACATAGAGAGCCTATTAATTTAAATATTTTTGTTACAAAATAGTATCAATAGGCTAAGTTGCTTTTTTTGAAGACCTTACAACAATTGCAAACAAACTATTTGAAAGGGAATATTCTGTTTGGTTGTAATGGTAATGAATTGGAAATTTTAGGCGTTCAAATACAAAATCTTATAAAATAAAAAAATCCTACATTGCTGTAGGATTTTTTTGTTTACGCTTGGCCAGTAGGCCCAAAATTGAGAGGTACTGGCGGTTTATCATAGTCTTTAATCTCACCATGAGCTTGCTCGAAGCGTTTGATATTGTCATGTAATGCCTTGGAAAGCCTTTTTGCATGCTGAGGGGTCAAGATAATTCTTGACTTGACTTTACTCTTAGGGATTCCTGGCATTATATTGACAAAATCAACCACAAATTCAGAAACAGAATGATTAATAATTGCTAAGTTAGAATAAGTACCTTCAGCTACTGAAGCATCCAACTCAATATTTATTTGACCTTTTTGTTTATTCTCTGAATCGCTCATAGCTTATACATTAAACTGTTGTTTTTCTTCCTTGGCTTTTATCAAAGACTCCAGTTCTTCACTAGACCCAACAATCATGTTGTCGTAAGCCCTAAGTCCTGTTCCTGCTGGAATACGATGTCCAACAATTACATTTTCTTTAAGCCCTTCCAATGAGTCTACTTTAGCACTTACGGCGGCTTCATTCAGTACTTTTGTTGTTTCCTGGAATGATGCTGCTGAAATAAATGACTTGGTTTGAAGTGAAGCACGTGTTATTCCTTGTAAAATTGGCGTTGCCGTCGCAGGACGTGCATCGCGTGCAGAAACAAGTGTTTTATCTTCACGTTTCAAAATTGAATTTTCATCACGAAGTTCACGAGCAGTTACAATTTGTCCTGCTTTTAAAGTTGATGAATCGCCCGCATCTTCTATGACTTTTTTTCCGAAAATTTCATCATTTTCATCAATGAAATCTGATTTGTGAATCAATTGATTTTCCAGGAAAATGGTGTCTCCAGAATCTTCAATCCGAACTTTTCTCATCATCTGACGAACAACTACTTCAAAATGTTTGTCGTTAATTTTCACACCTTGAAGACGATACACCTCTTGAACTTCGTTCACTAAGTATTGCTGTACTGCAGATGGGCCTTTGATATTTAAAATATCGTTTGGTGTAACTGAACCGTCTGACAATGGCATACCGGCTTTAACAAAGTCGTTTTCTTGTACCAAAATCTGATTTGAAAGTTTTACCAAATATTTCTTGATGTCACCAATTTTAGATTCGATAATTATTTCTCTATTACCTCTTTTAATTTTTCCAAAAGAAACAACACCATCAATTTCGCTAACTACGGCTGGATTGGATGGATTACGTGCTTCAAACAGTTCTGTTACACGAGGAAGACCTCCTGTAATATCGCCTGCTTTTGAAGATTTACGAGGTATTTTTACAAGGATTTTACCTATGTTAATCTTTTCGTTGTCTTCGACCATCAAGTGCGCTCCAACAGGTAGGTTATATGAACGAATTACTTCACCTTTTCCGTCTTCAATATGAAGTGTAGGAATGAGCTTTTTATTTCTGGATTCAGAAATCACTTTTTCTTGGAATCCAGTTTGCTCATCAATTTCTACTTGGTAGGTCACCCCTTGTTCTATATTTTCAAAACGTACTTTTCCTGAAAATTCGGATATAATTACTCCATTATATGGGTCCCATTGACAAACGATAGTTCCTTTTTTAAGTTTCTGTCCATTTTTAACAAAAATAGAAGAGCCATATGGAATATTGTTGGTACTTAACACAATACCTGTTTTCTTGTCTACCATTTTAATTTCAGAGGTTCTAGAAATCACAATATCAATATCATTGCCTTCGTTATCTTTTCCTTTAACAGTTTTTAAATCTTCAATTTCTGCAACACCATCAAACTTAACTGCAAGATTGTTTTCTTCAGAAATGTTTCCAGCAATACCACCGACGTGGAACGTACGAAGTGTCAACTGTGTTCCTGGTTCTCCGATAGATTGTGCAGCAACAACACCAACAGCTTCTCCTTTTTGAACCATTTTACCAGTTGCAAGGTTTCTTCCGTAGCATTTTGCACAAATTCCTGTTTTTGCTTCACAAGTTAGTGCAGAACGTACTTCTATAGAATCTATTGGGGAATCTTCAATTTTCTTAGCAATTGCTTCACTAATATGTTCTCCGGCTCCAACAAGAAGTTCTTCTGTAAGTGGGTCATATACATCATCTAATGATGTACGACCAACAATACGTTCTTCCAGTTTCTCTACAACTTCTTCATTTTTCTTAAGAGGAGCAACACTAATACCACGCAATGTTCCACAGTCTTCTGAGTTTACAATAACATCCTGAGAAACATCTACAAGTCGGCGTGTAAGATACCCAGCATCTGCTGTTTTAAGAGCAGTATCTGCTAGACCTTTACGAGCACCGTGAGTTGAAATAAAATATTCTAGAATCGAAAGACCTTCTTTAAAGTTAGAAAGAATTGGATTTTCAATAATTTCTCCTCCGCCTGCATTAGATTTTTTTGGCTTAGCCATCAATCCTCGCATACCAGTCAACTGACGGATTTGTTCTTTAGATCCACGTGCTCCAGAATCTAGCATCATAAATACTGAGTTGAACCCTTGTTGATCTTCGCGAATACGCTTCATAGAAAGTTCAGTTAGCTCGGCATTTGTGGATGTCCAAATATCAATCACCTGATTATAGCGCTCGTTATTTGTAATCAATCCCATATTATAATTTGCCATGATGCCATCAACTTGTTTGTTAGCTGAATCAATCATTGTATGTTTTTCTTGTGGGATTATAATATCACCTAAACTAAAAGAGAGTCCCCCCTTGAAGGCGAAATTATATCCTAAAGATTTAATTTCATCTAGAAATTCCGCCGTTTCGGGTACAGAAGTAGCTTTCAAAATACCATGTATAATATCTCGGAGCGATTTTTTAGTCAATACTTCATTGATGTATCCTGCAGCAGCTGGTACTTTTTCGTTGAAAAGTACACGACCTACAGTGGTTTCAATAATTTGAGTTGCAAGTTCACCATCGCCATTAAAATCTTGCGTACGTACACGAATTTGAGCATTCAAATCAACACGTTTTTCGTTGTATGCAATAATCACTTCTTCTGGCGAATAGAACGTTAGTCCTTCTCCTTTGATTTTTACTTCTTTTGTTGACTTACGCAACTTCGTCATGTAGTACAATCCAAGTACCATATCCTGGGATGGCACCGTAACTGGAGATCCATTTGCAGGATTTAGAATGTTGTGAGAAGCAAGCATCAACAGTTGAGCTTCTAAAATAGCTTCTGGTCCAAGTGGTAGGTGTACTGCCATCTGATCTCCATCAAAATCGGCGTTAAACGCTGTACACACGAGCGGATGCAATTGAATTGCTTTACCTTCAATCAGTTTTGGCTGGAAAGCTTGGATCCCTAAGCGGTGTAAGGTTGGCGCACGGTTAAGGAGTACTGGATGTCCTTTTAAAACATTTTCCAAAATATCCCAAACCACTGGTTCTTTTTTATCTATTATTTTCTTTGCAGATTTTACTGTTTTTACAATCCCTCTTTCAATCAGTTTCCTGATAATAAAAGGTTTGTATAGTTCAGCAGCCATATTTTTTGGCAATCCACATTCAAATAGTTTTAGTTCTGGTCCAACAACAATTACAGAACGAGCAGAATAATCAACACGTTTTCCAAGTAAGTTTTGACGGAAACGACCTTGCTTTCCTTTCAATGAATCTGAAAGTGATTTTAAAGGTCTATTTGAATCTGTTTTTACAGCAGAAGATTTACGAGTATTATCGAAAAGTGAATCTACAGACTCTTGAAGCATACGCTTCTCGTTTCTCAAAATTACTTCTGGTGCTTTAATTTCTACCAAACGCTTTAGACGGTTATTTCTGATGATGACACGACGGTATAAATCATTCAAATCGGAAGTCGCAAAACGACCACCATCTAGTGGTACTAAAGGTCGTAGCTCAGGCGGGATGACAGGGATAGCTTTCATAATCATCCATTCTGGTTTGTTCTCGCGATTTTGATTGCCGTCTTTTAGGGCCTCAACAACTTGAAGACGTTTTAGTGCTTCTGTTTTTCGTTGTTTTGAAGTTTCTGTATTGGCTTTATGACGCAATTCGAAAGAGAGTTCTTCTAAATTGATGCGTGACAATAATTCAATCAAACAATCTGCACCCATCTTAGCGATGAATTTGTTTGGGTCAGAATCTTCTAAATATTGGTTTTCTTGTGGAAGTGCCTCTGCAATGTTCAAATACTCTTCTTCCGTTAAGAAGTCCATTTTTTGTACGGGTTCACCTTCTTCATTAACTGCAGTTCCTGGCTGAATAACCACATAGCGTTCATAGTAGATAATCATATCTAATTTCTTGGATGGTAATCCAAGAAGGTATCCAATCTTATTTGGTAAAGAACGGAAGTACCAAATGTGTGCTACTGGAACTACCAAATTGATGTGTCCTACACGCTCACGACGTACTTTTTTCTCTGTTACCTCTACTCCACAGCGGTCACAAATAATGCCTTTGTAGCGAATGCGTTTGTACTTTCCACAAGCACATTCGTAATCCTTAACAGGACCAAAAATACGCTCACAAAACAGACCATCTCGCTCTGGTTTGTGTGTTCTATAGTTGATCGTTTCTGGCTTAAGAACTTCACCTCGTGAATCTGCTAAAATAGACTCTGGAGAAGCTAAACCTATAGAAATTTTGTTAAACTTTTTTTGTGCTGTATTATCTTGTTTTCTTGCCATTTTTTTATGGTATATGATAATGTTGTTATTCCTCTAATCTGATATCTAATCCTAATCCTTTCAATTCGTGCATAAGTACGTTGAATGATTCTGGCAATCCTGGTTCTGGCATTGGATCGCCTTTTACGATTGCTTCGTAAGTTTTGGCTCTTCCAACAACATCATCCGATTTTACAGTAAGGATTTCTCGAAGCGTACTAGAAGCTCCGTATGCTTCCAATGCCCATACTTCCATTTCTCCAAAACGCTGACCACCAAATTGTGCTTTACCACCTAATGGTTGTTGTGTAATTAGAGAATAAGGACCAATAGAACGTGCGTGCATTTTGTCATCTACCATATGTCCTAGCTTAAGCATGTAGATGACACCAACCGTTGCTGGTTGGTCAAAACGATCACCTGTTCCACCGTCATATAGGTAGGTATGTCCAAATTGTGGAATCCCTGCCTCGTCTGTGAGTTCATTGATTTGATCTAGTGTTGCACCATCAAAAATTGGTGTTGCAAACGTTCGGCCAAGGTTTTTACCTGCCCATCCAAGAACAGTTTCATAAATCTGACCGATATTCATTCGTGATGGTACACCAAGTGGGTTCAATACGATATCGACTGGTGTTCCGTCCTCTAAGAAAGGCATGTCTTCTTGACGTACAATTCTGGCAACAATACCTTTGTTTCCGTGACGTCCTGCCATTTTATCTCCAACTTTTAGTTTGCGCTTCTTGGCAATGTAAACTTTTGCTAGCTTAATGATTCCTGCTGGGAGTTCGTCTCCAACCGAAATTGTAAATTTCTCACGACGAAGTGATCCTTGAAGATCATTTTCTTTGATCTTGTAGTTGTGTATTAAATCCTTTACAAGTTTATTTAACTTAGAATCTGTTGTCCACTTTCCTCCTACAAGGTGTGCATAATCATCAACTACATTCAGCATTTTGAGTGTGAATTTTTTTCCTTTTGGAAAAACTTCTTCTCCTAAATCATTAAAAATTCCTTGTGCTGTTTTTCCACCTACAATGGAGAATAGTTTTTGAACCAAAACAGATTTTAGATCTTCAAACTTAACATCATATAGGTCTTCAAGCTTCGCAATATCTTCTTTGTCTTGAGCTCGTTTGCGCTTGTCTTTTACAGCTCTTGAGAATAGTTTTTTCTCAATAACAACGCCGTGTAAAGAAGGTGAAGCTTTCAATGAAGCATCTTTCACATCACCAGCTTTATCGCCAAAAATGGCTCTAAGAAGTTTCTCTTCAGGTGTTGGATCGGACTCTCCTTTTGGTGTGATTTTTCCAATAAGAATATCACCAGGTTTAATTTCTGCACCGATACGAATCATTCCATTTTCATCTAAATCTTTTGTAGCTTCTTCAGAAACGTTCGGAATATCATTGGTAAGTTCTTCATTACCTAATTTAGTGTCTCGAACATCTAAAGAATATTCATCTATATGAATTGAAGTGAAAATATCATCACGAACTACCTTTTCAGATATCACAATCGCATCCTCAAAATTGTATCCTTTCCAAGGCATAAAAGCCACTTTCATGTTACGTCCAAGAGCTAGCTCTCCGTTTTGAGTAGCATATCCCTCACAAAGTACTTGGCCTTTTTTGACCTTATCTCCTTTTTGAACAATTGCTTTTAGATTAACTGAAGTTCCTTGATTTGTTTTTCTGAATTTTGTTAAAGGGTACGTCAATGTATCTGAATCAAAACTAACTAAGTTTTCGTCGCTCGTTCTGGTGTATTTAATGACAATTTTATCTGCATCAACATATTCTACAACACCGTCGCCTTGTGCATTAACAAGCACTCTTGAATCTGAAGCCACTTGACGTTCCAAACCAGTTCCTACAATAGGAGCTTCTGGACGTAGAAGAGGTACAGCCTGTCGCATCATGTTTGACCCCATCAGGGCACGGTTTGCATCATCGTGTTCCAAGAATGGAATAAGTGAAGCCGATATCGATGAAATCTGATTAGGAGCAACGTCTGTGTAGTCTACTTGTGAAGGATCTATCACAGGAAAATCACCTTCTTGACGGGCAATTACTTTATCCATTGTGATTTTACCATTTTTATCAACGGGAATACTGGCTTGAGCAATTAACTTCTCTTCTTCCTCTTCAGCGCTTAAATATATAGGCTCTCCTTTGATGTCCACAACAGCATTTTCTACCTTTCTGTATGGTGTTTCTATGAATCCCATAGCATTCACTTTTGCATATACAGACAGAGATGAAATTAAACCAATATTGGGACCTTCTGGTGTTTCAATCGGACATAGTCTTCCATAATGCGTGTAGTGCACATCTCTTACTTCAAAGCCAGCACGTTCTCTTGAGAGTCCGCCAGGTCCGAGCGCAGATAGTCTACGCTTATGTGTTATTTCTGCTAGTGGATTTGTTTGATCCATAAACTGAGATAACTGGTTTGTTCCAAAAAAAGAATTGATGACCGATGATAATGTTTTGGCATTAATCAAATCAATTGGAGTAAAGACTTCATTGTCTCGAACATTCATTCGCTCGCGAATGGTTCTTGCCATACGTGATAGCCCTACACCAAATTGAGAAGAGAGCTGCTCTCCAACAGTTCTTACACGTCTGTTTGAAAGGTGGTCAATATCATCAATTTCAGCTTTTGAGTTGATTAACTCAATAAGGTATTTTATGATGGTTATGATATCTTCTTTGGTCAAGACTTGCTTGTCCATTCCAATATCCAAGTTTAATTTTTTATTCATTCTGTAACGTCCAACTTCGCCAAGATTGTAGCGTTGGTCACTAAAGAATAATTTATCGATAATTCCACGAGCAGTTTCTTCGTCTGGCGGCTCGGCATTACGCAACTGTCGGTAGATATGTTCTACGGCTTCTTTTTCGGAGTTTGTTGGATCTTTCTGAAGAGTGTTATGAATGATGGCATAATCTCCTTGTTGTGAAGTTTCTTTATGGAGCAGAATTGTTTTTGTTCCAGAATCGAGAATTTCAAGTGAATTATCTTTATCAATAATTGTATCTCTATCCAATACAATTTCGTTTCTTTCAATGGAAACAACTTCTCCAGTGTCTTCGTCGACGAAATCTTCGTGCCATGTGTTTAGTACACGAGCTGCAAGTTTTCTTCCGATGACTTTTTTCAATCCTGATTTAGAAACTTTGACTTCTTCTGCAAGATCAAAAATTTCGAGAATATCTTTATCACGTTCGAAACCAATGGCTCTAAAGAGTGTTGTTACAGGTAATTTTTTCTTACGATCGATGTAAGCATACATTACACTGTTGATGTCTGTAGCAAATTCTATCCATGAACCTTTGAACGGAATAACACGTGCTGAATATAATTTAGTTCCGTTGGCATGAAATGATTGTCCAAAGAATACACCTGGAGATCTGTGTAGTTGAGATACTACTACACGCTCGGCGCCGTTGATACAAAACGTCCCGCTTGGTGTCATATACGGAATTGTTCCTAGATAGACGTCCTGTACGATTGTTTCAAAATCTTCATGTTCTGGATCTGTACAATACAGTTTTAGACGTGCTTTTAGAGGAACAGAATATGTTAGACCTCGTTCAATACATTCTTCAATAGAATATCTTGGTGGATCAACAAAGTAATCTAAAAATTCTAAAACAAATTGGTTACGGGTATCTGTTATGGGGAAATTTTCCATGAAGGTATTGAACAACCCTTCATTGGCTCTTTCATCTGATTTTGTTTCTAACTGGAAAAAATCCTGGAAGGATTTTATCTGAATATCTAGAAAATCTGGATATTCTGTTCTATTTACAATAGACGAGAAATTTAATCTTTCAGCTCTTTTTGCTAACATCGACGGACGAATTATTGATTAAAATAATAAAATTTATTGGTGCATATGTCTTTATACACAAAAGGGTTTAGGTCTCAGAACGTCTTGTACTGTGACCTAAACCGTTAAGTTTAGAAAAGTTAAACTTACTTAAGCTCAACCTCAGCTCCAGCTTCTTCTAAAGAACTTTTAAGCCCTTCAGCTTCATCTTTAGAAACGCCTTCTTTGATCGCACTAGGTGCGTCATCTACGAGACCTTTAGCTTCTTTTAAGCCAAGTCCTGTAAGTTCTTTTACTAGTTTTACAACAGCAAGTTTAGAACCTCCAGCTGCTTTGAGTATTACATCAAATTCTGTTTGCTCTTCTGCAGCGTCTCCACCAGCAGCGGCACCACCAGCAGCAACTGCAACTGCAGCAGCAGCAGGCTCAATGCCATACTCATCTTTTAATATTGTAGCAAGCTCGTTTACTTCTTTTACTGTTAAGTTTACTAATTGTTCTGCGAAATCTTTTAAATCTGCCATTTTTCTATCGTTTTAATAATGTTTTAATAATAATTTATAATTGTTGTAAGTGCGTACACGTTTTGATTTATCCCTCTTTTTGAGATAAAGTTTTGATAATTCCTGAAAGTTTTCCACCACTCGATTGAAGTGCCGATACCACATTTTTGGCTGGCGATTGAAGCAATCCAATGATTTCTCCAATAAGTTCTTCTCTTGATTTGATGTCGACTAACATATCCAGTTGATCGTCACCGATATAAACAGCTTCCTCTATGTAAGCTCCTTTCAAAAAGGGCTTTTCAGATTTTTTGCGGAAAGCTTTAATTACTTTAGCGGGTGCGTTTCCAGTTTCAGAATACATAACTGAAGTATTACCTTTTAATGTAGTTGCTAACGCTCCAAAATCTTTATCTGAAGCTTCCATTGCTTTTTCTAACAATGTGTTTTTTACAACAGCCAGTCTCACGTTTGCTTTGAAACAAGCACGTCTAAGTTCGGATGTCGCTACTGCATTTAAACCAGAGATATCGGTCAAATAAAAATTTGAACTTTCGGCTAGCTGGGCAGTTAACTCCTCTATTACTTTTGATTTTTGTTCTCTTGTCATAATAATATATTTAACGCCTAATTAGCTGCTGCTTTTGAATCCACTGCAATACTTGGGCTCATGGTACTAGACATAAAAATACTTTTTACGTAAGTTCCTTTTGCCGCTGTGGGTTTTAACTTCATTAAAGTTGATAATAACTCTTGAGCATTGTCTTCAATTTTTTCAGCAGAAAAGGAAACTTTACCGATTGCCGCATGAATAATACCAGATTTATCTACTTTAAAATCAATTTTACCTGCTTTAACTTCAGAAACTGCTTTAGCAATATCCATAGTTACAGTTCCAGTCTTTGGGTTAGGCATCAGTCCTCTTGGTCCTAATACACGACCTAGTGGGCCTAATTTTCCCATAACGCTTGGCATTGTAATAATCACATCTACGTCTGTCCATCCACCTTTAATTTTATCAAGGTATTCATTTAGACCTACGAAGTCTGCACCAGCATCTTTTGCTTCCTGCTCTTTGTCAGGAGTTACAAGTGCCAATACTTTTACGTCTTTACCTGTTCCATGAGGAAGAGATACAACACCTCTTACCATTTGGTTTGCCTTCTTTGGATCTACTCCAAGGCGTACAGCTATATCTACAGAAACATCAAACTTTGCTTTTGATATTTCTTTTATTAGGGCAGAGGCTTCACTGAGTGAGTAAAATTTACTCTTATCAATTTTTGCAACTGCTTCTTTTTGTTTTTTTGTTAATTTTGCCATTTCGAATACAGATTATTTGGGTGCTTCACCACCTTTAACAGTTATACCCATAGATCTGGCAGTACCAGCAACCATTTTCATTGCAGAGTCAATTGTAAATGCGTTTAAATCTACCATTTTGTCTTCAGCAATTGTTTTCACTTGGTCCCAAGTGACTTTGGCTACTTTTTTAACGTGTGGTTCACCAGAACCCTTTTTTACTTTGGCCGCTTCTAATAATTGTACTGCAGCTGGAGGTGTCTTAATAACAAATTCAAATGATTTGTCTTTGTAAACCGATATCACAACTGGTAAAACCTTACCAGATTTGTCTTGAGTTCGTGCATTAAACTGCTTACAAAACTCCATGATATTGACCCCAGCAGCACCTAAAGCGGGTCCTACCGGTGGCGATGGATTCGCTGCACCTCCCCTAACTTGTAGTTTGACTACTTTGTCTAGTTCTTTTGCCATTTTTAATTTTTAGTGATTTATATTTAAATTGGAAGCTAAATACAAACCGTGTTATTGTAACAATTATTAAATTTTATCAACTTGCATGTAGCTCAATTCTAGTGGTGTTTTTCTTCCGAAAATTTTCACCATAACCTCAAGTTTACGTTTCTCTTCATTAATTTTTTCTATGGTACCATCAAAACCATTGAATGGTCCATCAATAACTTTAACCGTTTCACCAATCACAAAAGGAATGCTGACATTTTGATCGGCTTCAAGTGACAGTTCGTCTACTTTACCTAGCATTCTGTTTACTTCTGACTGACGTAATGGAACAGGGTCACCACCTTTTGTTTCGCCCAAAAATCCAATAACATTGGTAATGGATTTGATGATATGAGGTATTTCTCCACTCAGGTTGGCTTGAATCATGATATAACCAGGAAAATAAACTTTTTCTTTTTGTACTTTTTTTCCATTTCGGATCTGAATCACATTTTCTGTTGGAACAAGAACTTGATCTACAAAATTTTCAAGACCTAAACGAGATATTTCTGTCTCGATGTATGTTTTGATTTTGTTTTCCTGTCCACTTACTGAACGTACAACATACCACTTTTTATCTTCCTTTAGAACTGCCATGAAAATGTATTATTTAATCCAATTAAAATAGGTTTCTACAACTTGTGCAAAAACTGTGTCTACACCCCAAATTGCTAGTGAAAATATAATGGAGAATAAGGCTACAAGAATGGTTAGACTTTGCCCTTGTGGCCATGTTGGCCAACTGACGTTGTTTTTTAACTCTTCGAATGACTCTTTAAAATATTCTATCATTTTTACTATTTAATTTGAGTTGACTTGGGTTTTAATTAGCTTTTTTTGGTTGCACCATCATACCTTGCACGGGTTGAGAGGCTCGAACTCCCGACACCTGGTTTTGGAGACCAGTGCTCTACCAACTGAGCTAAACCCGTAAATACAAGTCAAGGTATCCTGGTTGGTATTATCAGGACACCTTAACTAGTATTAATCTAACAATAATTAGTCTAAAATCTCAGTTACTTGACCTGCACCAACTGTTCTACCACCTTCACGGATTGCGAAACGTAGACCAACATTCATTGCAATTGGTTGAATCAATTCAACCGTAATAGTCAAGTTATCACCTGGCATTACCATTTCTACTCCAGATGGTAGTGCTATGTTTCCTGTAACATCTGTAGTACGCACATAAAACTGTGGACGATAGTTGTTATGGAATGGTGTGTGACGACCACCTTCTTCTTTTTTAAGGATGTAGACCTCAGCTTTGAATTTAGCGTGTGGTGTTACAGAACCTGGCTTACAGATTACCATACCTCTGGAGATTTGAGTTTTCTCAATACCTCTTAATAAAATACCTGCGTTATCTCCAGCCTCTCCTCTATCAAGTATCTGACGGAACATCTCGATTCCTGTGATTGTAGAGGTTAATTTTTCTGCACCCATACCAATAATTTCTACTGGATCTCCAGTGTTTGCGATACCAGTCTCGATACGACCAGTTGCAACAGTACCACGACCAGTAATTGAGAATACATCTTCGATTGGCATAAGGAAGTCCTTATCCACGTCTCTTTTGGGTAATTCAATCCATGTATCAACAGCTCCCATTAATTCCATTACAGTATCAACCCATTTTTGCTCACCATTAAGTGCGCCGAGAGCTGAACCAGATATTACAGGTCCGTTGTCTCCATCATATTCATAGAAGTTTAATAAATCTCTTACTTCCATATCAACAAGCTCTAAAAGCTCTTCATCGTCTACCATATCTACCTTGTTCAAGAAAACAACGATTCTTGGAATACCTACCTGACGTCCTAGAAGGATGTGCTCACGAGTTTGTGGCATTGGCCCATCAGTTGCGGCAACCACTAGGATTGCACCATCCATTTGCGCAGCACCAGTTACCATGTTCTTTACGTAATCCGCGTGACCTGGACAGTCAACGTGAGCGTAATGACGGTTTGCAGTTTGGTACTCTACGTGAGATGTGTTGATTGTAATACCTCTTTCTTTTTCTTCAGGAGCGTTATCAATTGTATCAAATGAACGCGCTTCTGATAAACCAGCGTCTGCTAATACTTTGGTAATTGCTGCTGTTAAAGTTGTTTTTCCGTGATCTACGTGTCCAATTGTACCGATGTTTAAGTGCGGTTTGGAGCGATCGAAAGTTCCCTTTGCCATGATTTAAATTTTAGTCTTTGTTATATT
>ENA-OUOG01001633-OUOG01001633.1-marine-metagenome-genome-assembly--contig:-NODE-1633-length-25420-cov-7.324587_pt1 | contig 25420 bp, 38 predicted proteins | sample MGYA00248635_ERZ508505 | MGnify/ENA primary metagenome ERZ508505 (study PRJEB26176, sample SAMN06267871) | marine metagenome | isolation source: Saanich Inlet, British Columbia, Canada | place: Pacific...
GCCAATAAGAAAGAAGTTTTAGCCATGGGCATAGACGTAGGAACGGTCGTAACCTTTGATGCTGAGATGATGGAGCTAAATAAAAAATACATAGTAGCTCGTGCTATAGACAATCGTGGCGGTGGATTTATGATCGCAGAAGTTGCTCGTCTCCTCAAAGAAAACAAGAAAACGCTACCATTTACGCTGTACGTAGTTAACTCAGTACAAGAGGAGATAGGTCTTCGCGGAGCGGAGATGATTAGTCGAAGACTAAAGCCTAATGTGGCGATAATAACCGACGTAACTCACGACACCCAAAGTCCGATGTACGACAAGAAACTTCAAGGCGACACTAGATGTGGTGGTGGCCCAGCGGTAACCACAGGACCTGCCGTACAAAACAACTTGCTAAAACTGATTATAGAAGCAGCTAAAACAAATAAGATAACCATCCAACGTCAGGCAGCGAGCAGAAGTACAGGAACAGATACAGATGCTTTTGCCTACAGTGATATTGGCTTAGCCAGTGCCCTTATTTCTTTACCACTTAAGTATATGCACACTACTGTAGAAACGGTAGCATACTCTGATATAGAGGACTGTATTCAATTGATGTATCAATCCCTTTTGACTATTAAGGCGGGGCAGGATTTTAGGTACTTCAAGTAAGCACTAGAAGTATTTCATCCACAGTAGCAAACTAATTAAAAGGGCCATCGATTGATGGCCCTTTTTGTTTTTTACCTGAATTTTGCGTTCAATCTACTATCATTTCCATCTGACCAATGAGTTCTTGAATAAATTTAAACGGAAAAATACAGCGATTTTATGTATATTATAAGTACCATCAGGCTAAATCCATGCATAAAATCACATCATCTGAACAGGAAATTCAACTTTACATTAAGTTAGACTGCTCCAAATCAAAAAAGGCCATTGCCTACGCAAAAAGCCATTCCAATAACGTGAGTATGATATACCTCTCAAAGACAAGAGGCACTGGTACCATTTGGGAAAACATACTAACCAAGCTACAAATGTCCCCTAAACAGCTCTTGGATAAATCGCAACCTTATTATCAAGAGAACATAAAAGGAAGAGACTTTGAAAAAAGAGATTGGATCAATTTATTAATGAATAACCCAGATCTAGTGAGAAGTCCAATTGTTGTGAGGGGAAAACGAGCAATCTTCTTAGACAACCCTACTGATATCTACAAGATATAACGCATAAAAAAAGTCCCTCACCGAAGCGAGAGACTTATATTTCATTTAGGTGATAGAAGATCTATTTTTCTTCGTTCAACTTATCAGTATCAGTAGGAGCATCAGATGCGTCCACTTCTTTGGTTTCTACTTTTGCTTCCGTTTCCTTTTCCACTTTAGCCTCTTTTTTTGCAGGTGCAGTAGTCGCTGAATCAGTTTTCTTACCTCTTCTAGTACGCTTGCTTCCTGATTTTGCTTTAGACTTAGATTCTCTTGCTTCTAGCATAGCATCATTATAGTCTACCAGCTCCATCATACACATATCCGCATTGTCACCTAATCTATTTCCCGTTTTTAGGATTCTAGTGTATCCTCCTGGTCGCTCAGCTACCTTAGGAGCGATATTCGTAAACAATTCGTTTACGGCATCCTTGCTCTGAAGATAACCAAATACTATTCTTCTAGAGTGAGTAGTATTATCTTTAGATTTAGTAATTAATGGCTCTACATATACTCTAAGGGCTTTAGCCTTAGCAGTAGTAGTAAATATTCTTTTATGTGTAAGAAGAGAGGTTGCCATGTTACTTAACATTGCCTCTCTGTGTCCCTTTTGTCTACCTAAGTGGTTGAATTTCTTTCCGTGCCTCATCTCGCTATATATTATTCGTCGTCTAGATTGTATTTTGAAACGTCCATACCGAAGTTTAGACCTTTTTCTTTTACGAAATCTTCTAATTCCGTAAGTGACTTTTTACCAAAGTTTCTAAATTTAAGAAGATCTTCTATGTGAAAACTTACCAGTTCGCCAAGCGTTCTTATTTCCGCAGCTTTCAAGCAGTTGTAAGCTCTTACAGATAGATCTAAATCAGATAATGAAGTCTTAAGTATCTTTCTCATATGAAGCATATTTTCATCCACTTCATTCTTTTGAGACTGTACCTGAGTATCTTCTAGTATACTCTCGTCAGAGAATAACACCAAGTGTCTGATCATTATTTTAGAAGCCTCTTTAAGAGCCTCTTCAGGATGTATTGATCCATCGGTTTTTACTTCAAAAACCAATTTCTCGTAATCTGTTTTTTGCTCTACACGGAAATCCTCCACATGATACTTCACATTCTTGATTGGAGTAAAAATAGAATCTATAGCTATCTCTCCTATCGGAGCGTTTTCCTGAACATTCTCTTCTGCAGGAACATACCCTCTACCTTTTTCTACCGTAAGCTCTATCTCTAGGTTTACATAAGGCTCCATACTACAAATCACAAAATCAGGATTAAGTATTTCAAAAGCGTTCGTATATCTAGCGATTTCACCAGCTTTAAATTCTTCCTTTCCCTTTAGAGAAACGAAAATCTTTTCACTTTCGTTAGAATCGATAAGTTTCTTAAATCTAACTTGCTTTAAGTTAAGTATGATTTCAGTTACATCCTCTAAAACACCTTTGATGGTAGAAAACTCGTGATCAGCTCCAGGTATACGAATAGAAGTAATCGCCCAACCTTCTAATGAAGAAAGTAAGATTCTTCTCATAGCATTACCTACAGTAACGCCGTAACCTCTTTCTAAAGGACTAAATTCAAACAGACCATAATCGGCTGTTTCTTTATGCATTATAACCTTGTCAGGTTGTTGAAAATCTAATATCGCCATGTTTTTACTTAGAGTAAAGTTCTACTATTAATTGTTCCTTGATGTTCTCAGGAATTGACTCTCTTTCAGGATAATTAAGGAAAGTACCTTTATATTCATCAGAGTTCCATTCTAACCAATTAAAACTTCTACCTGCAGAAAGTGAATCTGCAATAAGTTCTAATGATTTAGATTTTTCCCTTACCTCAATAACATCACCTGGTTTAAGTTGGTATGAAGGAATATTTGTAATTACTCCGTTAACCAATACGTGTCTGTGACCTACAAGCTGTCTAGCACTTCTTCTAGTAGGAGCTATTCCTAATCTGAATACAGTGTTATCTAAACGCGCTTCCAAAAACTTCAATAAGTTTTCACCAGTTACACCTTTTTTACGATCAGCTCTTCCAAAAGTAAGTGCAAATTGTTTCTCCAATAATCCGTACGTGTACTTTGCTTTTTGCTTCTCAGCTAACTGCATTGCATACTCAGATTTCTTTCCTCTTCTTCTAGCATTTCCATGCTGTCCTGGAGGATAATTCTTCTTTTCTAAAGCCTTAGATGGGCCAAAAATTGGTTCTTTAAACTTACGTGCAATTTTCGCCTTGGGTCCTCTATATCTTGCCATTGTATTTCTTCTTTATGATACTATAATTAAGCCTAAAATTACACTCTTCTTCTCTTAGGAGGTCTACATCCATTATGTGGTAATGGAGTAACATCTCTAATCGCTGAAACCTCTAATCCTGCTTGATTTAAAGTACGGATAGCTGACTCTCTACCTGCACCTGGTCCTTTTACTAAAACCTCTACTTTCTTAAGACCTAAGTCCACAGCTACCTTAGCACAATCCTGAGCTGCTACTTGAGCTGCATATGGAGTGTTCTTCTTAGAACCACGGAATCCCATCTTACCAGCACTACTCCAAGAGATCACTTGTCCCTGACTGTTGGTAATAGAAACGATAATGTTGTTGAACGTTGATTTTACGTACGCAAAACCATTCGCATCGACATTTACTTTTCTTTTCTTAACTGATTTTTTACTACCTGCCATGATCTACTTATTTAGGTGCTTTTTTCTTATTAGCCATTGTTTTTTTCTTACCCTTTCTAGTACGGGCATTATTCTTAGTACGTTGTCCTCTTAATGGAAGACCTTTACGATGTCTAAGACCTCTGTAACATCCAATATCCATGAGACGTTTGATATTCATTTGAGTTTCAGATCTAAGTTCACCTTCTACCTTAAACTCATTACCTATCACCTCACGAATACCAGCTATGTCAGCATCTGACCAGTCTTGTACTAATTTGTCCTCGCTTACTTTAGCTTCCGCTAAAATGTGAGAAGCTCTACTGTCTCCTACACCATGTATATAGGTCAGACCTATAACACCTCTTTTACCTTTCGGTAAATCTATTCCTGCAATACGTGCCATAATTATCCTTGTCTTTGCTTAAATCTTGGATTTTTCTTATTGATGACGTAGATACGTCCTTTACGCTTCACGATTATACAATCGCTAGATCTTTTCTTAACTGATGTTCTAACTTTCATTCTGTTACTTATATCTATAACTTATTCTACCCCTGGTCAAATCGTATGGTGACATCTCAACCTGCACTTTATCACCTGGAAGGATGCGGATATAGTACATCCTCATCTTACCACTGATAGTCGCAACTATCTGGTGACCATTTTGAAGTTTCACTCGGAACATCGCATTTGACAATGCCTCTGTGATTACTCCGTCTTGTTTTATTGCTTGCTGTTTTGCCATTTTTTAAAGGGCTGCAAAATTAATTTTTTTTATTCTCTTATCCAAACTTAACCTGTAATAGCTCCTCCAACTGAAGACCTACCTTTTATTCTTCCCGTCTTCATTAGACCATCGTAATGTCTCATGATTAGGTACTGCTCTACCTGCTGCAATGTATCCAGAACCACACCTACCATAATGAGTAGTGACGTCCCTCCATAAAATTGCGCAAATTGATCATTCACTCCTGCCTTTATAGCAAAGAATGGGAAAATTGCTACAAAACCTAAAAACACAGAACCTGGCAATGTAATTCTTGACATTACAGCTCCTATAAAATTCGCAGTCTTACGTCCAGGCTTAACACCAGGAATGAAGCCCCCGTTTCTTTTTAGATCATCAGCTATCTGATTTGGATTAATCGTAATAGCTGTATAGAAGTAGGTAAACAATACTATGAGCACAAATGTCAAAATATTATATCCTATTTCATCGGGTCTGCTCAAGGACATCAAAAAGGATGAATCCTCTAACCCTGGTATACTCGCAGCAGTTCCTGGTAAAAACATTAATGCTTGTGCAAAGATGATTGGCATTACACCAGCGGCATTTACCTTTAACGGCAGATACTGGCGAACTCCACCTGTCTGTCTATTACCAACGATACGTTTTGCATACTGAACTGGAATTCTTCTAGTGGCTTGTACCAACGCTATTACCGCAAGTATAACTACCACCCAAATCACCAATTCGACAATCAATAACATAATTTGACTTCCACCAAATCTATCGACTATTTCTGCAAGTAACGTCGACGGGAGTCGAGCTATGATACCTACCATAATTATAATAGAAATACCATTACCTACCCCTCTGTCTGTAATCCTCTCACCTAACCACATCGTGAACATTGTTCCAGCAATAAGAACCAAGGTTCCAACTACCAAGAACATATTCCAACCAAGAGCATCAGATGTCTCAGACATCAACGCCAAAGGCTTTCCTGTTCCATTCGTAGACTTTAGATTAATTAAGTAAGCAATACCTTGAACTGCAGTAATTGCAATGGTCAAGTATCGCGTTATAGCATTAATCTTTCTACGGCCGTCTTCACCTTCCTTCTGCATCTTCTGGAATGTAGGAACAGCTACAGTAAGCAGCTGAATCACAATAGAAGCAGAGATATAAGGCATTATACCTAGAGCGAAGATAGAAACACGATCAAATGCTCCACCTGAGAATGTATTAACAAGTCCTAAAAAACCTCCAGACTCACTATTACCATAGAAATTAGGATCGGCAAGGATAAGTGGATCAACTCCAGGAATCACAATAAACGTTCCTATTCTATAAACTACTAGTAAAAGGATTAGGTTTAAAATCCTAGTCCTTAAATCCTCTATAGAGAATATATTTTTTAATGTACTTATTAATTTATTCATAAAATTTAGACGGTTTCGGCTGAACCTCCTGCCTTCTCTATGGCTGCTTTAGCAGTTTTAGTAAACGCATTTACTTTCACGTCTACCTTACTAGTAAGCTCACCTCTTCCAAGTATTTTAACTATTTGAGTCTTCTTAATCACGTTTGCTTCAATTAATGATGCTGTAGTGATTTCTGAAGCCTTAGTCTTGTCTACCAACTCTTGTAATCTATCGAGATTTATACCTACGTACTCTACACGAGTAGGGTTTTTAAAACCAAACTTAGGTACTCTTCTTTGAAGTGGCATCTGCCCCCCTTCAAAACCTACTGATCTACTATAACCAGTACGCGATTGAGCTCCTTTATGTCCTTTCGTAGAAGTTCCACCTCTACCAGAACCTTGACCTCTAGCTATTCTTTTTCTCTTCTTAACCGATCCTTCTGCCGGTTTCAAACTATGTAAATCCATAACTATACTTTTTCTACTTTTAGTAGGTGTTCTACTTTACGAATCATCCCCAATACTGAAGGCGATTCTTCTACTTCTCTTGTCTTATTCAACTTCTTTAGACCCAAAGCAATTAATGTTTTCTTTTGGTCTGCAGGACGTCGTATAGCACTTCTTACTTGTGTAATTTTTACCTTTCCCATCGTATTATCCGTTAAAGACTTTGTTTAAACTTGTACCTCTCTGCTCTGCAATTGTATACGCATCTCTTAACTTAGAAAGAGCATCCATAGTAGCCTTCACCACGTTATGTGGATTTGAAGATCCTTTAGACTTTGCTAATACATCATGAACTCCTGCACTATCAAATACAGCACGCATCGCACCACCGGCTATTACACCTGTACCGTGTGAAGCTGGCTTCATAAATACAAAACCTCCAGAGTACTTACCGTATTGTTCGTGAGGTATAGTACTATTAATGATAGGTACTTTGATAAGGTTTTTCTTAGCATCTTCTATTCCTTTCTGAATAGCGTCAATTACCTCACCAGCTTTTCCTAAGCCATGTCCTACAATACCGTTTCCGTCACCTACTACTACGATGGCATTGAAGCTAAATGTTCTACCACCTTTAGTAACTTTCGCTACACGGTTTATATTTACAACAGTCTCTTTAAGCTCGAGATCTGTAGTTTTTACTTGTTTTAATGTTTGTGTTGCCATTTCTTAGAATTTTAAACCACCTTCTCTTGCTCCTTCTGCTAAATTTAGTACTCGTCCGTGATATAGGTAGCCGTTTCTATCAAACTTTACAGACTCTATACCATTTGAAGTCGCTTTAGTAGCTAATGCTTTACCTACTTCACGAGCTATTTCTGACTTAGAACCAGACTCTATACCTGCAGATGATGCAGCTAAAAGAGTAACTCCTTTAGTATCATCTATTAATTGAGCGTATATCGCTTTATTGCTTCTATACACACATAATCTTGGAGTCTCAGCCGTACCTCTTACCTTACGTCTAATCCTATTCTTGATTTTAGCTCTTCTTTGTGCCTTACTTTTTATCATACTGCTATGCTTTTATTTAGCGGCTGTTTTACCAGCTTTTCTTCTTAATTGTTCACCTATAAACTTGATACCTTTTCCTTTGTAAGGCTCTGGTGGACGTAAACTTCTCAACTTAGCTGCAACCTGACCCAAGAGCTGCTTGTCGATACTTTCGAAAGTAACTATAGGAGGTTTTCCTTTAACAGCTTCTGTAGATACTGTAACTTCATCAGGTATCTGCATAAAGATAGTATGAGAATACCCAAGGTTCAATTCCAATAACTGACCTGTAACGGTTGCTCTATAACCTACACCTACCAACTCTTGAACAGTCTTAAAACCATTTGATACACCTTCTATACAGTTCGCAACTAGTGATCTGTATAAACCGTGCTTTGCCTTCTCCTCTTTGGTGTCTCCATTTCTAGTAAGCATTAGTTGACCATCTTCTAATTTGGCATCTAATAACTCAACCTCTTGGCTAAGTTCACCCTTTGGTCCTTTTACCGTAATGGTTTTTCCGTCTATTTTGATATCCACTCCAGCAGGTACTGCTATCGGGTTATTTCCTATTCGTGACATCTTTCTTTCTTCTTATCTATTTACCTTATGATACATAGCAAAGTACTTCTCCCCCTATGTGGTTTGTACGTGCTTCTTTATCAGTCATCACCCCTTTAGAGGTAGAAACTATTGCGATACCTAAACCATTCAGTACTCTTGGCAGTTCTTCTGCACTTCTATACTGTCTTAATCCAGGCTTACTTACTCTTTTAAGTTCTCTTATTGCAGAAAGCTTAGTTGTAGGGTGATACTTTAAAGCTATTTTAATAGTCCCTTGAGGTCCTTCCTCATCAAACTTATAGTTAAGTATGTATCCTTTATCAAAAAGAACTTGCGTAATAGCTTTCTTAATATTTGATGCTGGGATATCCACAATTCTATGATTAGCTTTTATTCCATTTCTTACTCTAGTAAGAAAATCTGCGATTGGATCTGTAATTTTACTCATCTCTTTATTACCAACTTGCTTTAGTCACTCCTGGGATTAGGCCTTTTGAAGCCATCTCTCTAAATACATTTCTTGAAATACCGAAGTCTCTCATGTAACCTCTAGGTCTACCAGTAGCTGAACATCTATTTCTTAATCTTGTAGGCGAAGCATTCCTTGGTAGCTTCTGTAAACCTTCATAATCTCCAGCTTCTTTGAGAGCAGCTCTCTTCGTAGCATACGTTTTAACCGCATGCTCACGTTTACGCTGTCTCGCTTTCATTGATTCTTTTGCCATCTTATCTTATTTCTTTACGAATGGAAGTCCTAATTCTGTTAATAAACTATGGCACTCTACATCAGTATCTGCAGTTGTTACAAATGTGATGTCCATACCATTTATCTTAGATACCTTATCAATATCTATCTCTGGGAAAATAATCTGCTCAGTAACACCCATTGAGTAATTACCTCGACCATCAAAACCCTTATCGCTGATTCCGCCGAAATCTCTTACACGAGGAAGTGATACAGCAACGAATCTATCTAAGAATTCATACATCCTATCTCCTCTAAGTGTAACACGACAACCTATTGGCATGTTCGAACGAAGTTTAAAGTTTGATATATCTTTTCTAGAAAATGTAGGAACAGCTTTTTGACCAGCTATAACAGTCATTTCCTCTACTGCAGTATCAACTAACTTCTTGTCTGATACACCATCACCAACACCTTGGTTAAGGCAGATCTTTAGAAGCTTTGGAATTTGCATAACATTTTTATAGCCATGCTTTTCCATTAGTTTAGCTCCGATTTCTTTTTCGAATGTTTCTCTTAATCTTGGTTTCATCCTAATTCTTTATAAAATCACCTGTTTTCTTAGAGTAACGCTGAAGTTTTCCTTCATCATTTCTTTTTCTTCCTACTCGTGTAGCCTCACCGTTAACAACCAATTGTAATTTACTTACTCTTATTGCTGCTTCCAGTTTAACTATTGAACCATTTGGATTATCAGCATCTGGTTTTCTATGCTTAGTAACCATATTCACTCCATCCACTATGGCCGTACCCTCTTTTAGGTTTATTACCTTTACTTCACCAGTTTTGTTTTTGTCATTTCCAGACAAAACTTTTACTGTATCACCCTTACGGATGTGTAATTTTGGTATTTTGTTATACTTACGTCTCATATCTATAATACTTCAGGTGCTAGTGAAACTATTTTCATAAACTTTCTATCACGTAATTCTCTAGCAACAGGGCCAAAAATACGGGTAGCTCTAGGCTCATCATTAGCTGTTAATAAAACACAAGAGTTATCATCGAATCGGATATATGATCCATCAGATCTTCTAAACTCTTTACGTGTTCGTACGATTACCGCTCTAGATACAGTACCTTTCTTCATATTACCAGCTGGCATAGCATCCTTTACAGTTACTATTATTTTATCGCCTACACTAGCATATCTTCTTTTAGTACCTCCTAGCACTCTGATACAAAGAACCTCTTTGGCTCCACTGTTATCAGCTACTTTAAGTCTTGATTCTTGCTGTATCATCTTACTTCGCTCTCTCTATAATTTCTACTAATCTCCAACGTTTGTCCTTACTAAGAGGTCTAGTCTCCATTATTCGAACAATATCATTTTCGTTACACTCATTCTTTTCGTCATGAGCCTTAAACTTTGCAGTAGACTTAACGAACTTCTTGTACTTTGGGTGCTTCATTTTACGCTCAACAGAAACCGTGATGGTTTTTTCCATCTTGTTGCTGCGAACCACACCTACAATCTCTTTTCTAAAATTTCTTTCCATCTCTAGGCTACTGTTTTTTCGTTTCTACGTCTATTAATCTCCGTCAGGTATCTCGCGATAGTCTTGCGTACAATTCTTATTTTATGCGGATTTTCTATAGGAGAAACAGCATGACTAAATTTCATCTTTTGAAGTTGAGCTCTTTCATCTTTTAAATTAAAGTGAAGCTCTTTTTCAGTCAAATTTTTAATATCTTGGTACTGCATTATTCTTAAGCGCTATAATCTGGTCTAACTACAAATTTGGTTGTGACAGGAAGCTTTTGTCCTGCAAGTCTCATCGCCTCTTTAGCAACTTCTTCACTTACACCATCTACTTCGAAAATAATTGTTCCTGGCTTGATAACAGCTACCCAGTACTCTGGAGAACCCTTACCCTTACCCATACGTACCTCCGCAGGCTTCTTCGTAATTGGTTTATCTGGGAATATTCTAATCCACACCTTACCTTCTCTTTTCATGTAACGGTTTAGTGCAATCCTCGCTGCTTCTATCTGTCTAGAAGTAATCCAATGAGGCTCTAATGATTTCAAACCAAAGTCACCAAATTGTACACGATGACCTCTTCCAGCTACACCTTTTACTCTGCCTTTTTGGCGTTTTCTATATTTTATTCTCTTTGGAGATAACATAATTGCCTTACTTACTTATTATTTCTTCTACGATCGCCACCACCTCTGTGGCCGCCTCTTTTTTCTCTCTGTTGCTTTGGCTCACCCATTCCCATATTTACTGAGAGATCACGGTTACCAAATACTTCTTCTTTGAATATCCAAACTTTCACGCCGATCTTACCATAAACAGTAAGCGCTTCGCTAAGTGCATAATCGATATCAGCTCTGAAAGTATGAAGAGGTATTCTTCCCTCCTTAAATTGCTGAGTTCTTGCCATCTCTGCACCGTTTAAACGACCAGAAACCATTATCTTAATACCTTGAGCACCCATTCTCATAGTAGAAGCGATAGCCATTTTAATAGCTCTCTTAAAGTTTACTCTTCCTTCTATCTGTTGAGCAATAGACTGACCCACTAACATAGCGTCTAACTCAGGTCTTTTTACTTCGAAAATATTGATTTGAACATCTTTCTTAGTAAGTTTTTTAACTTCCTCTTTAAGCTTATCAACTTCTGAACCACCCTTACCGATAACAATACCAGGTCTAGATGTGTGCACTGTTATGATAATTCTTTTAAGCATACGTTCAATAAGTATCTTAGAGATACCCGCTCGTGGCATTCTTGCATTAAGATACTTTCGTATTTGGTTGTCTTCAGCTAATTTCTCGCCAAACTCCTTACCTCCGTACCAGTTGCTTTCCCAACCTCTAACGATGCCTAGTCTAAGACTAATTGGATTTACTTTTTGTCCCATTATTTATTCTTCTGACTTTGATTCTTCAGTTACTATTGTCTCAGCCACGGTATCTACCTTTAACGTAATGTGGTTTGATCTTTTCCTTACTCTGTGAGCCCTTCCTTGTGGCGCAGGTTGAATTCTCTTCAACATTCTTCCTGGATCTACGAAAACTTCTTTTACGATTAATCCAGTCTCCTCATCTACACGCACGTCATTGACTTCTTGCCAATTCGCTATTGCAGACTTCAAAAGTTTCTCAACTTTCTCAGCGTAGATTCTCTTCTGACTAAACTTTAAAGTATTAAGAGCATCTTCTACTCTTTGACCACGTATTTGATCCACTACTAATCTCATCTTACGAGGAGACATAGGGCAATTATTTAGCTTTGCTATCGCTTCCATCTTTATTTCTTAGCTTGATGACCTTTAAACGTTCTTGTCGGAGAAAATTCTCCTAATTTATGCCCTACCATATTTTCAGTAACATATACAGGAATAAATTTATTCCCATTGTGCACTGCAAAGGTATGACCTATAAAATCCGGTGTAATCAATGAAGCTCTGCTCCATGTTTTTATTACTGACTTCTTTTCACCTTCATTCATTACATCAACTTTACGTTGTAGCTTGTAATGTACAAATGGTCCTTTTTTTAACGATCTAGGCATGACTTATCTTTTCTTTTTCTCTAAAATTAATCTAGAAGACTGCTTCTTTTTACTTCTTGTTTTTAAACCTTTAGACAGAGTACCTTTTCTACTTCTTGCCTGGCCACCTTTAGAGCGACCCTCACCACCACCTTGTGGGTGATCTACTGGATTCATCGCTGCTGGTCTTGTTCTTGGTCTTCTTCCTAACCATCTACTTCTACCTGCTTTACCAGAAATTTCCAACTGATGATCTCCATTAGAAACTTCACCTATAGTAGCAAGACAAGTGGTTAATATCATTCTGCTTTCTCCAGAAGGCAATTTAATAACAGCATACTTACCGTCTCTAGCTACCAACTGAGCACTAGTACCTGCGCTTCTGCATATTTCAGCACCGCGACCTGGCTTCATCTCAATATTGTGAATCGTAGTACCCAATGGAACTTCAGCTAATGGTAAAGCATTTCCTAAATCAGGAGCTGAACCTGTACCACTTACTATTTTTTGTCCCACCTGAATACCTTTAGGAGCGACTATATATCTCTTCTCTCCGTCTGGATATTGAACCAACGAAATAAACGCAGTTCTATTTGGGTCATACTCCACAGTTAAAACCTCTGCAGTCTCAGTTCTATTTCTTTTAAAATCGATGATACGGTATCTTCTCTTATGTCCACCACCACGGTTTCTCATAGTCATTTTACCTGTATCATTTCTACCACCTGACTTCTTAAGTGGTGCTAATAGACTCTTCTCCGGCTTACTCGCTGTTAAAGCTTCAAACGTAACCGCTAATTTAAAACGCTGCCCAGGTGTAACTGGTTTAATTCTTCTAATTCCCATCTCAGCTTATATATTTTCGTAAAAGTCGATGCTTTGACCTTCTGCAAGGCTTACAATCGCTTTTTTGTAGTTACTCTTTTTACCGTTAGAAACACCCGACTTAGTAAATCTAGTTTTTCTCTTTCCTGCCACGATTAAAGTTCTCAACTTGAGTACTTCTACACCGTACATCTTCTCTATTTCCGCTTTTATTTCTGGTTTAGTTGCCTCTAAAGCTACTCTGAAACCATACTGTCCTTTGCTTTCACTAAGCAATGACATTTTTTCGGTAATAAGTGGTTTTACTAGTATTGCCATCTTAACTTAATGTCTCTTTTAATTTATCAATTGCACCAGCTTCTAGAATGATGTTATTGGCGTGAAGAATATTGTAAGTATTCACATCAATAGCATTCATTACCATAGCATTTGGTATATTTCTCGCTGAAAGATATACGTTACTGTTACTATCTGTAGTAAGCAATAAAGTCTTTTTATCATTTACTTTAAGATTAGTAAGTATATCTAAATAATCTTTAGTCTTAGGAGAATCGATTGAAATACTATCAATAACCATCACCTCTTTATCTTTAGCCTTGTAAGAAAGAGCAGACACTCTAGCTACTTGCTTAAGCTTTTTATTCAGCTTAAAACTATAGTCTCTTGGTCTTGGACCGTGCATTCTACCTCCGCCAACAAAAACACCAGATTTGATACTACCAGCTCTAGCTGTTCCAGTTCCTTTTTGCTTCTTGATCTTTCTTGTAGACCCTCTAACATCACCCTTTTCAGTACTCGAATGAGTACCATGTCTCTGGGCAGCTAGATATTGTTTAACATCTAAATATATAGCGTGGTCATTTAGCTCTGCACCAAATACCTCTTTAGGCAAAGTAACTTCCTTACCTGTTTCCGCTCCAGATGTGTTTAAAACCTTTACTTTCATCTTACTTCTCTATTATCACGTATGCTCCATTATGACCTGGTACTGCACCACTAATCACTAATAGATTGTTTTCGGTATCTACCTTTAACACTCTTAAGTTCTGAATCTTAACTCTTACATTACCCATTTGACCACCCATACGAGTACCTTTAAATACTCTAGATGGAGTAGAACCAGCTCCTAAAGATCCTGGGGCTCTTAGTCTGTTGTGCTGACCGTGAGTAGCCTCACCAACACCACTAAAACCGTGGCGTTTAACAACACCTTGAAAACCCTTACCTTTAGTCGTTCCTACAACGTCAACAAACTCACCTTCTTCAAAGACCTCTACACCAAAAGAACTACCTAATGACAAGTCACCGTCGTAATCTCTTACTTCTAGGGCAACACGCTTAGGAGTCGTTTTTGCTTTAGCATAATGTCCTCTTTCAGGACTGTTTGAACTTTTATCTCTTTTTTCAACTGAAGCAATTTGGATAGCGCTGTATCCTTCTTTGTCCTCAGTCTTTACTTGAGTTACTACATTAGGCTCACAAGACACTACTGTGCACGCCTCTTTTTTACCAGCCTCATTAAATAGGGCTGTCATTCCGATCTTTTTTCCTATTACACTTAACATAGTACTTACACTTTTATCTCTACGTCAACACCACTTGGTAACTCCAACTTCATAAGTGCATCAACTGTTTTGGCACTAGAGCTGTAGATATCCATTAATCTCTTATAAGAACATAATTTAAATTGTTCTCTTGCTTTCTTATTTACGTGAGGAGACTTAAGTACAGTAAAGATCTTCTTGTGAGTAGGAAGTGGAATAGGTCCACTAACCACAGCACCAGTCGCTTTAACAGACTTTACTATCTTCTCAGCAGACTTATCAATCAAATTATGATCGTAAGACTTAAGCTTTATTCTTATTTTTTGATTAATCATTTATCTATGCTTTTGCTGTACCGTTTGCTTTTTCTATAATCTCAGTTGCCATGTTAGCTGGCACTATATCGTAGTTATTGAACTCCATTGTAGAAGTTGCTCTACCCGAAGTTATTGTTCTAAGGTCTGTAACGTATCCAAACATCATAGAAAGAGGAACCAACGCTTTTACTACCTGCGCTCCACCTTTTTCTGACATTCCCTGCATTTGACCTCTTCTTCTGTTCAAATCACCAATAACATCACCCATATTCTCTTCAGGTGTAATTACCTCAAGTTTCATTATAGGCTCTAATATTACTGCTCCAGCTTGTTTAGAAGCTTCTTTGAATGCTAGCTTAGCCGCTAACTCAAAAGAAAGTGAATCTGAATCCACTGCGTGGAATGAACCATCAAACAATGTTACTTTCAAATTCTGAACTTCATATCCTGCTAATGCTCCATTCTTCATAGCTTCCTTGAATCCTTTCTCCACTGAAGGAATAAATTCTTTAGGAATAGCACCACCAGTAATTTTATTTATAAATTCTAGGCCTTCTTTACCCTCATCTCCTGGCTCTAAGATAACCTGAATATCAGCAAATTTACCTTTACCACCAGATTGCTTCTTGAAAGTCTCTCTGTGAGTAACAGACTTTGTGATTGTTTCTTTGTAATTTACCTGTGGAGCACCTTGGTTTACCTCCACGTTAAATTCACGCTTCAAACGATCCACAATAATTTCTAAGTGAAGTTCGCCCATTCCAGAAACTACTGTTTGTCCAGACTCCTCATCCGTTCTAACAACGAAAGTTGGATCTTCTTCAGCTAATTTTGCTAAGCCCATACCTAACTTATCCATGTCAGCTTGAGTCTTGGGCTCAATCGCTACACCAATAACTGGATCTGGGAAATCCATAGACTCAAGTACAATAGGTGCATTCTCAGCACATAAAGTATCTCCAGTTCTAATATCTTTAAACCCAATTAGTGCTGCAATATCTCCAGCCTGTAATTGAGGTATTTGATTTTGTTTGTTTGCGTGCATCTGGAAAATTCTAGATATACGCTCTTTTTTCATCGTACGTGTATTGTACACATATGACCCTGCTTCTAACAAACCGCTATAAGCTCTGGTAAAACAAAGTCTACCAACGAAAGGATCTGTTGCTATTTTAAATGCAAGAGATGCAAACGGCTCATCAACACTAGGCTTTCTGAATGTAGGCTCATCCGTTTTAGGATCAATTCCTTCAATAGCTTCTACATCCATAGGAGAAGGAAGTATTTCCATTACCATGTCAAGCATTGCCTGAACACCTTTATTCTTAAATGCAGAACCACACATCATAGGTACTACTTTACCTGAGATAGTCGCTTCTCTTAATGCATTTAATATTTCTCTTTCAGTTAAAGATTCCGAATCCTCGAAATATTTCTCCATTAAAGATTCATCAAATTCAGCAACAGCTTCAAGAAGTTCCTCTCTCAATTGTCTTGCTTCATCGATAATGTCTGCAGGTATTTCAATTTCCTGGAAAGTCATTCCTTGATCCGCTTCGTTCCAAGTAATTCCTCTAAAGTTGATCAAGTCTACTACTCCAACAAAACCATCTTCAGCCCCAATATTCAATTGTAATGGCAATGCATGACTACCAAGCATTTCTTTCACTTGCTTACATACATTGATAAAGTCTGCACCTTGACGGTCCATCTTATTTACAAATCCAATTCTTGGAACGTTATAATTATTAGCTAGTCTCCAGTTAGTTTCAGACTGAGGCTCTACACCATCTACTGCACTAAACAAGAAAACAAGACCATCTAAAACACGTAATGATCTATTTACCTCTACAGTAAAATCAACGTGTCCCGGGGTATCAATAATATTTACGTGATATTCTTGCTTTCTATAGTTCCATTTCAACGTAGTCGCAGCAGAAGTAATAGTAATACCTCTCTCCTGCTCTTGCGCCATCCAGTCCATAGTGGCTGCACCATCGTGAACTTCACCAATTTTATGACTCACACCACCGTAATACAATATACGCTCGGTCGTAGTGGTTTTACCTGCATCAATGTGAGCAGCTATACCAATATTACGTGTGAACTTTAAATCTCTTTTTGCCATCTTAATTACTATACTCTAAAGTGAGAGAATGCTTTGTTAGCATCTGCCATTTTGTGTGTGTCTTCTTTTTTCTTAACTGCAGCACCTTCTCCTTTAGATGCAGCTATAATTTCCCCAGCTAACTTCTGAGCCATTGATTTTTCGTTTCTCTTTCTAGAGTAACTTATCATCCATTTGATACCAAAAGAAACCTTAAGATCAGGCTTGACCTCCATAGGAATTTGGAAAGTTGCACCACCTACTCTTCTACTTTTTACCATCACTGACGGCATCACGTTATTAAGCGCTTTTTTCCAAGTCTCTATTCCAGACTCTTCTTCTATTCGCTGATCAACAACATCTATAGCTTCATAAAATATCTTACGAGCGGTCTCTTTCTTACCTTGTAGCATCATATTATTGATAAACTTTGCCACTAACACGTCGTTGAAACGTGGATCAGGTACAATCTCTCTTTTTTTAGCTCTCGACTTTCTCATTATTTCTTAGCTTCTTTAGGGCGCTTAGCTCCGTACTTACTTCTTCTTTGTGTTCTTCCTTCCACACCAGCAGTATCCAACGCTCCACGAACGATGTGATATCTAACCCCTGGAAGGTCTTTTACTCTACCACCTCTCACTAACACTATACTGTGCTCCTGAAGATTGTGACCCTCTCCCGGTATGTACGCGTTCACCTCATTACCGTTAGTAAGCCTTACTCTGGCTACTTTTCTCATCGCCGAATTAGGCTTTTTAGGAGTAGTAGTATACACTCTTGTGCATACTCCTCTTCTTTGAGGGCAAGAATCGAGTGCTCTCGACTTGCTTTTTTTGGTGAGTTCCTTTCTCCCCTTACGTACTAATTGTTGTATTGTAGGCATATATTTCTATCCGATTTCTAAAAAGGTCTGCAAAAGTAGTATTTATAAGTCACTTTACAAGCCCTTTGAATAAAAAAACATTTTATTATTCTAAGGTTGTTAAGTCAGACTAAAATTATCTCTTTTAATGGCTCTGCGAACCCTTATTATTGCGGCTGCAAAGGTAAGATAATAAATGTATTAGCCTGCATGGGAAATCAGATTCATTACATAAAACATAATAAAATCGACTTTAACAAGTGGGATAACTTGGTGGAGCGCGCAGAACAAGGAACCGTTTACTCCTATTCTTGGTGGCTTTCTGCATTTTGCCAATGGGACATTATCGTTTTAAATGACTACGAGGCCGGGATTCCTGTACCGCAAGCTTCCGGGATGTTTATTCAGAAAATACATCAACCTAATTTTATACAGCAATGCTTATGGCTAGGCACACTGCCTGATGATGATATATTACCCCATATATCTAAACTGATTGCCTCTAAAAGCCAGGTGATCCATTTCAATTCTAATCTACCATTGGACTTTAGTGTAACTGAACGAAAGAATCAGATTCTTGACATACGAGAAGCTTCAGAAGTGCAGGCAGGCTATTCTAAAAGTTTATCAAAAAATATCAAAAAGCAACGAGACAAGGTGTTGGTATCTGAGAATCAAGACATTCAACACACAATTGATAAATATACAGCAGCCTATGGTTCATTAAATACGCAATTAAAGCCGATAGACTACCTCAAAATCAAAAACCTAGCAGTATCAAAACCTGAGAACTTTGTAAACCTCACCCTGAGTTTAAATGGACTAGCTGTGGCCGGATTACTCTTTGCTAAAGGAAAGAATAGACTGCATTATATACTAGGTGCTCCTACTGCTGACGGCAGAAAAGTCAATGCCTTATCTATAGGGATAAATTATATCATAGAAAAATATGGTAGTTCCTATGCCGTGTTAGATTTTGAAGGTAGCAGTATACCCTCAGTACACCAATTTTACAGATCATTTGGATCTGAAGTGGAGACGTTTTACGAATTATCCCATATGCCTTACTGGCTTAAAATGCCATTAAGGGTCTACAAAAGATTGTTTAAATCATAAGGTAAGGGTACATGTGAATTAAATCCCTCACCAAACTCCACGCCAATAATCTCTCCCATCTCTCGTGACCTAGCCTCTAAAAAATTCAAAAATCTTTTTGAACTAATAGGAGTCTCCGCTTCATTAGACTCCGGATTATAAAACTGTGTTCTGTACGCCAGGATACTTTCAATTTTTCTAGGATGAAAAGCGGTAATATCTATAACAAAGTCCGGTCGTGTATGATAATGTTGTATGTAATGGAATAAATGCTTCGGTCGGTGCGCTTCTTGACTTTCACCATTTACAGTGGTTGTGATTTTTCGAAGCCCTGATAGGAAGAACGCTTCTTTAACCAATTGTGCAGCCTTGGGATGATCTATATGTCTATCATCTATTGCGTTAGCCAAAACCAGTGTAGGTCTGTACTTTCTTATCATCTCTATGACTTTATATCTATTGACTTGATCTAATTCAAAAGAACTGTCCCCAAGATTAAGGTTTTCGCGTACAGCAATCCCTAAAATATTAGATGCATTGGCAGACTCTTCTCGTCGCGTAGCTACCGTCCCTCTAGTTCCCATTTCTCCTTCCGTTAAGTCCACTATGCCAACCGTTTTACCCTCAGCTATCAGCTTCATAATGGTTCCCGAACAAGCTAACTCTACATCATCTGGATGAGCTCCAAATACTAGAACATCTAATTTCATATTCAAAAGTAATGATAAACCTAACTTATTCTAACTTAGAATTCTTTATAATATACTCTATTTGATAATCCTCTATTGGGTCGTATTCCACATTGATGTTAGCGTCATACATTTTAGCCCAAATTCCATAGAACATTGTACTCGCACTTCCTCTATACTTTTTCAATATCTCGTACGTTGTGTTTCCTGTCTCACGATGTATCAATTTTAGCAGTAGCTTGCCTTGCGAGAAAGTTAGTTTCTTCAGTTGAGCCTTAAACTCCTCCATAACGGAGTCCTCCGTAGCCTTTATATACTTTTTCTTTGCCCTCCTAGAAGTAAGTTGATTAAGATTATCATCCATCATCTGCAATCGAAAGGCAGCAAGCTTTGCATAAGGCATGACTTTTTTCACATTCCTAACTAACCTCAAATATTCTTCTTGCTCTACCTTAGAGCTGAACTCTTTTAATATAAACTCATCAAATGAGTATACATAAAAGGTGTCTCCATCCATATACACCTTTCGTAGCACAACTGCGGAATCTGAACTCTTATTCTGAGCTAGTGCTCCAAAGGTTATCCAAGATAGTAAGAATAATGAAGTAATCTTTTTCATTTGCTTTTCATAGTTCAAATAGTATGCCACTAGCTCAATAGCTCAGCTAAAATTTCCGTAGAATTCAGTTTTTTATTCTTTGTAATATGGTACTGGTAATACTTACTTATTTGGTTTAGAGCTTCTCTTCGTATAGCCCCATCTACTTGAGTTATACAATTTCCATTTTTTAATTCTGAAAGCAAACTAGATACCGATAAAGATGCTGTATGCAATCCGATATCCCTAACAAACCGACCTTGCTCGAGGCATAAATATGGCGTACTTTCAGTATGATTACCATTCGGGATAACACCTAAGTGCTTCGCTAACTCCAACATGAAAGTAATAGGTTTAAGAGGCGACAATATGCTGTTCTCCAAATCCATAATTTCAGCTTCTATAAAATCAAATAGTTCTTCCTCACATTCTTCTTCAGTAATGCACTGATTAAGCACCTCAAGCATGAATAATGCAACAGATTTTTTTGACATATTCTCTTGTGTATCAAAAAGTAATAATGTCGGTTTCAAATCCTTAACACTATTTATATTACTATTGGGTCTGTAGTACACATCCATATCAACTATGTTCAGCGGTTGTATCATAGATGGTCGTATTGCAGACTTTCCTTTTCTGATGCCTTTAAACATGTAACTCCTCAGGCCAAACTCTCTGGTATATATCTTCGAAATTACGCTGCTTTCACTGTAATTTGTATTTCGAAAAACTACAGCCCGGGTCTTACTGAGCATACTATCTTACTATCAACAGCTTAGATACCAATGAGTCTTCATCATCTTTATTCGCACTATAAATGAGGTAAATTCCCGATTGCGGCTTTTGACCACTAAAATCTAGGCCATTCCAGACTGCTGTTCCTCCCGTTGCTATTAACTCATACACCACTCGTCCTGCTACGTCTGCTATTTTTACGGTAGCATCTTCTGGCAAGCCGGATATAGTAATAGGTCCTTCATATCCTGGCTCAACAGGATTCGGAAAAACCAACGTGTTTGAATGTTTGTCTGAAGCTTCAGTAGCGTCCCCGCGATAAGAGGCCATGCCCTCAATAGTCCCAAAGAAGACTTCTCCCGTTTTTGGGACTATACCTATAGTATTGATCACATTGCTGGGAAGAGGGCTATTCGCCGTGGTAAAGTGACTTATTATCGCTGAACCATCTTCTTTAACTAACCACGCACCATTATTTGTAGCCACCCATTTTCGGTTACCGCCATCTACTTTAATATCGTTAACGACTTCATTACCTAATAAATAGCCTACATCATTCCCATCGTCTATAATTATCTGTTGAGCATCGGCATTAGGCCCTCCATCAAACACTAAATTAGGATTATAAAACACGGCAATTCCAGTTTCCGTGCCAACCCATATCTCTCCATCCTTATCTTTCACTATAGCTTTTACGTTATTATTAGGAAGTCCCCCTTGATTACTTGTCGTATTCAATAACCTTCTTTGCAATTGTCCATTTTCCAATTCTTTAACAACTAATATCCCCGTGCTACTATTTCGAGGTACTAGAGCCCATACCTGGTTCTGATCATCCACCACCATTTCTCCCAAATTTTTTAACCCAACATTAAAATCTTCCCAGGCCCCATTCGATCGTCTTACTAGCAAAGCTTTATCCGTATCATAGTTTGAAGCCCATAAATTCCCATCGTTATCCTTAGCCATCCCAAACACTATTTCTCTTCCAGGCACAGACTCTTTTATGGTACTATTGTTCTTATCAAAATATTCTTCAGGTACTCCATTTCTTATTAGAGCCAACCCGGCACCAAAACTTCCTAACCAAATCTCATTATCAGAAATATGAATATTGGTAAAATCTATCATAGATCCAACAATAGGATTACTCTCATCTCTATTGACCCACCTTCCATCTTGATACACATAGTATCCGAAAGAAATATATGAAGGTGCGTAGGCCGTGGTATGTCCTCCGGAAGTCACCCACATCTGATTACCAACTCCATCCATGTCATAACTATTCAGCCCATATGGGCCTGGTAACAATAGATAACTGACTACGTTCTCAGGTGTTTTTTTTATCATACCTGTATAGAAGCTTCCAAACCACAGACTCCCTTCGTCATCAATGAGTGCAGATGCCATTGACGGCTCTGATTTTTCAATAAACGATCCATTTTCATCTATAACTAATATCCCCTCCCCTCTAGCTATAACCAAGTTACCAAAAGAGGAAGTAATATCCCTATAATCCTTGGTGCTATTATCTACTACACTAAAGCTCCCTCCTTTGTACTCATGCAGAATACTATCACTTACAAAATACAGTGCTGAATTATGCGTATATACAAGGTAAGCACTGTCGTAAGAAGTGTTAATATCCCAACTAGAAAAGTTTTTAAGATTAACGGAGGGATTATTGGCTGGAGCATATTTGAGCCCTTCAGTAGTAGCAAGGTAAAGCGTATCATTGAATACATCCAGAGATCTTACAGGTAGAGACACCCCACCAACACCAAGATTCTGATAGTCATCTATAATTTCCTCATTTTCTAAATCTACAACTACTACTCCAAAAGGAGTAGCTAGATACGCCCGATGTCCATATATTTTAATCTCATAAATATCTTTCAGCCCAATGATTTCGCTTCGCTGAACTCCAGCCAGATTTATAATTCTGTCACCTTTGAGTAAGTCAATATTGCCTGATTTATATCCCAGTACAACACACTTATCCAATTCGGAATACGCTAAAGCTGACACAAACGATTCACTATAGCCTTCCACTTTAGTTAAGTACTCGACTTCACCCGTCGGTAAATCATAGGTATAGACCCCCACGTCAGATAAGACGTAGAGTTGCCTGTCGACTTGTACAATGTCTCTAACACTGTTGTAAGGTAAATGCATTCTCCATGTATAAGCCGGGGTATTGTCTTGTGACCAACCGCTTATCACACAGCTTAAAGAAAGTAAAAAAAATATTGCCCTCATATAATTATATATAGCAAAACTAACGAATGGACCGTATGTTTTAGTACGAAAGAGATAAAAATAGCAAATATGCTATTGATAAAAATTGTACACTTAAATTTGTAGTAGTAATGGCAAATAAAATAGAAAATAAGCCTGCAGTAAAAGTAAAGCAGAATAGACGTATAAAGCCTGACTGGCTGAAAACTCAGATACCGGGTGACGGTAAATATTCTGAAATGCTGAAACTGGTAAAAGAGAATAAACTTCATACCATTTGTGAAAGTGGGAAGTGTCCGAATATTGGGGAATGCTGGGGAGCTGGTACTGCTACTTTCATGATTGGGGGTAATACGTGCACTAGGAGTTGCCAATTTTGCAATGTAGCTACGGGTAAGGGAGAAGCACTAGATAGTCTAGAACCCTTTAAAGTAGCTCAATCCATTAATATTATGGGGGTAAAACATGCAGTAGTAACTAGCGTAGATAGAGATGACTTAGAGGATGGGGGTAGTGAGCATTGGGCAAAAACTGTAGAATCTATTCGCGAGTTTAATCCAGCTACTACACTCGAGACTTTAATACCTGACTTTCAGGGTAACACGAAGCAATTGGACAGGATTATAGAAGTACATCCAGAGATAGTGTCGCATAATATTGAAACCGTAGAAAGGCTGTCTAAGGAGGTGAGAATACAAGCGAAGTATCAACGAAGTCTTTTTGTACTCAAGTACCTGACTGATGCAGGAATGAAAACCAAAAGTGGGATAATGTGCGGTATGGGAGAAACAAAAGAAGAGATTTATCAAACCCTCCGAGACCTAAGAGCTTCAGGAGTTTCCATCGTAACACTTGGTCAATACATGCAGCCAACACCTAGACACCTTGCCGTGTCTGAATATGTCCATCCAGATACTTTTCTAGACTATAAAAATTATGGATTAGATCTCGGCTTTACCTACATAGAGAGTGGACCATTAGTTAGATCTAGTTATCACGCTGAGAAACATCTTTAAAGCGTTCAACAACCTTGGATACCGAGTATTATATAGACTACTATGACCTCGAAAGAAGCCATTGGTGGTTTACTGCACGAATTGATATACTAGAATCTATCCTATCAAAAAGGATACTAGTAAACACAGAACCTAATACAAGTATAAAAATACTAAATGTAGGTGTCGCCACAGGAGCTACCACTGAAATGCTCTCAAAGTATGGAGAGGTAAAATCACTTGAATATGATAAAGACTGCTGCCAATTTTTATTTGATAAGACAGGTATACAGGCTGTAAATGCGAGTGTCACGGATATGCCTTTTGAAGACAATTCATACGATCTGGTATGTGCCTTTGATGTTATCGAGCACGTGGAGAACGATTTTCTAGCTATTCAAGAAATCGATCGCGTTCTCAAACCCGGAGGTTTTACGTTTACCACTGTGCCTGCTTTTCAATTTCTTTGGGGCGATCACGACCTTATCAATCACCATTTTAGGAGATACACAAGAACGAATTATAACAAATTACTCTCTTCAAGTACCATCACTACAACCTATCTAAACTACTTCAACTTTTGGTTATTTTTACCCATATCTCTTGTAAGAGTGTGTTCAAAAGTACTGACACTAGCTTTCCAAAAGAAAGAACAAAAATCATCTGATACCGAAGGTATAAATTCCAATAAGTTAATTGGCACACTACTGGGTGGAATTTTTAATTCAGAAAAATATTTACTCCATCTTGGTATACGCCTTCCTTTTGGGGTGTCAATTGTACACATAGGCAAGAAAAAACACCATCACTCGTAAACTACTAAGATCTTACATTGCGTTTAACCCTGTTTCTTAGTCTTGTTGGGTAAAAGAGTCCTAAGTAACACTATCCCAACCCTCAACAGACGCATCCCTGACTTCACGAATATCTCCCAAATTCACTTCAGGAGTCTGACGCTCCATCATATCACAATTTGTATACGAAACCCAAACAAAATCTCTAGAATGCGATCAGTAGTATTAGCCTTAAATCCTATTAAACAGCAGTATAATAAAGTAGTCTATGGCTAGACTATTCGATACAACGAACGGATAAGA
>ENA-OUOG01001637-OUOG01001637.1-marine-metagenome-genome-assembly--contig:-NODE-1637-length-25387-cov-5.320664_pt1 | contig 25387 bp, 14 predicted proteins | sample MGYA00248635_ERZ508505 | MGnify/ENA primary metagenome ERZ508505 (study PRJEB26176, sample SAMN06267871) | marine metagenome | isolation source: Saanich Inlet, British Columbia, Canada | place: Pacific...
CGATCATCAGGAAGACTACTACTGTTGAGAGGTTCCTCTTCGAACGTCCGCGATGCGACCGAAAGAGAGAGACGTTTAAGAGGGGACGCCTAGACGACGAGGAGCGCGTTTTTAGGATTTTTTAGACTATGACGCGAAGAGCGCGACGGCGCCGCGACGCTTCGCGCGCCGCGACGCGGCGCGCGCGACGAAACGACGACGAGAAATTCAAACCGCCGGAGGTTCGTTTGTTTCAACACCTCTTCGAATATCGATATCGCTTTTGAACGCCTCGACGAGCCTCTCCAACGGCACTCTGTCCGGCGTCGCGCGCGCGCACGCCACGCGACGACCCCTTCGACGACACGCGCTTCTCGCCGTTCGGTCGCGCCGACGACACGAGCGATGCGCTCGCCGGGCGGCGCGTCCGACGCGCCCCCCGCGCCTCGCGACGCCTCCGAGCCGCGCGAGGCGGACGCGCACGTCGAGCGTTCCCCCGCGCTCGACGCCGACGGACACGCGACGGACAGTCCCCCGCGGAAGGGCAAGCGACGCGGCAAACGCGGCGGCGTTCGCGCCGGCGCCGCGCCCGCGTCCGCCGCGGACGTCGCGGAGACGCTCGACGCCGACGCGGCGGCGCTCGCGCGCGCCTGCGCGGACGACGACCGCGCGACCGAGCCCGAGACGCGGGAAAGCGAGACGGGCGCCGCGACCGCGAAAAACCCCGTGTCCCCGGTCGCGCCGTCCGGCGCGCTCTCGGTCGCGGCGGGCGTCGAGGCGCGCGAGGCTGGCCGGTCTCCCGCGACCCCCGCGCTGTCGCTCGCGCGTCGCGACCGCGCGCGCGCGGTCTCGCCCCCCACCGTCCCCGACGCGACCGCGGACGCGCCGACGAGCGGCGAGGGGTACGAGACGTCCGAGGAGGTTCAAAAAAAAAACCACCGACGCTCCGTCGAGGACGCCTCCGCGGAGGACTCCGACGCCGACGTCGCGGACGAACGCGAGGAGACAAAAAAACAGACGGCGTCCGCTCCGGCGTGGATCGAACCCCCGACCGCCCCGAGCTTCGACGCGAAAAGCCTTCCCGCGACGATCCAGTCGCTCGAGAGCGATCCCCGGACGAGCGACGTCTTCGACGCGCCGCGAGCGCGCGTCGACGAAGACGACGACGAGATTCTCGACGCGACGCGAAAAAAGAAAACAAAAAACGTCGCCGAAACCTCAGACGCGACGGACGCGATCTCCCGCGAGGACGATTCCGAGTTCGAACACGAGTTCGAACGAACCGAATTTGAAAGCAAAAGCGAAAGCGCGATTCCGTTTCCGAGCGCTCGGGAGGGGGTCACGCCGAACAACGTCGTGTCCGTCTCGGCGTACGACGGTAAGCGGAAACAAAGGCTGGTGCTCGTCCCGGAGCACAAGGTGGGTCTGGTGCTCGGGCGCGGCGGCGCGCACGCGGCGTACTTCCAGCACCACTCGGGCGCGGCGATCCACGTCGCGCGGGACCCGGGGGAGGTTCCGGGCGCGGGGATCACCATCTTCGAGGTCCCGCCGGAGAGCGACGAGGACGACGAGGACGAGGTCGAGGTCGAGGTCGAAACCTCCGATGACGCGACGCGGCCGTCCTCGACGCGGCTTCACGTTTCTTCGAAGAAGCGCCGAGCCCCCAAGCCCGCGGTGGACGCCGCGCACCGCCGCCGGATCCACCTTCTCGGCTCCGAGCCCGCCACCGCCGCCGCTGCCGCGATGATCGCGCGGCTGGTGGAGACGTCATCGCACCGCCTCGACCGCGCGAGCGCCGAGACTTTGCGTAGGCGACGCGAGTCGTTTCTTCCAAACGACGGGGTCCCTTCAGGGTCCCTTCCGCTTCACGGTGACGCCGCCGCGGGGTCCCCGTCCCTGTGTCTGGACCTGTCTCTGGACCACCGACTGGCTCGCTCGCGTCACCGCGGTTCGCGACCGGGCTCGGTTCCCCCCCCGATCGGGTTCGCGGAATTAAAGACTGATCGTTCATACGATCCCGTCGCGGCGCGCGCCGCGAAGGATTCCTTTCTCGCCGCGGCGGTCGCTTCCGACGATTCCTCCGCGGACCCGATTCTCGAGTCTCCGCAGACCGTGAAAACCATGCGCGTGCCTCACAAACGCGTGGGCTTGATCATCGGCCGCCGCGGCGAGAACGTGCGTTTCTTACAGGACCTCACAAGAGCGCACATCCAGGTTCAGCCCGAACGGGAGTTGCAACCGGGCCAGACGCACCGCTTCGTGACTCTTAGAGGCGCCGAATCCGCCGTCGCCGAAGCGGCGCGAGCCGTGGAGGACATGTGCGCGGGAAAGACTCGCGTGGGGAGCGCGCGAGTCATCCCGCCGCAGCCCTTCGCGGTCGACGCGTCGACCGGGGACGTCCCCGGGACAAACGTCCCGGGCATGTACCCGGGGACGTACCCGGGGACGGAAGGCTCTTTCGGAGCGCTCACTTCGGAGCCTTTTCTTTCCGGAGGCGGGACGTACGACGTTCGTTCTCACGAATCGTACGGTTCGTACGGTTCGTACGGCGCGCCGTGGGACCAAAACGCATTCGCGGCGACGCGGTATTCGCAAAACCACGAGACTTGGCATCCATACGTCCCGGCTCTGCCGTGGCACTCGGACGACATGTCGCACGAAAACGCGGCGTACGCGTATTACGCGTACGCCGCGTCGCACGCGCCGTACGCGTACGCGCCGACGTCGTACGCGTACGCCTCGCACTTCGTCGACCCCCGGTTCGCGGGATTCGCGTACGTCCCCGGGTACGTCCCGGGGTGCGTCCCGGGGACGTCCCCGGGGACGTCCCCGGACGTCCCCGACGCGAGCGGGACGCCTCCCGCGACCGCCTCCGACTTCGTCCCGAAGACGCTTCCCCGGGACGAGTTCCCGACGCCGGGAGAGTGGCACCGCGACGGCGTCCCCGCGGTTTCCGTGCTCCAGCCGGACGTCGAGTTCCCCGGGGACGCCGCGAGCGTCCCCGGGACTAATTGCTCATACGTCCCCGGGACGGCGTTCGGCGACGGCGACGACCCGGCCTCGCGCCGCCGCCGCCACGGGATGTCGGGCGAGAGGCGCCGCGGCGGGAAGAGCCGCCGCGGCGGGAAAGGAAGACCTTCTTCTTCTTCTTCCTCTTCCGAGAGAGCGTCGAGCCTCGAGACGCGCTTCGCGCGCGACGGAGCGTTTACTTCGTCGCGAGCCGACGACGTAAACGCTCAGACGAGACCTCCGCGCGGCGGTCGCGAGACGAGCCTCATTTCGGATGAGACGCGCGACACGAAACTTCACGCGGTGACCGTCTCGTTCCCGGCGTCGCCGGAGTCCGGCGTCGGGACGGGCGTGTTCACGGTCGAGCCGCCGTGAGCGTCGTCGAGGATGGAATTTCTCGCGTGTATTCGCGCTTTTTATTTCGCTTTTTTCGCGCGAATGCCTTTACTTTTTTTTTCGTCCATCAGCCGCTCGCGCGACTCTCGAACGCTTTCGTCTACGGAATGGCGTTCGAGGTGGCGCGTTCTTGGGATGGGAACCGGGACCCTGCTTACCCTGCTTTGTGACTACGAATCGTGTGGTGGGTGCGTTGTGATGAATCTACGTGTACGTTTTTCGCGCGCTTAGGGGGGCGAAATATTCGCGCGCCGCGAGCTCACTGTGTCTTTTTTAGCGCGCTCTGTTTTAGGCCTTTCAGAAAGTCTCCGACGCGCGTTCGTTCGTCTCCCGAATTCCCGACGGGCGCGCGCGTCCGGCTCTTCAGTCCCATTCTGTTCCGCGCGCTCCCGACGCGATGGGCGACGCGATGGAGGTGGACGTCGCGGGGACCGCGGCGGCGGCGTCGGAGCCCCCGGAGCCGGGCGCGGGCGACGCGCCCGCCGGGCTCGCGTTCGATCTCGTCGTGTCCCTGGAAGGGCACGACAAGGGCGTGTCCTCGGTGCGCTTTTCCCCCGATGGGACGCGTCTGGCGAGCGCGTCGGCGGACAAGACGGTGCGCATCTGGCGCGTCGCCGACGGCGCGTGCCTGGCGACGCTCGTGGGGCACGAGAAAGGCTGCTCCGAGTGCGCGTGGTCCAAATGCGGGCGGTACGTCGTCAGCGCCTCGGACGACAAGAACGTGCATCTGTGGTGCGTCGACCCCGACGCGCCCGCCGCGGCGCCGGCGGCGAAAGAAGACGTTCAGAACGACGTTCAGAACGACGACGTTAGAACGAACGACGACGTTCAGAACGACGACGACGACACATCGAACGTCCCTAAGGAGCGACCGGCATTTTTTGGAGAGTGTTTGCGTGTGTTCGCGGGGCACACCGCGCACGTCTTCTCCGTGGACCTGAGCCCCGCCGGGAACGTGTTGGTCACCGGGTCGGTTGACGAGACCGTTCGGCTGTGGGACGTTCTTAGAGGCACGTGCATGAACGTGCTTCCCGCGCACTCCGATCCCGTCACCTCCGTGCGCTTCTCCCCCGACGGAACCACGGTGTGCTCCGGCTCGTACGACGGCTTAGTCAGGCTGTGGAGCGTCGCGACGGGCGCGTGCCTGCGGACGTTCCGCGCCGGACCGGGGGACGCGAGAAAGAAAACGTTTGGAAACAAACGCGTCACCCCCGGCGGCGTCGCCGACGACGCGTACGGTTACAATTCCGCGCCTCCCCCCCCCGTGGGCCACGTGCGCTTCGCGCCGAACGGGTTGTTTCTGTTGATCAGCACGCTGGACGGATGTATACGACTGGCGGACACGCGCACGGGCGCGGTTGCGAAAACGTTCGAGGGCCATAAAAATAAAGCGTTTTGCGTCGTCTCCGCGTTCGCGGCGGTTCCTGAAATCGGTGAGACGACGTCTCACGAAGGAGACGATGACGAACCGAAAAAAGAAAAGAGCCGTTTCGAGACGTACGTGCTCAGCGGCAGCGAGGACGGCGCGGCGTGCGCTTGGGAGATTCAGTCGCGGCGTCTGGTGGGCAGGGCGGGAACGCCCGACGCGGCGGTCGCGGGTTCGAGCCCGAAAGGGGACGCCGCGCACGACGACGCCGTCGTCGGCGTCGACTTTAGCGCCGCGACGCAGACGCTGGCGACGTGCGGGCTCGAGCGGGATAAAACCGTGAAGCTGTGGCGGGTGCGACGAGAAACGTAACGTCGTCGTAGCGCGCGGTCGTGCATTTTTCGTCCATGATAGTAATACAAATACACCACTACCGTATTATACCGCCGCGCGGTGAGTGTAGCGTTGACGCTATTCGGCGCGCGCGTCCGATTCCGATTCTTTCTTCTTCGCCCGCTCCTCCTCCAGCCTCTTGCTCCTCTCGCCGTTGGCTTTGTCCCGCTTCCGGTCCGCCGCGCGCCGCCGCTTCGACTCCGACTCCGAGACGGTGTCGTGCGGGTCCTCGCCGCCGCCGTACCGCCCCCGCGGCGGCTGCGGCGTCGTCGCGAAGAATCGCCGCTCCGCGAACACGAACGCGTTCTGGTGGCCTCCGTCCTCCTGGATCTTTATACTCTCCAGCGACTTTTCCTCCGCGGAGACGTCCACCGCGCGACACAGGTGGTCCGTCCAGAGTTCGAACTTGCGCCGCAAGTGCGCGCGAGGAGGACCTATCCACTTGTTGTTCTTCCACTTCCCGGGCGCGCACACCTCCGCGGTGGGGATCCTGTGCGCGAGTGGGAGGTTTAAGGTTCCGTCGCCCGCCGTCTCGGCGACCTCCGCGCGAAGAGCTTTTTCTTTTTCGTCGGATGACTCGCTTTTTAATCCTTTCTCGCCTTCGCGTTCGCGCCTCGGGAACACCCAGTTGTCGTGCGTGTACGTGTGGTTCCACTCGGGGAGGCAGCACGGCTTCAGGCACAGCATGGACGCCGTGTCGTGCGCGTTGAACATCTCCACCGCCTTCACGGAGAGCGTGCCGCACAAGTGCACGGCGAGGATACAAAACGGCCCCGAAAACTTCTGGAACACGTGCGTCTCCATCTGCCTCAACTGACCAGCCTGCTTGATGTCCATCTTGCGCGTGCGCAGAGGGATGGGCCAGCTCGGAACCCACGCAGTCGTCGAGGAGCCGTCGTCGGTCACCGAAGTCGCGCTCGAAGAAGCGTCGGTCGTTTTCGTCTCGTTCGTCGTTTCGTTCCTCGACGTCACGCCGTACACGTGGTCCCAGTTTATTTGGTGCGGCTTCGGTTCGTCGCCGTGCATCGGCCACTGCTTGTCCAGCAGCACGATCATCTTCACCTTTCTCGGGTCCAACAGCTCGCTGAGGAACATACCGAGGTACCCGAACCCCGAACACAGATCAACCACGTTCACGCGTTCGTTCGGGTCCTTCGGTTCGCCCACAATTTCCTCCACGTGTCGCACGACGCGTTCAATCACCGGCGCGCACTCGTTCAACTCCTTGGCGATGCGGCCCGATTTAATCACGCGCACCCACACGCTCTTCGGGAACGAAGCGCGCCACTTTCGAAGCACCTCCACGCATTTGCTTAAAATGTCAGGGTAATCGGTCGCGATGCGCATCGTGGACATCTCCTGCTCGAGCCAGGTCACGGTGTCGCCCCACGCCTCGTCGGGGTCGTCGACGGATTTCTCGACTTCTGCGTCGAAGTCTTCGCCAGGGCCCCCCGCGACCATCGGGTTGTCGTCCGGCTCTTCGGGAGGACCACCGGCCTTCTCCGCGTCTCGCTTCTTCTTCGCCTTGCCTCGCATCGAGCGCTTCTCCCGGGGCAAGTATACCTTCTTGCCGCCCGCGCGTTCCGGCTCGCGCTCGGAAGGGTCGGGAGCGTCCTCGCGTGTCACCGCCGACGCCGAGGCGGCGGTGGCGGTGGGATCCGAGCCCGCGTCGCTCTCGGGGTCCGCCTTCGGCGGGTCCGCCAGCGTCGTCTTCCGCATCGCGTCGGCGACATCGCCGACGTCGGTCTCCGCCGCCTTCGACGGCTTCGCCTGCCCGTTCCCCATCGCGGCGCGGAGTGAGCGAGTGGGAGGTGCGTCTCGTCGGGAAGCTCGTCGCGATCGAAAACACGCGCGGTCGCGAAAACCAACGTCGCCAAAACCTGATCCGTCGCGTTTGGCGGACACCCGTGACGAGTTCCAACCCGTGGGCGAGTGAGTCATGTTCGAGCTGGCAGGTGAGAAGCGCCACTGCCGCGTCACCACTTCCGCGCGCGCTTCGGGTGCCCCAGCCGCACGAATCCACAAGCATGCTCGCGCTCTCCTCCGCCGCGTCCACCTTCACGGGTACGTCCCGACGAGACGCGCCCATCGCGGGGATCGCCGCGAATCTCGCCGCCGCGCGCCCCCGTCGCGTACCCCCCCGAACGTTTCAATCGAACGGCGTCCGCGGTGACACACGCGACAAGTGGATGCGTGCCGTCCTCGCTTCCGCCCGCCCGCGTCGCGACCTGAAGACGCGCGATCGCTGACCCGTTCCACGACGCGCGCGCGACCCCCTTCCAACTCTCGACGCAGTCGGCGCGCACAAAGGGCTCGCCGCCCCCCGCCGCGTCGCCGCGCGCGCCGCTGTCGCCCCCTCCCCGGTCGCGAAGCTGCAGGCCGGGGACAAGGTCAAGGTGAAGGAGTCGGTGGTGGTGTATCACGTCCCCAAGTCCAAGGGCGCGGCGGTCGACCTGAACGGCATGGAGGGCGAGGTGGCGAGCCGCGCGGACGACTTGAACGGCACGTACATCAGCGCCAACCTGGAGATCCGCGTCGCGTTCGCCGTGCCGGACGACCCCAAGGGCAAAACCTTCATCGCGCACATGAAGGAGGACGAGGTGGAAGCGCTGTGAACGAGCTTGTCTGCTTGTCTGCTAGTCTGCCGCGTTTCTTAGAGACTGCGTTGTCGTTGAAACTCGATACGGATTGTGTGAGCGGACGGGTGTCTGTCCAGTCTGAGAAATGTTGAAAAGGCGTCGAAAAAATCTACGGCCTCTCGGCGTCCAGCGCGCGCCACCCATCGAGAGCCTCCCACCGAAGCGACGAGCGTCACTCTCCGCGCTCCCGTCCGCGCGCGCAGGGAAACGCGTCGCGAGATGACCTCCGCGACCGTGAGCATGTGCTCCACGAGCGCGGCCGCGCCGCGCGTCGCCGCCGACTCGAGGCGCCGAGCCACCGCGGGTGCCTCGCGGAGACGACACCATGTCGCGTCTCCCGAAACCGGGAACGCGCGCGCCGCGGGCACCGGGTGGACCGGCCGCGAGACGCGCGCGGTCGAGCGGAGACCGAGCCCGGCGAGGAGCGGCGACCGGGGCGTCGTCTCGAGGGCGCTGCTGGGTGACCAGGAGGTACGTCCGGACCCGACGCGTCCCACCGCCCGCCGCGTGCGCATCCCCGAAAAATCACCGATCGTTTCCCCGCGCTTTTCGCTCGAGATTCCGGCGTGCGCCGCGCGGCGGCCGACGGGCGCGGTGCGCCGCCTGTCCTCGCGCGCGTGCCTCAGCGCGCGCGGTCGCGCGCTGACCGGCGGTCGCGCGAACCCTCTCGATCCGCGAACTCCCGCGGGGGGACCCGCGCGTCTGCTCCGCCGAACGCGGGCGGACGGCGCCGCCCGCCCCGATCGTCGCGTCGCTCCCCTGGAAAACCCGGTTCACGACTCGTCGTTCTCGACGCGTGTCAAACCAAACACCGCGTTTTTCGCACGTCGCGACGTGCGAAAAAAACCAATCGACCGCCGTTAGCGCTCTTTTTAGCCTCCGCGCGGTTCTTCTTCGCCGCTGACCAAACCGTGTTATCGACGATCACTCTTTACGCGATCTTGATCACTCTTTACGCGATCTTAACTCACGCAGGACAAGGACCTGTGGGACGAGCTCGAGGCGGAGGCGAACACGCTCACCGCGGGCGCCGAGGCTGGTCTGTGGGACAAAGTCCAGGGCGGCATGCCCGGTTTCAAATCCGGCGGCGGCGGCGGATCGGAGCCGTCCGGCTCCGACCATTACTGGGACGGCTCCGAAGCTCTCGCGGAGTCTTTGTTCGGAGACAGCGCGAACGACGACCGCGCGTCGCTACAGATCCAGAAGGCGGACTTCACGGTGAACTCCATCATCGACAAGATCAACCGGAACAAAGTGAACTTGCGACCTTCGTACCAACGCGAGTACGTGTGGACCGTGAAAACCGCGTCCAAGTTGGTCGAGAGTTTGATGTTGAACATCCCGATCCCCACGATGTTCTTCCACGAAGTGAACGACGGAGGGTTAGAGGTGGTGGATGGGAAACAGCGGTTAACGTCGATCTGGTCGTTTATTAACGGTTCGTTTCCGGACGGCAGCGCGTTCAAGCTCAAAGGGTTGGACGTCTTCGCGGAGCACAACGACAAGACTTTTTCCGAGCTCCCTCCCGAGATCCAGGAGCGCATCCTGGATCACCCCCTGAACGTGCACACCATCGGCCGTGCGTCGCAGCCGGACTTCGTGTTCGAGGTGTTCGAGCGCCTGAACATGGGCGCCACGCAGCTCAACGAGCAGGAGCTGCGCAACTGCATCTACCAGGGGGTGTACACGGACTTATTGCAGGACCTGTCTAACGATCAAACGTTGTTGCGCGTGTGTCGCGCGAAAGCGCCGCACCTGCGCATGAAGGATCGCGAGCTCGTGCTTCGGTTCTTCGCCATGAGACGCACGGGGCCGAACGGCATGACGAGTCCCATAAAGGCGTGGCTCAACGAGGAGATCAGGGAGAACAAGGACATGACCCCGTCTGAGGCGGAGGCGATGCGAGGCGATTTCGTCGAGACGATCAATTTGGTGTGGGACGTCTTCGGCGACGCGAGCTTTCGGCCGGTGAAGAAGGGTGCTGTTTCGTCGCCTGACAAATCCAACGGCGCTTCTGGAAACGACGAAGAATCCTTCGGGCTGTTCTACCGCGACCACTTCGAGAACGGCGAAATAAACGTCGCGCTGTGGGACACGGTGATGTACGCCTTCGCGGGCCGCGCCGAGGAGGAGATTCGGCCCAACCGCGAAAAAATCATGGCGGCGTTCATCAAGCTCGCGGGGTCGAGCGCGTTTCGGAAAATCATGGTGTCTCAGCCCAAAGCCGTCGTCGCGCGCGCGGAGGCGTTCGGGAGCGTCATGGACGCCATCTGCGGGCCGAGGGGGGGGAAACGAGGCGCGAAGACGCGCTGAAAAAAACGAACGCGTGTTTTGTTTTTATGGTGATGAAAACGCTTGACTACGCGACGATACTCCGAAAAAACAAACGAAACGTCATCACGTCTCCCACGCGCCTCCCAGCGCTCGGCGCGCCTTGTCCCGCAGCCCTAACACGGAGGCGCCCTTCTCGGCTTCGTTGGGTGTTTTTCGGATCTCCGCGCACCGCGCGTCCGACAGCGACGCGAGGTCGCCGACGGAAACCACCCCGAGCGACGCCAGTCGCGCCGCGGACTTGGACCCGACGCCTCTAAGCGCCGAGACGGGCGCGTCGCCGCGACTTTTAGTCGCGGACGACCACAAAGACGCGTCTCCGTCTCCTCCAAAAGACGCAGACGCAGACGCGTCTTTCTTTTCGGCGTCTTTCGCGTTTACGCCGCCGCCGGCGAAACGTTTGTTGCTCGCGGCGGGCACCGAGACGCGCACGCGTCGGCGGCGAATGACGCCGGCGGCGCCCGCCGCGCGTTCCGGCGCGCTCGCCCCCGGCGCGCGGCGACGGACGCTCGCCGCGCGGTTCGGCACAGGGCGGCGGACCGCGCTTTTGTTCGCTTCGTTCGCGTCATTTAGTCTCACATTTGTGGCACGCGTCCTGCCGCCGCCGTACGGGCTCTTGGTCTCGCCGCCGCCGCTGTTATCTTTTTTTTCGGTTAAGCGCGCCCTCGCTTTCCTCGCGCCCGGCTCGAGCGTTATGCCGTACGGCGCGACGTCCGCGAGCCTTTCCACTGCCCCAAACTTTTTACCATTCGCGGCGTTTACGCGTTTCGCCTCGACGCGTCGCAAGATCTCGTCCGCCTCGGACTTCTTAGGGTCGTACCCGCCCTCGGAGTACCCTCGGTTCACGTCCGGCTTGTCCTTGGAAAAGACGCGCGGGACGTACTCCGAGTCCCTTAAAGCCCTCGCCTCGTCGTCGAAGGTGTTATCCTCGACGATCACAGAACCCGCGCGGTTTATACGCACGTTGCTCCCCGGGTCATTCACCACGCGACGCACGTACCCGGACATGCCGTCGGCCTCGCCGGAGTAGTCTGTAGGTTCCGGAGGGAAGACATTGTCCGAATTCTTAGACTGATTGAACGCCGCGCGGCCGGCGGCTCTGACGCCGCCGGGCACGACGCTCGCGTCCTTCACCGTCAAACCGGCGCCGCGGTATAATAAGTTCGCCAGGTAGTCGCACCGCTCGTCCATACCGAAATCCTCGCGCCACTCGTGCCAAGGCAAGCGGAGCACCTGTTTTTATAAAAAGTGGTGAAAACGTTCGTGAAAGGGAAGCGCGAAAGAAAGGTGAGCAAATAGTCTCGCGGAAGTCGCGCGAAAACAAACGCGTTTGCGCGAAACGGTAAAAACGAGAAATCGTCACTGGCGACGCGTAAAGAGGAAAAAACCGTTCGCTTCTTGTCTCCCGAAAGCGGACCGCTCAGCCTTAGATGTTCTGTTGATTACGGCTTCACGCGAGTTCGCGGTAAGCGAAGGCACGCTCAGCGATTCGTGTGCGGTGTCGTCAAGGCGGCCCTTTTTCTTTTTCTTTTTTGGGGGGGAAAAAAAACCAAACCGAGAAAACCAAAGCGCGTTTCGCGTCGCGGAGCGGGTTCGTACCGTCCACCCCTTCGCCTCGAGCACTTTTTCCCTCAGTTTGTCCGCGCCCATGTACTCGCTTTGCCTGTTCGCGAAGAAGTGGCTCGGGCCGTCCACCTCGATGGCCACCGCGCGGCCGCGCAGCGCGATGTCCAGCGAGAAGTTATCGTCCGCCACGGCTTCTATTTCGTGCGGAATCGCCATGAACGTGAGCGTCTCGGAAACCTCGCGGTGTAACGACGAGATGGTCACGCGACCGGTGCTCGTCTGCTCCCAAACCTCCTTCGCGCGCTCGAGTAAAGCGCCTCGAAGTAAGTTCTTGCCGCCCGGTTTCGACACACCTTCGGGTCCGTCGTCCGTCGCCACGTCGCACTCCAGCCGTCCGTTTACCTCGACGCAGTGCGCGAACGCCAAAGAGGCTTGGTAAATCTGGACCAAGTCCACTCGGCTCAGAGCGTCCGCGTTGTCTGAGTTATTACCGGAATCGCCGAGAGACGTCTCGGCGAACCGTTTCGCGTACGCCTCCACCAAGTTACTCGTCGCGACACCTAAAACGGCCCAGCCCCAGAACGAGTTCGATAAACCCTGAGGGGTGAACCCGCCGTTCGTGACTCGGGCCTCGCACTGCGTTAAAAGTTTCGCCGTCGTCGAAGAACTGGGCTCAAACGCCAAGTTGGCGTACGCGAAGATCGTCATCGACAGACTTTGGTCGGAGTATTCCTCCACGCGCGCTTCGATTAAGTCATCGAACGCGCGCATCAAGGACTCGCCGGGCTTATACCGCAAAACGCTGAACGCCCACAGCGTGTTACTCACTAAATGCGGCTGAATCGCATCCGCGGCGCGTCGCGCGGCGTGAGCGGAAACAAACGCGCCACCATTCGAAGAATCGCGTCGGACGTTCTCGCCTCCGCGCGCGGCGATTTTACGCAAAAGCGCTTCTTCGATCATACGCATCGTGGACGGGTCGGGAAGCTCCTCGTACTGCGCCATGTGGTACATGAAGTTCGCGACGTGGTTGAACGTGAGCTCGGCGCTTTCGCGCTTCGCGTCCTCCGCGCACAACGCGGCGACGCGTTTATGCACGGATCCAAACACCTTTCGTCCCGGACTCGCCTTTAAAGTGTGCATCGCCCAGAGCATGTTGTTCAGCTCGATGACCGAGTACCCGTCGCCCTTCTCCACCCACGCGCGTCTTATCTCCTTGAACAGACCCTCGCCCGGGTTGTAGTTCGCCGCGGCGAAGCCCCACAGCGTGTTCGCCATACCCTGCGTGGTGAACTCCGGGAACTTCGCGTACGTCATCTTCGCCAAACGGTCGAGCGCGGCGGTTGATAAAGGCACTAAATCAGGGGTGTTCCCCGCGGCCCACAGGATGTTCGCGACGCTCTGCGTGCTGAACACGTGCGGCGCGTCGTCGCACGCGCGCACGACCGCTGCGCTGAGCGCATCGCCCGTCGCGCGAGACACGACGCAGCGCATCGTCGAGATGGCCCAGATGATGTTCGAGAGCTCCATGCTTTTGAACCCGGCGACGCTGCCCGGGGCGAGGATGTACTCGGAGAACGCGGACGCCGTCTCGGCGGAAATGCCGTACGACCCGTCCCTGTTGTCGCCGTCGTGCACGACGACGGACCCGTCCCCGGTTTTCCGGTTGTGCTCGTGTTTCTTGAGCACCGCCAGCGCCCACATCGAGTTCGAGACGCCCTGCGGGATGAACGCGTCGCCTTTCGGCGGCGTTCTCAATCGGTCGCGGATGGCCCCCTCCAGCGACTCCGTGGCTTTCCACACCAGAGCATCGAGCGATTCGTCCGTCAACAGAGCCCCGGGGCCGCTGTGCATCTTCGCGAGCGCCCACACCGCGTTGGACAGGTTCTGCGACGAAAACGCGGCGCCGTCGAACGCGGCGACTTTGCGTAACAAGTCGGCGAAGAGGTTCGCGCAGTGCGCGGTGGTCGCGCCGCGCGCGGGATTTTTATACCCGAGATGTTCGCCGTTGTCCGCGAACATCTCCGCGGTCCTGCCGCAGTTCGCGAATCCCCACAGAGCGCAAGACACCTCGCGCGCGCCCCAAACGCCGTGGAACTCGTCCGCGCCCGGGTGCGTCGAGACATCCGGCGACGCGAACAGCGCCAGCGACGCCGCCAGCGCCGTCTCGAGGTTTGAAAATCGCGGATCGTCGATGAGGCGCGACGCGAGTCTCGTGCGTCGTCCCCGCGCGGAGCGGTTCAGCTTCCCGAGCTTGTGGATCGCCGTCGAGAAGTTCACCGCGGTGAACGTTCGCGCGTGCGTCTCCGCGTACTCGAGCACCTCGTCGCACGTCTCGCACGAAGACAGCGTCGTCGTGTGTTGCCGCATCGTGTTCTTGCGCGCCGCAGCCGCCGCAGACGCGGGCTCGACGTTACTCTTCCGACCGCCGCGCGATCCCGGTGTAGGCGAGCCTCCTCCTCGACCGCCGCGGCCGCCGTGGCGACGGTCAGCGCTCGCGTGCGCGCCGGAAGAGGTCCCGCCGCCGCGAGAGGACCCGCCGCGCGCGTGCTCGCCGCGTGACGACTGGCCCCGGCGACCTTCGCCGTAGCTCGCTTTTCCGTCGCCCCGGCCGCGCCCGCGCGCGCCTCGGCTCGGGGACGCGCCGCGGTCGCCCTCCGCGCGCTCGTAAGACCCGCGCCCGCCGCCTCCCCGCCCCCGCCGCCCCTCGGACCCGCCGGCGCCCCCGCGCCAGTAGTCGTTCCGAGCGCCGGAATCGTCGCGGGACGAATCCATCGAAAGGTTCCCGCCGTAGCTCGAGCCTCCGCCCCCGCCGCTGCCGCCCGGCGCGGCGTGCGCGGCGACCCAGCGCGGCGCCGCCGCGCGGGGGGCTCGACACATCAGCGACGTGAAGATATCCGGCGAGGCGGGCACGGACGCGAGCCTCGGACGCGCCAGCCCCGCCGGCCCTCGCGTCTCCCCGCCGTCGCGCCCTCCGAGGGTCAGGGTGGCGAACGAACGGGCGATCCCCGACGCGGACGCCAGGAGAAACATCGCGCCTTGGCGCCCTCACGCCTCCCACGAATCGCGCGCCGGCGATGTCCCGAAGACAAACCCCTCCGCGGGTCTGTCGCGCACCGCCTCGTGCGTCGCGCTGCCTCTCGGTGTGCCTGGGAGCGGGACCAGGGCCGCGTCGTCGGGTAGGCACGCACGCCGAAGCCGGAGAAAACTCGTCTTGATTTTCGCAGACCCGAGAGATAGGGTTGGCCATCAGATGACCGCCCAGGTGAATCAGTGAATGGCGAACGCTTCAAGCGGAAACGCATTTTACACAGACGCGAGACGCGCTTCGAGGCGCGCGAACGCTCCCCCGTCGAAAAGAACAGAAACGCCAAAAAATCGTCACTCGCTCTCGGTCGCTCTCGTCCTCGCGCGCCGCGCGCCCGGTCCCGAACGGGGCCCCTTCTCTTTTCGCTCGGCGAGCGACAGACGCGTCGTCGTCGTCGACGTCGTCTCTCGTCTTTTTATTTTAATCGACGCGCGTCGTCAGTCGCTTCGCGCGCCCTTTTTTTTTCGAGCTCCGCCCCTCGCGCTTCGCTCTTTCTGTCGTCTCTCTCCTCAGTAGCTCTCGGCGCTCTCCACCTCGCGCCGGCAGAGGTAGTAGGTGACCGCGTTCTGCACGAGCTCCGTCATGCTGGGCGACAGCGGCGCGCCCTGGTACGTGCAGTAGACGATGTCGAACGCCTTGGGGCCCACGGTGTCGATCTCGGCGGAGATGACGTTGAGGGAAAGATCCTTCATCGTCCGAACGATGTCCACGAGCAAACCCGGTCGGTCCGTCGTCTGGATGGTCACCTTCGACCGCGACGGCCCCGCCTGCTCCACGGTCACCAGCGTCTTGACTTTCGGTTCCACGCGCGCGCCCAGGATCTTCTCGTCCGCCTCGTGGTCGCCGGGCATGTCGATGTGCTGGCCCTCGACTAAGAAGTCAGCCGCTTCAGGGTGGTACGTCAGCATGTTGTTGATGATGGTCATGCGGATCTGCTCGATCATCTCGCTCTTGACGATCTTCTCGCTCGTCGAGGCGTCGGTGATGTAGAACCGGTTCGCGGGTGAGCCCTCGGTGACATCCGCGCGGTTGATGTTTAACCCCAACCGCCGCAACGCTTCGCACGTGTCCAAAAGTTGCCCGAGCACGTTCCCGAAGGACACCGTCACCACCGTCGCGAGCGGATCGGCGGTGTTGTCGATGAGCACCACGGGCATGCCTTGGTCGGAATCCTTCATCACCTCCTCCATGGAAGCCGTCGCGCGCGGGGCGCGAGGAGCGACTCGAGGAGTCGCGACAAAGCGTCTACGTAGGGGTTGAGGGCGTGTCGACAAACTTGTCAGAGTCTGAAAAAAAACGGTACGTACGGTTCCAAAATATCCCTTCCGCGCGCGAAGAGGCGCGAGAAGGGACCAACGAACACTGAAACCGCGTGGAGCCGCGGCGAGTGTAAATTCGACCCGTGGCGCGTTGCGCGACGGGCGCGAGGCGACGAAGCGGAGCTCTAAGTCGCGGCGACAGAGACGCGTCTCTGTCTCTCTCTCTCGCGGCGTGCGACTCCCAGCGCGCGATCACGACGCGCGCGCTTCGTGCCCCCGTCGACGCGTCGAGCGTCGCTTCGGGACGTAGAAGAAACGAAACTGAACCCGGGGCCGTCGGAAAAGCGAATCGGGCGCCGTTGTCTCGATCGCTGCGCACCTTTTGCCGCCGCGAAGCGCCCCGGCGAGGCGCGGCGCGCGGAGCGCGGAGGCGGTCGTGCGCGCGAGCGCGGACATGTTGGCGGGCAACGGAGGCGGCGAGCCACGCGCGAGGTCGTGCGCGTCGGTGTGGAGCCGCATCTCGCGCACGAAAAGGTTTCCGCTCGATGCACGTATCGAGTCAGCACGCGCGTTTTCCGTGGCTCCCAGTCTTGGCAGTCACAAACTTCCACGTTCGGGGATTTTTTGGCGATTCGGGGCGCAGAGACTGTCTGCTCGTTTCGTCACACGCCACGAGCACCCTACGAGAGGGAAACACAGATTAGTTTTTAACTTCAACGCCTCATAGTAGTACCCACAGTCGCGCGACAAATGACGAACGAACGAACGATACCTCTGTTAGTCACACATAGCCACACCACCTCCACAAACCCTTAATCAAAATCATCACTTGACGCACGGGCAGAAGTGCTGGCAGTCCGCGTGCGCGTCCTCCGCCGTGACGCACGACGCTTGCCTCGCGGGTTGCTGGTAACACCGCCCGCTCAGCGCGTAAAGCGGGAACACGCAGTGCCTACTCGGATCCGTCTCCAGAACGGAGGCGCACACGTCATCTCGTCCCGGTTCCGGGTTCGTCGCGCCCACCACGGCAACGAAATCCTGGAACGTTGTCGGGAACTTGGTGTCGTCGCACCGCATCTTCGCGCGCGCGCACCGCTGCTCGCACGTCTCCAGGTACCCGAAAGGCGTCAGGAGCCACGCCACGCCCGCCACCGAGAACGGCGAGTCAATAGACGCTGAAGACGCGGGCGCCGCGTCGGCGACGTCGTCCTCGGGCCGCCGGAGCGCCTCGGGAGGGGCCACCACCGCGCCCTCCGTGGTGAGCGCCGCGGGCGCGGCGATCACGCGCTCCGCGGCGTCCACGGGGACGCCGTCGTCGAAATCGATATTCGCCGCCGTCGACGCCGTCGCCGCCGTCGACGCCTCCGCCTTTCCGACGCCGCTGCTCTGGAAGACGTCGTCGGCGTCAATCTCCGACGCGTCGCCGCATCCGGTGACGCCCATCGCCTGGCAGACGCACGGGGGACACGTCGCGAGGCCACGCTCGCCGATCAAACCCGCCTTGCAGAAGCGACAGCCGGTCTGGCCGATGCACCCTAAACCGCCCATCGAGACGCAGGACAAATCCACAACCTGCGGACCGGCGGCGGCGTCGCACTTGGAGAAATCGCACGCGCCGGATGATACGGGAACGCCAGCCGAAACGCCGGAAACACCACTCGAAGGAACGCCTGTGTTAGAAGAGCCGGAGGGTGTTTCCGGCTCGAGCACGTTCAAGCTGCTCAAGTCGCTCGAAACACCCTCCGAGGCGCCGATGGAACCGGACGCGAGCGCGGCGTCGATCGCGCGCGCGTACCCGTCCTTCACCTCCGACACAATCGGTCGCGGCGCCTTTCGCGCATCGTCCTCAGTCTTCGGCGCCTCGTCCTTCGGGTCAGGCGCTTCGTTTTTCGCAGGCGCTTCGTCCTTCGCAGGCGCTTCCCGCGACCGCCGGTCACGTTTCGAGGAGGCCTTGCGCTTACCGCCCGCGAGCAGAGCCGTCTCGCCGACGCGCGGCGCGATCGATCGGCGCGCGGGCTCATCCTCCGCGCCGATTGCCGCCGCGTCAGTCGGTTCAAGCGTCTCGCGTTCGTTTTCGCGCGCTCGCCTCGCCGTCGCGCGCTCGGCGTCCATCGCGCGCGCAGCCTCGTCCAGGCGACGCATCTCGATCTCGATCTGGTCGTCCACGTCGTCCTGCACGGACCGAGCGGGGGAAGAAGGCTGCGCGCTTCGCGGCTGCGCGTTTTGCGGCTGCTGCTGCGTGTTCTGCGTCGGGGTGGGGGCGTCCCGGGGCGCCGCGTCCTTCTCGTCGCGCGCCGCGGCCGGCTCCTCGCGCTCGCCCAGCGTGGCGTCCTCCAGGAACTCCGCGGCGGCGCGGTCGACCGGGTCCTCGCCGGCCGCGAGGTCCCGCATCACGGGCGAGTTGCGGTCGATCGTGCCGTACGCGGACATGGGGCGCGCGCCGGAGGCTTCCATCGGGTCCACCGCGTCATTGACGGAGCCGAGCGCGGAGGCGGAGGTGACCACCGCGCCCGCGCCGCCGCTCGCGCGCGCGGCGACCGCGATGCTCCCGACCGCGCCGACGCACGCGACGAGCAGCGCGATCGCGACGCCGCCGAAGAGCCGCGCGGAGGAGCCTCGAACGCGGTCGGCGCGTCCGAGAGGAGGTTTCACGAGCGTCGACGAGTCTTGGTCGCTCGCGAGAAGGGGCGCGCCCTCCGCGCCGGGGGCGTGCGTGCGCGAAGACACCATCGCGTGCGTCGTGTTCGCCTCGCAGTGTTCGTCGACGCGCGCGAGCGTCCGTCGAAGAAAGCGCGGACGCTTGTGCGGACGCGCGCGCGGATTCGGCGCGTACGGTCGGGATCCGAACTTTCGCCGAAGGTGTAACACCAAAACGGCGTCGATGAAGACGATCCGCTCGCGAGACACACGAAGGAAGCGGATTTCGATATCGGTTTTTCCGCTCGAGATTTCGAACCGTCAATCTGGGTCTAATTCGTCCCGACGCGTTTTCGTCTCCCACCTGCTCCTCTTCGACGCGACCATGCCGCGACGACACGCCCGTCCGGACGCGCGCGACGGCGACGCGACCTCGGTCGACATCCGAACGCCCAATACCGCGCTCGAACGGCGCGCGTTCGCCTCGGCGTGCACTATTTCCCGCGCGTGAGCGCTGTCAGGGGGGTCGACGATGAGAAAAAGTGCAAAATTTCCGCGCGAGATCCGCCAGGTCACAAAAATCTTTGCTTTTTCACTCGCGACGAGCGAAAAACCTCCTCGCAGACCTCCTCGCACCGCGCCGCTGTCGCCGGCGGCACGCTGCGTCGACGTCACGAGCTCTCGTTCGAGCGCTCCGACCGCTTCACGCGCCACCGACCGATTCAACGCGTCCCGAGATGACCGTCGGCAACATGCTCGTGCGGAACCACAACGTGCTCGCCAAGGCGTGCCTCGGCGGAGGCTTCGCCTTCGGATTCGCGTATACCAACAACACGGGCACGTCGCCCATTCGCGACGTCGCCTCGGCGGCGGGTACGTGCCGTTCGTGATGTCGATCCCGGCGGTTTTTTCCGCGCATCGAGTGCCACCGCGTGTCCAGCGGCCGGTCGCGCGTTTCCCGTCGCGCCTCGCGCCTCGCGCGCTCCGCACGCGCGCGCCTCCGACGACGGCGTGCCGAAAGAATCGCGCGAGAGAGGAAATAACGAACGACGAACGCGCATCTGACCTTTGGTACCGCACGCGTTTCACCCGGTCTTCTCCTCACCGCCCCGCAGGCGTCGAGAACGAAAAACAGCAGACCACGTTCACGATACGGACGAGCCGCTCGAACGCGACGTGACGCGTTCGCGGAAGCGTCGCGCTCGACGCGGCGTCGCGATCTCCGCGCTCGCCTCCAGCCGGATTCCACGTCAGCCGAGCGCTGTGATTGGCGCGATGATGCGTCGGAGCGCTTTTTCATTGTGCGTGAGCCATGACAGTTTTCGGGCAAATTCCGACACTGTTTTCTCGGAGGACGTGAGATCAAGAGAGGCGCGCGAAAAAAAAGGTCGGCGAAACGAGTTGATTGATTGATGCGCGTCGACCGACTGTCGCGTCGCGTGTACCTCGATTGTGTAACAAAAGACCACGTGTACTTGTACCTTCGCGTTCGGCGAATGCTTCGCGCTTTTCGTTCGGCTCGCGTTTCTACACGCGTCGAATCGAAGCGCCCGATGCATCGTCGTCAGTGTCGAAAAAAAAACGCCTCTTCCGCGTCGCGACGCGCGAACAGTCTCACACGCGCCGACGCGAGCCCGTCGACGGTTCCTCCTCCGCCGCCGCTCGTCTCCCGCGCGCCGCGGCGGGTACGGCGCGGAGGCACTCGCGCGCGTACTCCGCCGGGGACTTCTCCCACATCATCATCGCGCACGTCACCCCGAACGCGATCGCGGTGCTCCCCCAGCTCACCCACCAAAACTTGCCGCCGATCCCGATCACCGCCACCGACACCACCAACTGCACGACTTGCATCGGCACGCCGAACCGCAGGAAATCCTTAAACACGTACCCGCCTGGGCCGTACACCATTAAATTTGTTTGGTACCCGAACGGTGACATGAACGACGCAGAAGCGGCGAGCATGACTAAAAACGAAACAGACTGCAAAGTCTCGCCCGCTTTCTCCGCCGCCTCCGCGGCGATGGGGAACATCAGCGCCGCCGCCGCGTTGTTCGTGACGACGTTGGAGATGAGAAACGTCGCAAAGTACACGGCGGTTAGTAAACCGACTCGTCCGGTTCCCGAGACTTTGGCTAACGAAACGAGCCGTTCCGCGATGATCCCCGCGACGCCGCTGTTCTGCAAAGCCTTGGACATCCCGAACGCCGCCGCGATGGTCACGATGACGTCCCACTTGATCGCGTCCCTCGCTTCCTGCTCGCTCAAAGCGCCGCACGCGATCATGATCGCCGCCGCGAAAATCGCCGCCACGAGGAGCTCGGTCACGCCCGCGCTGTACACCGCGATCATCGCGACGGCGATGGCGAGCACGGGCACTAGCAGCCTTAAGCGCGGCGGCGCGCTGTCTTCTAAAACGCTGACCAACGCGAACCCGGAACCGCTATGGCCGGCTTCGCGGTGGAAATCGGGGCCCGCGTCTAACAGCAAGACGTCTCCGGGGTGTAAGATGACGTCTCCGACGCGCGCGTGCACGCGCGCGCCTTCGCGATGCACCGCCAACACCACGGCGTTGTACCTCGTGCGGAACTTAATCTCGCGGATGCTCTTCCCCACGAGCGGCCCTGTTTTCGCCACCACGGCCTGGATCAACCTTCGTTCTTGCGAGTTCACGTTCGAGAGCTTATCCACCTGGTCCGCGCTGTACGGCGCGAGGCCGGGGATCTTGCGCAGCGACGAAACGGAAGCGGCGTTCCCGGCGTACCACAAAACGTCATCCTCGAGAAGTTTATCGTCCGACGGGTCCACCACGGTCACCGACGACGCATCGTCTTTTTGGTCTTCTTTTTTTGTCGAAGCGAACGTCGAAGAGACGCGTTCCGTCTTCACGAGCGTCGCGTCGGTGGTGGAAGTGTCGACTTGATGCGGTAAAGAGCCCGGTTCGTTCGTGGAAGTCTCTTCTTTCGTCGCGGCGTCGTTCGTGGGAATCGCCGGAGAACCGCTCTCCGCGGCGGCGTCGCTTTTGTGTCTCTCGATGGAGACCAAAAACAAACCGGGCAACTGCCTCAAGCCGGCTTCGTCCGCGGTCTTCTTGATGAACTGCGATCGGCGCTCGACGCGCACGGCGATGAGGAATTCTTTACCAGCTTCGTCGTTTGCCGCACCGATGATCTCCAAGTCCCGGTGCGCTTTTCTCACAGCCAAACGCGAAGCGCCGGCGGCTTTCTCGTCCGCGTCGTCCTCCGCCGGCTTCGGTGTGACCGTCGCGACGGGCGAGCGCAGGGACAAGCCCCGGATGTCGGGGATCGCGACCGAGACGTCGTTCAAACGAGCGGGCGACCCGGACCCGGAAGATTCAACGGATGAGGCGGTGGAGGGAGGCTCTTTTTCGACCGTCACCGAAACTTCCGCGCCAACCGAAACCGTCGCGTCGATTTTTTCGAGCTCCGTCTTCGTTTGTTGCGCCCCGCGCGACCGCAACGAGTACCCCCGGAGATCCTTCATTCCCAGATCCTTCATGCCCACCATGGTAAGCAAACTAGTTCGACTGCCGTGCGGCGTGCTCGGCATATTGGCCGGGGTCGAACCGCCGTTAGGGGTCTTAAGTCCCGGCACAGAGACGAAGCTCTCGTCTCTGTTTTCGACTCCGCCGGCGTCTAAACGGTCTTCAAAAAAATCAGCCGGCGCGTCTTTCAGCAACGGCGAATCTTCGTTGCACTGCAGCACCAGCACGTCTCCCTCGCGTAGCTTCACCTGGCCGAGCTTCCCATCAGGCGCGCGCCCGCCCCGCTGCATGGCGACGATCGCCGCGCCGTAGGTGGCTCGGAAGTTGACGTCCGCGGAGTTAAAGCCGACGAGCGCGCCGCCCGAACGCACGCGCACGCGCAACACGCTCTGCCCTTTCTCTTTGCTCGCCTGCGAGCCGGAGGTCGGGCTGAGCAGCGCTTCGATCACCGTCCGAATCTCCTCCCTAGTCGTGCTTTGGTCCATGCTCTGCAGCCGCCAGATGCTCACGCTGCGGTTCGCCACCACCGACGCCTCGCAGTGCAGGAGCTGCACGCGAAGCCGGTTCAGACCCTGGGAGATGTCGTGCAGCAGACCGGGACGGTCCGTCGCCGAGACGCCCAGCACCGTGCGAAGGCGCCTTCCGACGCCGTCGTCGGAGACGGAGTTGTCGTCTCTAACGTCGGGGTCGGGCTCGACCGTGACCCGCGGCGGGCCGAGCGCCTTCGCGGCGGCGTCGCGAGCCACCTCTTGGTCCCGCCGCTCACGCGCGGACAAATCCGTGCGCCGACGCGAACCGGAGTCGCGTCGGCGCCGGTCGTACAGTTTCAGCGCGCGGCGCTCGCCCGGGTCCACCGCAACCGCCGACGCGAACTCGGCGGCGGCGTCCGAGGGGCGCCGGTGCCGCCGCCGACGAACCGCGCCCGGCGGCGCGTCGCCGCCCGTCGCGGCGTCGCTCGCCGTGCGCCGCACGTCGCGCGAACGACGGCGCGTTGGAGGAGGCTCGTCGGAGGAAAAGACGGTCGCGCCCGACTCGCCGTCGCTCCACGCGCCGCGCGGCGTCGCGTCGAAACCCTCGCTCTCGCCCCCGGAAGTCGCGCTGGTCTCGCCCCCGGAGGTGTTCCGGTCGGAGGACTCGCCGCCCGAGCGCGCCCGGGAGCGGCGGGTCTTTCCGCTCTCGTCGCGCGCGCCGTTCTTCGTCTCCGACCACGCGCCTTTCGTCCCCCCGATGGCCTGGCTCCGCGCCATCATCTGAATCTCCATGAGCTCGGACATCTCCGGCACCGCCGCGGGGACGTCGAGCTCGCCGACGCTCGAGCTGGGCTTGAGCTTGGGTTTCCGAGCTTGGGTTGAGCTTGGGACATCGCTCCCAGCGCCGCCGCGCTCGGCGGCGTCCAGCGAGACGTCGTGGGAGGACGTCGAAGGAGGACGTCCGGTCGAAGCTTTTTCTTGGTCGGAGGTCTCGTCGGAGGTGTCGTCGTCGACGCTCTCGTCGTCGCTGCTCTCGTCGTGCTCCGCCGTCATCGCCTCGAGGCCGTGCTCGGCGCACACCGTGCCCAGATTCTCGACCATCCCGGTGAAGTACAGAACGTCCCCCTGCGCGAGGACGAAATCCGGCCCGACGGCACGCATTAACGTCTCGTCGCGGCGCACGGAGACGAGATACAGACCGGGAAGACCGCGCAAGCCGCTCCCCGCGACAGTCTTACCCACCGCCGCCGACCAAGGCTGAAGGCGCGCGCCGACGATGAGATCCTCGGTGGCGGCGCCGGCTGAGCCGGACCCCGCGCCGCCGCCCGCCGCTCTGCGCCGCGCGTTGTCGCTCGCGACCCTGCCTTTGGGAAGCAGCGCGCGCGACGCGAGGAGCATGTAGGTCATGCCCGTGAGCGCGCACGGTATGCCGTACAGGCCGAGGTCGAACAGACCCATTTTATGCGTCTCCGTCGCGGTGCCGTCGGCGCCGCGCCATTGCTGTAACATGCCTAATACGACGAGGTTGGTTGAGGTGCCTATGAGCGTGCACGTGCCTCCTAATATGCTCGCGAACGACAGCGGAATCATCACCTGCTCTTTCGGGATGTGGATGTTCTCCGCCCATCGCTGGACGATGGGGATCATCACCGCCACGACGGGGGTGTTGTTGAGAAACCCAGAGACGAGCGCGATGGGAACCATCAGTCTAACCTGCGCGCCGGCGATGGTTCGCGGCTTTCCCAAGAGCTTGGACATGTACCAGTCGAGCCCGCCGGTGGCGCTGATCCCGGCCGCGACCACGAACAGCGTCGCGACCGTGAGCAGACCCTCGTTGCTGAAGCCCGCGAGGCCCTCCTCCACGGAGACCACCCCCGCCGCCATGAGGATCGTCAGCGCGCCGATCATCACGTGGTCCGGCTGGACCACGTCCCACAGCAGGCACGCGAACGCGCCGACCACGATCACCACCGTGAACCATCCCTCCCAAGCCGCGCCCATCGCGGCGCTCGATCGGCCGACCTCGGCTTAGACGCGGCGCGTCGCGTGACGGAGGCGGCGTCCCTCCCGACCGCGAGAGACGTCCACCGCGGGACACGAGGTGCGTCTCGGTACGTTCGAGGCCGCGGCCGCTCGAATCTGGCTCGGCACCCGGCGGCGTCGAGACGCGGCACGCGTGTATCCGAGGCTGGCTCCGATCCCGCGGGGGGGCTCAAAAGCGGACGACCCCGGGTAGCGCACACCCGCGAGTCTCCGTCCCGAACTTGTCCGCGCGCGGCGACTCCCGGCGCGTCGGACTGTGCGGGCGCCGCCGCGTGTCGTCCTCCGACGACGCGCTTTTCGACGAGTGTCGAGATGCGATTCGAAATCCACGGCAGAGGAGAGCGGCGCGAAAATTGCGGATTGCCGAACGGACAGGCAGTCATTACATTTTGTAGAAATCGACAAATCGATGTTTCGTGTCGGAGGCCGACTTCGACAGAAAAACGGCACGACGAGGGAAAGTCCAGAGCCGTGGCGAACGGGATAGTTCGTCGCGTTGAAACGCATCGCGCGTCGACCACCGCGATGTCGCGATGTCGCGATAACGCGTTCCATCTTTTGGCGTTCACGTAGTGACAGCTCATAGACTTCGACGGCGTGTTCTCATCCTCATCCGTCTAAGCGCCTCCCCCCCAGAGTCCCGGCCCGAGCCCCACCAGGTCCTCGTCCGCGGCGATGGCGCTCGGCGTGCACCCGCCGCATTTAAGGA
>ENA-OUOG01001638-OUOG01001638.1-marine-metagenome-genome-assembly--contig:-NODE-1638-length-25380-cov-5.593250_pt1 | contig 25380 bp, 13 predicted proteins | sample MGYA00248635_ERZ508505 | MGnify/ENA primary metagenome ERZ508505 (study PRJEB26176, sample SAMN06267871) | marine metagenome | isolation source: Saanich Inlet, British Columbia, Canada | place: Pacific...
TGGTGGTCGACTTACCGGAGTCGACGTGACCGCAGATCACGATGGAAAGGTGTTCCTTGCCGTCGGTAGCCATGTTGTCTGCGACGCGGAGAGAGGAATGGAATAATGGATAAATCAGCGCGCCGTCCGTCGGGGGGATATGAGATCAGAGAAGGAGACTGATAAGAAACCCGGCGCGTGCGGCGCGAGCTTCGCGATTCCGGCCGCGCGAACGGCCGCGTCATCACGCACGGCACAGTTGAGCGAGCCGATCCGGGGCGGGGCGCGTTCTTGGCCCGCGCGATCGCGCTCGGCTCGCAGATCTGGCGCTTGTTTCTTGCGGCGCGAAAAAGCTGGCGAGATCGATCGGCGGCGGCGCGTGTTTCGGAAAAAAGCCACCGGCGCGCGCTCGACGCTCGCCGCGCGCCGCGCGCGCGCGGAATCGATCACCCGCTCGCGCGACGAGCGAATGTCCGCGAGGGGAGGGGAAACGGGATCTCGGTGCCCCGCGTACCTTGTTGGTGGTAGGTGAAGTTGGTGCGGGAAAAAGTAATCGGCCGATGTCGCGACGCCGGCTCAGGTGCACCAGCCGCCGGAGGCGACGGTCCGAGTCCGGAACCGCTGGAAATGGGAGGTGCACATTCTTCGTGCGCTATCGTGACTGTTTGCCTGTGCATCATCACGAAAGGCTAAAAAAAGGCCCATAAAAAACGTGTAACAGCTCTGAGCAAAAAGCAAGCCACGAGGAGATGGAACACCCCTCCGCGCATTGGGATACGCGTCGCGACGGTGACGCGCGGGGCGATTGACACACGAGAGGACGCGCATCGAGGAGGATGGCGCGCACGTGAGGGAGCGGCGCTACTCTCGATCGAGTGAGGAAAACAGGGACGCGGCGGTGCACCGCTCGGTCCGCGCCCCGAAGTCGCACGTCTCGCGCGAGTCGGCGCTCCACCATGGGACTCGGCCCGTCCAAGTGCTGCAAGAAGCCGGCGAAGGAGGGCGAGAAGACGCCCTTGCGCGGCGACCCCGAGCGCGGGCGCGGCGGCGCGAAGGCGGGGTTCTCGGGAAGGCGCGCGGATGACCGAGACGGCGGAGACGCGAGGGAAGGCGTGTCTCTGGAGTCCCCCGTCGATCCCGACCCGGGGGTGTTTTACGCCAAGCCCGCGTCGAAGTCCTCGCACTCCAGCGACCGCTCGGGGCGCGGCGGCCGCAAGAGCCGGCGCCGAGACCGGGACAAGAGCCGAGGCAGGGACGAGCGCCGGGACCGAGATAAGGACGACACATCCTCCAAGAGACACCACCGCCGGTCCAACGCGGAGAAGGTTGGGGAGGAACGCATCTTGGAATACCACCGCGAGCACCCCGAGCGCGCGCCGCTGCTGGGCTCGTCTTCCGAGGAGGAGTACGACGAGGAAGGCCACCCAGTTCCCAAGAACTGGATCGGTGTTTGTCCCGCGCGAACGCAGCACAGAGTCTGGTGGTGGTCGGTGACGTTCATCCTGTGCTTCATCCTGTGCGCGGGCGTGTTTCTCGGGTTCTCGCACTCGTTCTCGTGGGGAAACAGCGACGACGCGCCGGCGGCGCCGGCGCCGCGCGCGCCGGCGCCGCGCGCGGCGGCGGCGCGCGCGCCGTCATCGAAGTTCTCGCACTCGCTGCCCTCGGTCGACCCGAGCGGCGTCTCGGACGCCGCCGCGGCGGTGAGCAGCGTGGAGGAACAGCTGGAGGAGAAAACGGAAGAGCTGAAAGAAGAGGTGGAGGAGCTGGTTCCCGAGCCCCCGTTGGCGGTCGAGTGGGAGCGCGAGGCGGCGGAGGAGGCAAAGGAGAAGCGTTCGTCGAAGACCAGCGGCGCTTCTTCGTCGCACGCGTCGACGGGTCACGAGGAGAAGGCGGAGAAGGTGGAGAAGGTGGAGAAGCCGGAGAAGCCGGAGAAGGCGAAGAAGGTGGAGGAGGTGGAGAAGCCGGAGAAGCCGGAGAAGCCGGAGAAGCCGGAGAAGGCATCTTCGTCAAAGAAGAGTGGCTCTTCAGCGTTGCCGTTCCTCGCTTCGACGGGTCGCGAGGAGAAGGCGTCGAAGGCGTCGAAGGCATCGAAGGCATCGGAGGCATCGAAACACGCGACGAGTCACGCGACGAGTCGTTCGAAGGCGAGTCGCGTCGCGTCGAAACCGTCCACCGCCGGCGAACCGCGAACCGCGTCGGCGAAGAAACGCGACGACGCCGCCGACGCCGACGCCGCCGACGACAAAGAAGGCGCCGCGAAGCTGTTCACCATCTCCGACGACGTCGACTACGACCCGTTCGAGTCCTTAGCCGAGAATTCGTTCCCGAAAGCCCCGCGGCGCGTAGGCTTGGGCTCGCGGTGACGCGCGCCTTAGAGGCCTTAGAGAAGAAGACTTTTCACGAAGACTTTTGGAACAAACGCCGTCTTCGTCTTCGTCGCGAAAGATTTTCGTCGTCGAAAGCGTCGCACTTTATTAAACCCGCGCTCTCCTTTTCACGCTTTCACTTGCTCGCTTTCACTTCGCTCGCTTTTTTTTCGCGTAACACTTTTCACTCCGCCACCGTGGGCATGGGCTCCTTCGGGTCGAGGATCTGAATAAGGTTGTGGCGCTTGGAGTTGGCCTTGGCGAGATCCATCGCGGTGTCGCCGTCGGCGTTCTTCACCGACGCGTCGACACCCGCGGCGACGAGCTTGGAAACCGCCTCCGCGCCGCCAACCGTCACCGCGTACATTAAAGCTGTCCACCCGTCGCTGTCCTGCGCGTTCAGGTCCACCTTCTTCTCGATGAGCTAAAGAGGATGTGTTTTGAAGCGAGGAGGGGTATTAGGGTCGGGAGAGCGGGGAGTCAGACGCGGGGGAGTCGTATAGGACGCTTATACCCGAAACGCGGAGAGAAAGTCTTTCCGTCGAAAACGCTTTTTCGCGTGGATCGATCGACCCGACCCGCCGCGCGATCGCGCGAACCGGCGAGCGCGACCGTCTGTGACCCCGGAAGAAAAAGATCCCGTCGGTTTTGGCGCTGACGCGGATTTCCCGGGACCAGATCGGGGAACGAGCGCGATCGGGGCGTTTGTCACCCCGAGTGCGATCGCGGGCTCGCGGCCGGGTGGGGAGACGGGCTCGATGCCGCGAGCGGAAACGGTCCGTCTGAGCGCGCGGGAGACGTACGAAGTCGAGGACGGAGCCGTGCTTGTGCACGGCGGCGGTCATGGCGGCGGTGCCTCCGTCCGCATCCTTCAGGTCCAGCAGCGAAGGACCGCGCCCAATCGCTTTGAGGATCTCGGTGGAGCCGTTCGACGCGGCGATCATCGCGGCGGTCTTGCCGGCGTTCTGCGAAGCGGGAAACACGTGGAGTGGGTCGCGTGGGGGGGATCGGTCAGACGCGAAGGGAGGTCGGGGACTCGCGCGGCGCGGCGCGGCGAAGCGCCGGGAGGAGACGTGTCGGGAAAAAGCGCACGCGTCCGCCAACGAACGCGCGTGCGCGAATCGGTGGCGACTCTGCGTCTCGACGCGACGCGCGACGCGGGACTCGCGGGGACCGACGGGCCCCGATCGACGCGATCGAGGTGCGATGGTCCGTGGCGATGCCTCGATCGCGGGTCCTGACGAGACGGGGTCCCGACCGAGCCGCCCGGGCGACGAACGCGCTCAGCGTCCCGCTCTCGAAAAGCGCGTCGTCGTCGGCTGACGCACCTCGCCGTTGGCCTGGATGTCGGCGTCCGCGCCCGCGTCGAGGAGCTCGATGACTTTGTCGATGTTCCCGTCCGCGGCCGCGGACTGAAGCTGCGTCAGGCCGGTGAAGGTGTCGTGGTCGTCGATGCCCATCGGTGAAGTGTGTGAGGTGGTGGTAGGTGCGCAAGATGCAATGCGACCCGATCGCGGTGCAGGTGCGTAGAGTGCCGCGTCAGAGTTCAGAGATGCCGAATCGGCGGTGATTCGCGGTTCGGACGCTGAGGCGAATCGTTTGTGTGAAAATAGGCACTACGGTCAGACTCGCCCCGCGTCCTCCCAGGCGTCCTCGAAGTCGTCAAAGTCCTCGCGCCGCGGCCGTCGGCCCAGGCTCGAGTCCCGCAGGGACGCGCGCGCCTCCGCGGCGCGCTCTCTGCTCCTGCTCGACGCCTCCAGCGCGCCGCGCGCGCGGTCCGCGTCGAACGCGAACGCCGCCGCCGCCGCGCTTTTCGACGCGCCGCGACCAAAACGAAACGATTCCGCCGTCTCGGCGCGCGATTTCCCAAACGCGGAGGTCTCGCCGGCGCGAAGACGGCCCCCTTGGGGCGCGTTTTTCGCGGCGATCGCGGCCGCCTTCTTGGTCAGACGCACGACGGGCGCGCTGTTCGCGCGTCTCGCGCGATCCGCCCCCGCCCGGGAAGTGAAACGAGCGGACAAAAGCGCGCCGCCGGAGTTCCCGTCGGAGTTCCCGGGCGCGGAGCTTTCGCGCGCTTTACGTTTCGCGCGGCGGCTCTCGCGAAACGCGCGGAGCTTGCGCTCGGCGGATTTCGCCTCGCGGAGCGCCGCCTCCGTCACCTCGCGCGCGGTGCGCTCGAAACGCGCGTCGTCGATGTCCTCCTCCTCCGGAGCGAAGCGCATGAACCGCGAGTACGGCGAGGGGGGCGAGTCCGCGGAGGTCTCCAGACGCGACGAAAAAGCCGAAGGCGAAAGAGCCGAGCGTGAATAGTTCACAGGACTCGCCTCTTCTGTTCCGCCGCTCGAGGAACGCGTCCGCCCGCCGCCGCCGCCGAGCCCTTTTCGTACTGAGAGGTTCCCGGAACTCCGCCGCGCGGAGCGGTCCCGGTCCAGAGAGGGTCCCGGTTTTTCCGTCCCGCGAATTGTCGATAAACGCCCTTCGCCCTCACCGTCGCTCGCGCCTCGGTCCACGAGGCTGGGCGGCGGTTTTAAAGATGAGCCGAACACCACGCCGACGCGCGCGGGAGGCGGCGGCGCCTTCTTGAACTCCGCCGAGGCGACCACGTCGCGCGCGCGCCCGGGGGGCGGCGCCGGCGGCGCGTCGAGCGCCTCGCGCGCCTCCGCGGACGCCTCCGCGGTGGAACGCGCGAGCTGCATGATCCGGCGCGCGACGGCGGAGGGGAGTTTGGAGAGCTCGCCCGGCGCGAGCCGCAGGACGGTCACGCCGACGCCGCGCGCGGCGACGACGGTGAACGCGTGCCGCCCGAAACTCTTTTCGTTTTCTTCTCGCGCCGGCGTCCCGACGACTTTCGCTTTCTTCTCGCGCGGCACGAGGCACTCCTCGCCGAACACAGCCGGAGACACGAGGTCACCCAGCGGGACGTCGCGCACGCGCTCCACCAGGGGAGTGCCCGCCGCGCCGCCGCCCGTGCCGGTGCCGCGGCGGAGCCGCAGCGAGCCGCGCAGCGAGCCGCGCAGCGAGCCGCGCGAGTCGCGCAGCGAGTCGCGTACGCTTCCGTCCCAGAGCTCGTCGCGCTCGCTTTTGTCGCGTTCGAACGCGTCGTCGACGACGCCCCCCCCGCCGGCGGCGTCCACCAGCACGCGCGCCTTCGCGAACACCTCCGCGCGTCCCTCTTTGACGAAGAAGACCCCGCGCGCGACGTCCCCGGCGGTGACCACGCGGTCGCCCGGCGCCGCCTCGACGCGCTCCAGCGCGCGCGCGAGCGCCTTGAGGTCGGCGTCTGTCACCTCCGACTCCGGGAAGAGCTCCGCGGCGCGCAGGAACGCCGCCGTCTTCGCCGCCTCGCCCCTCTGCACCGCGTCGATCACGTCGTCGAAGGTTTCCTTCGGGATGATGAGCGCGGTCGTCTCCGAGAGCGCCACGAGCGTCGCGCACCGCGCCTCGCCTTTCCTCGCGCCGCGCACGGCGCCCAAACCGAACAGATCGCCGGTGCGGGTCCGGCGCGCGAACGGACCCGAGCCCGGCGGCGCGCCCAGCAGCTTGGCTTCGATCTCCCACCCTGGCTTTAACACGGGCGCGCGCTTCGCACCGTTTCTGTCCGCGACCGGAACCCCCGTGTCGTCCTCGCGCGCGACCCGGTACGGCGTCTTCCGCGGATAAACGTCCGGGTTCCACGGGTCGGGATCTAAATCCAAACTCTCCATCCCCTTGGCCGAGTCGCGCCGCTTGAACGTCGCGCACTCGCCGCCCACCAACACGAACGCGAAGTCGCCGCGCTCGCCCTCTTTCACCACGACGTCGCGTTCGCGGTACGTCGCCAGCGACGCGCCCGCGAAGAGCCGGGGCAAATACCGCGGGTGCAGTCCTCTAAACGCGGGCATGGACTTCACCGCGTCGACGAGCTCTTTTTCGAACCGCGCGTTTTCAAACGCGCCGGTCGCGCGAGACGCGTTCGAAAAAGCATCCTTCATGTCGTAGTACCGGCGGAACGCCGCCGTCGCCGCGCGGCGGTACATGTCGCGCGAGTACAGCAACGCGTCGCGCTGGAGCGTCTTCGCGCGGTCCGCGCCCGCGCGCGCCTCGGAAACGCCCTCGCGCGACTCGCGCACGAGGCGCTCAGCCTCGACGTCCGCGCGGCGCCGAGCCGCCTCCGCGTCCGCGGCGGCTTTGCGAGAAAAGCGCTTCGCCGCCATCGCGCGCACTTTCTCGGCGTACGCCTTCGCCTTCTCCGTCGTCGACGTCTCGAAACCTACGCGGGACGAGCCAGCCTGACGCTCGCGGGACGTCCCGGCGGTTTTTTGCGCCGGCGGACGAAGCGCCCTGGAGTCAGTCGCGGGAGGCGTGTTTCCGCCGAAGCGTTTCGTCGCGAGCGGCCCCCCGAACACCGAGAAGGTCGTCTTGGCCGGCGCCGACCGAGGCGCGGCGGGTTCCTTTCGCGTTTCGGAGTCGAAGGACGGCCCGCGGTTCTCGCCGTCCTCCGGAAAGGCGCCCGGCGTCGCCGGCGCCGAGGGGGCGCCGTCCAGGTCGTCCGCGAAAACGGACGACGAGAGCGACGAGCCCAGCCCGCTGCGCTCCGCGAACGAGCGCGTCAGGGACGACCGCGCCGACCGCACGGGGGACGACCGCGTCGCCGCGGAGTCCGCGGAAGGCGACGCGGCGGAGGACGCGAAAGGCGACGACCGCGACGCGCGCGACGCGCGCGTCGGCGACGCGAACGATTTCAGCGGCGAGAGCGTGCCGTATTCGCTCTCGGAGTCGTCGGGGATCGGACCGAGCAGGGCCTCTCGCCGCGCGCGCTCAGCCTCCGCGCGCGCCGCCGCGACCGCAGCCTCGGCGGCGGCGCGCTGGGCCTCCGCGGCACGCAGCGCGCGCTCAGCCTCCTCGGCGCGGCGCATCGCCGGATCGGAGCCTCCGTCGGCGTTCGAGGAGACGTCGCGCTGTGTTGTTTTCGGCGGCGACTCCCGCGCCGCTTCGAAGCTGACGCGCAGCGAGCGGGACGCGCGCGACGAGCCGCCCGCGGACCGCGGCGCCTGCGGCGTGGCGCTCTTGGGCGTGCGTTTGGGAGACGCGTCGCGACGCGTCGCGACAAAAGCTCTCGCCGGCGTAGACGCGTCGCTTACCTCGTCGTTTGCCGACGAAACCGCCGACGCCGGTCGGTTCTTCGCCGACGGGCTTTTGCGCGCGTTTTCGAGACGCTCGTAAAACTTCTCCTCGCCGGGATACATCACCCTCCGGTTGCGGGACTCGCGCCTCTTCTCCGCGAGCGCCGACTCGTTTGCCGCCGCCATGTCCGCCTCGAGACGCAGCTTCAGCCGCCGCGCGGCGGCGTTCGCGGCGCGCTCGGCGCTCGAAGACGGACCTCGCCGCGGCTTCGTCCCAAACGCCGCCTCCGGGCTTCGCGGAACGCTCCGACGCGCGCGATGCGACGGCGACGCCGCGTCGAACGAGCCGCTCGCCCGGACCGCCGCGCGAAACGCGGGCGACGCCGACGCGACCGCACGACCCTTCGTTTTTTGTCCCCCTGTCGCGCTCGTGATGATCGGACTCGAAGCGGACGCGCTCGGTGTCGTCCGTCTCGGAGGCGTCCGGACGTCGTCCTTCGCTCCCGAAACGCGCGTCGCCGCCGACGCGCCGCGCGCGCTCTTCGCCCGCTTCGGGGTGGCGCCCGCCGAAATCGCCGCCTCCCTCTCCTTCTCCTTCGCGGCGACGCGCCTCGCCTCGGAGAGCGCCTTGACGCGCTCGCGCGCGGCGCGGCCGCGCTGCACGCGCTGCACGCGGACGGCGGCGGCGTGCTCGACGTCGGGCGAGTGGGCTGTCGGACCCGGACCGGGACCCGTCGATTCCTGATTCGCGTTCGCTTCGCGAATCGGCGCGTCGCGCGCGCTCGAGCTCGACGGCCGGTCGCCGCGGATCCTCTGCTCGGAGGTGGCGCTCGGCGAAGACGGGGGTTTCGTCGGGGTCGGCGCGCGTCGCGGGGGGGGCGTCGACACCGGCGCCGGCGCCGGCCTCGCGGGCGACCGCGTCGCATTCGACGCGGTCGACTGGCGGTCGACGACACCGGGGGACCGCACGCGGCGTTCCGCCGCGTCGGGCTTGGGAGGCGACGCGACAGCGGGCTCCTGTGTCCCTTCCGCAGCCTGGAGCATGCGCCGCGCATCCTTCAGCGCGCGCGACGCCTCATCCGCGGCTCGTCGCGCGATGCTCGGAGGGCACTCGCGCGCGGCGCGCATCGTGTTCACTCGCATCGTCGCCTCCGAGGCGAGCCGGAGCGCCTCCTGCCTCTCGCGGTCGTCCGTAGCGAACGCGAAGCGCTCTTTGAGCTCCTGCGCGCGCGCCTCCGCCGCCTCGAGCTCGGCGTCATCGTGCGCGGCGCGTCCTATCTTCGGCGTCCCATCTTCGCCGTCGCCCATCGCGCCCGCACCCCTTGCGCCACCGCGTTTGAATCGTCCGAGGCGCGGAATCTCCCGAAAACGCTTCCAAGCGGAATCCACTGCGAGTCGAAGAGGCGTGCGGAGGTGAGGTCTGTGCGGTCTGCGCCGCGTTTGGTGTCGTCGTTACACGCCTTCGTCGCGGCTTCGCCGTCTACGGCCCCCAAGCTAATACGCACGTCCGCTCACGCGTTCACCCTCGTTTTCGCGCTCTCCCCGACCCTCCACTTGGCGTAGTCGTCCGCCACCGTGGCGTTGATGCTCCCCTGTAAGTTGGCGATGACGGTGTCGTTGATCAAGTTCACCGCGTCGTCAAACCCGGGCAAGATGGCGATCATCTCGTTGACGTCGGCGCTGAGGTTGACGGTGAGCTTCCCGAGCACCTTCCTGCCCGCCTTTCCGCCGGTGCGCGCCGGCTTCAGCGCGCCGTCCATCGAGAGCCACACCTTGCCGTTCACGCCGAGCTCATCGGGCAGGCCCTCGATGGTGAGGTCCTCGCTGCTCAGCCGCAGCTCGCCCGCGCGCGCTTCCAGCTTGAGCGTGGTGAACACCGTGGCGCGCCACTGCATGAACTCGAACGGGAGCAACTGCACGCGCCAGGTGGTGTCGTCGAGCTTCTCCCGGCGCGACTCGTCCGGGAAAGTCACGCCGATGATGCGCTCGCCGTCGCTGATGTACGTCGAGAAATCGTGCGTCTCGTCCTCGTCCTTGATGGTCAGGGTCATGGACCGGCTGCTGCGCCACGCCTTGCGCACGTCGCACCGGGTCAGCGTCGAGACGCGGCCGGCCGAGCGGGAGGGGGCGGAGGGCTTGAACGCGCGCGCGCCGCCGAGGAACGGGGAACGACGCGCGGAGGCGGTCGAGGCGGTGGCCGGGGTGGCGCACCGCGCGGTCCAGCTCGTCGTCGCCATGCCGCGCGCGGGTGGGTGTGGCGCCGGAACGAGCCAAGGCCACAGGCTGCCACGCGGCAGAATCGTCGATTCGCGCATCGGACGCATCGGACGGCGAGATCGCGCGAGTGTCGCCTTGATGAAAAAATCGCTGTCATTCACATTACAAGTCTTTGGGTCCGGCCCCGCGCGGCGCGCCGCGCGGTCTCGTCCCAGGAAAAGATGCCATCGCGCCTCCTCCGCCGCGCGATCGCGACGCGCGCGTCTCCCTCGTTCTCCGCTCGCGCCTCTCGGAACGAAGTCAATCTCCGTCCCGCGTCGAGCGCGCGTCGAGCATCGCGCCGCTCCCGCTCACGACCGAATCGCCGAGTAGTACAGCTCGACGTAATCGAGCGCGGGCCTGTTCCAGGACCAGTCCTGCCTCATGATGCGCTCCTGGAACTTGCGGAACCAAATGCGGTCGTTGTAGTACGTGTCCAGCGCGCGGTCCAGCGCGTACTCCAGCCCGCCCGCGTCCGTGCCCTCGAACGAAAATCCGTTGGTCGCGTCGCCGGTGACTTTCCAATCCGTCGACCCGTCAACCTCCCACGCCGCGCGGTCCTTCTCGTTGTCCACGTCGAAGATGGTGTCCCGCAGCCCGCCGGTGGCGCGCACCACCGGCACGGCACCGTACCGCATGGAGATCATCTGCGTCAGGCCGCAGGGCTCGAACATGGAGGGCACCAGGATGAAGTCCGCCGCCGCGTACACCAGGTGCGACAGGGGCTCGTCGAAGGCAAAGGCAAACGCCGCGTTGGGGCCGCCGATGGCCCCCGCCATCGCGTTGAAGTCGCCCTGCACCCTGGGGTCGGGCGCGGACCCGAGCAGCACGTACTGCGCACCGCGCTTCAGCGAGTGGTGGATGGAGTGCTTGATCAGGTCGAGGCCCTTCTGCGCAGTGAGGCGCGAGACGACCGCCACCATCGGCTGGTCCGAGCCCCAGGTGAGGCCGAAGCGCCCCTGGATCTCCTCGCGCGCGCGGCGCTTCCCCGCCTCGTGGGTGGAGGCGTCGTAGTTCATGGGCAGGAACTGGTCCGTGCTGGGGTCCCAGATCTCCGTGTCGATGCCGTTGCGCACGCCGTGGAACTTGTGCAGGTTGTCGCGCACGGCGGGGTGGCCGCTCACCTCGCCCGCGTACGACGGCGACACCGTCGTCGTGAGCTGCGAGTGGAACGACGCCTCGCCGATTTTCTGTTGGCCGTAGTTCATGTTGTGGATCGTAAACACAACCTTCGGCTTCCACAGCCCGTAGTTGTGGTAGTTGGTCCAGTACGACGACGCGACCGTCGCGGTGGACCAGTCGTGGCAGTGCAGGATGTCCGGCTGGCGGTTAGTCTGCAGCAAAAACTCCAGCGCGGCGTTGCAGAAAAAGTCAAACTTGACCCCGTCGTCGTTTCGCCCGTACACCGAGTCGACGGCGAACATCCCGTTTTGCGGCTCCACGAAAAACACCTGGACGTCCTCCACGATGTGCCTGGTGACGACGATGTTCGTGCCGAGCGCTTCGAAGGAAGCCTCGAACTCCATGTTGCCCAGCATGGGCGACGAGTTGAAGAACTGGTACTTGGGCAGGATCACCTCCACCAGGTTTCCCTCATCCTTGATGGCGCGCGCCAGCGCGGTGACGACGTCGCCCAAGCCGCCAACCTTGGCGATGGGCGCCATCTCGACGGCGATGTGCGCGATGTGCAGCGGCGGCTTCTCCACGGTGGAGTCCTCCACCGGGAAGTGGTAGTCGCGCCCGAAGTGGTTGTCGTACGTCGCGCCCTCGCCTATGCCGTCGGAGAAGACGAAATCCATCATCCACGCGTCTTCGGGAATCTTCACGGTGAACTCGACGAACGCGGACGCCTCCGTCGGCCGAGTCATCGCCGTCGCCGGAATAGCCTCCGTCTCGTGCGTCCAGCGGTTGAACCCGCCGGTGATGTACACGTCCTGCGCCATGCCGAGGTTGGTGTTCGTGGGGTGGTACGTGATCTTCACCTCGTCGCCCGCCTTGGGGTACGGGGGATCGCACGTGATGATGTGCTGCTGCTGGCGGCGCGTCACCAAAGTCGCCTCGCGGTGCGCGGCTTCGCGGCGCTTGCGGCGCTCCTTGGCGGCCAAACGCGCCGCCGCCTCCGCCTCTTCGCGCATCTTCGCGAGGTACACGATGCGTTCCTGAATGCGCGCGTCCCAGTCCTCGGTCGTGGCGTTGCCCTCGCCACCCTCCACTAACAGACGGTAGTCGTACCCGTCGTTGTTGTCCCAGTTCTCCTTCGAGTCGTCGGAAACAACCATGTCCACGGTGTACGCCGTGGGGGGAATCTCCACCGTCGCGCCGTACCACTCGTTTTCGGGATCCGCCGGCGCGCCCCGCACCGGATCCATGATGAGCTCCTGCTCGAACCCCTGGGCGAACTTGTTGAACCCGACGTGCAGCCGGACAGAGCCGCCCGGCCCGCCGATGGGGTTCAGCGCCTTGTTGAACATCATGAACACCTTCCCGGGCTTCACCCCGCGATCCGTCTTGAAGATGACGCGCCCATCCTTCTCCAGCTGCCCCTCCGGGACACCCTCCTTGCGCATGCCAGCCTCGTACTTCTCCGTCTCGCACTCCGCGGTGGCCTCCGCGAGGTCCTTCTCGTACGCCGCCTTGTCGCGCAGGAACTTCTCCACCTCCTCCTTGGTCTTGCCGTAGTGCACCTCCTGGAAGAAGTTGTCGCCGCCGGAGTTCTCGAAGTTGCCGTCCGCCTCAAACACAAAGTTGAAGCCGTACGCCAACTCGGGAACCTCAAACTCGGTGTACGCGTAGTCGTCCGCGTCGCTGCCGACGGGGATCATCGCCGTGTCCCACTCGTTCATCTTCCAGTCGTTGAAGCCCGCGAAGAAACGCACGTTGTGCTTCCCGCGGAGCGTGTCCGAGCGGCTCTTGTTCACGTACAGGCGCGCGGGGTTACCGACGACCAGCTTGTGCGGCACAGTGAAGAACAGGTTCTCGCCGCCGCCCATCATCTCCTTGATGTGATCGTGCGGGTCCTTCGCCACCTGCTCGGGGATGGTCTTCAAGAAAATCTCCTCCTTGCGCTTCGCCTCCGCGACCGCCTCGCGCTCCTTGCGGATCGCCTCCGCCTCCGCCTCCGCCTGCAGACGCAGAGCCTCCGCCTCGCGCTCAGCCTGCAGACGCGCCAGCTCCTGCGCCTGCGCCTGCGCCAGCTGCGCCTTCTCAAGCGCGATGGCGCGCTCGATCTCCTCGGGGGTCAGCACGGGCGAGTCCGTGTCGAAGACGGACGTCACGTCGGGCACCGCAGGCGCGGCAGGCGCCGGCGGGGGGGGGACCGCGGGCGCCGCCGCCGCAGGCGCCGGCGCCGCGGGCGCCGGGGGAGGCGTCACAGGCGCCGCCGCCGCGGGCGCCGGCGGAGGCGTCACAGGCGCGGCGGGGGGCACCGGGGCGGGCGCCGCGGCCGCGGGCGGCGGCGGCGGCGGGGCCGCGGGCGCCGCCTCCGCGACGGGCGGGGGCGGTGCCGCGGGCGCCGCCTCCGCGACGGGCGGGGGCGGTGCCGGCGCCGCGGGCTCCACCGGGGGAGGCGGCGGCGGCGGCGGGACCGCGGCGGGCGCCGCCTGTCCCGGGACGGTGAACTCCATGCTGGGAGGCGGAGGCGGGGCGCGCCTTTGAATGAACGACTGCGTCGCGGCGCCGTTGGTGGGCCGCGCGCCGTTCTGCGGGGGCGGCGCGCCGTTGGTCTGCGGCGGCACGGGGGGTTCCGTGGTGGTGGGCGCCTCCTTCCCGCCGCCGGGCTGCATCCACGCGGGGGGCTGGTCGCCCGCCTCGGCGCGCACCACGCGCGGGCCCGCCAGTTTCTGGCCAACCTTAGCCTTGCCGAGGGGCGCGCGCGCGCCGCGCGCGGGGCGGGCCGCGGCGCCGCGGCGCGCGTTCGCCGCGGCCACGGGGTTGGCGCGGGAGGGGGCACACGCCATCGCCTCCTGTCTCATCGCGAACGCCATCGTGCCGGCTTGGGTGGCGCGGTTCGACTACGCCTCCGCGACTCGAGCGGGAGATCTGTCAATCCCCAATGCCGTGAAAAAGGCAACAGCGGGACGACGTTCGCGCGCCTACGCCGGTCGAGCGAGCGTCGAGTTCTGGACGCGCGTCGAGCTGAGAACTCTCGCGGTGCGTAACCTGCGACTCGGGTCGCTACCGCGAGCGTGCCTCGATCGAAGGACGCGCGCGCGGCGTTATACGGAACGCGATGGCAACTCATTTCTTTATCCCTCGGCGCTTCCTCCCGCCATGACTTGCCACGAGGGTCTCTCCTTGTGCACAGCTGGCGCGCCGAGGGGCTCGGAAATGCGATCGATCCCGAATCAAGTGGTTTTTCGATCAGGTAAAAACCGGGGTCTATTCCTGGGTCGTTCGACTCTGCTTGAAAAAAGGCAGATATTATTTTTTCGCGCGAACTCGACCGCGTGTCATCGAGAAGAGAAAACACACGCGAGGCAGTCTAAGGAAAATGCATTTCAGCACGTTCGGGCACGTCCGCTCTCGACGGTTTTCAAGCGTCCGAGAACAATCATCGCCTCGACTCCGATGCGCGCGGTCGCGCGGTGCTCGGCGACGGCGTCGCAGCTCACCGCGGCGGTTCTGGTCCGGGAACGCGCGCGCGTGTCTGCTTTCCGAAGGCTCGGGTTCGTGGCCAACGAGCCGTGGGCGAGCGCGCCTCGCGTGGAGGAGAGCGCGAAAAAGCGCCCAGCGGCGGTTTCCGAGGCGGCGAACGCGATGGGCGCGACGCCGAGCGTCACCGCGCGGACGCCTCCGGTGGGCATGGCCGAGGTCCTCGAGCGTCTGCGGCGCTACCAGGACGCGTCGCGCGCGTCCGGGACGGACGCGCCCGAGCCCCTGGCGACGCGCACCGCGAGCGTGCTCGTCCCGCTCGTCACAGCCTCGAGCTGTGCGGCCGCGGGCGACGCCGGCGCGAAAAACGCGCGCCGCGACGAGCCGCGCGTGCTCCTGTGCACGCGCTCGGACTCTTTGTCGAGCCACGCGGGCGAGGTGTGTCTTCCCGGGGGCAAGAACGACTTTGGCGAGTCCGACGTGGACGCCGCGCTGAGAGAGGCGGACGAGGAGATCGGATTGCGATCCGACAAACACGACGTGGACGTCGTCGCGACGCTTCCCCCCTTTTTAAGCAAAGGCGGAGTCAGCGTGCGGCCGGTGATCGCGGCTGTCAAAAGCGACACCTTCGTACCGGTGTTGAACTCCGACGAAGTTAAGGAGACGTTCACGGTGCCGCTCGAGTCGTTCCTGGACGCTCAAGGACACTCGCACCGAGACTGGGAGTTCCTCCCCGGGCGAGTCATCCGCGTGCATTTCTTCGAGCGCGACGCACGCGTGGTGTGGGGCCTCACCGCGAGCGTGCTCGTCGAGACCGCGGAGGTGGCGTTCGGGCGAAAAGCCGCGTTCCGCAAGAACCCGCCCGGCGAAGGAGGCACGGACATACAGAGCATACGGGCAACTCCGGGGGATTTGGAGGACGACGCCGCCAAAGAAGCGCCGCGGCCGCGCGAGTCGAAAAAAAAAAACCGCGGAGACGTCGCGTCCAGGCTGTGACGCGCGAATATTAGCGAAAGAATGTGTCTTTTAACAACGACGCGAAAGTCTACGTATCATGTCTGTCGTGCTTTGGAGAACCGACCTTTTTGCGCGCGTCGCCACCCCACTCCCACGCGACCCGACTCAGTTCCAGTGTTGCTCGTGCTGGACGGGCTCGCAGTGCGGCGGGTCGATCTTGGCCCACTCGAACACCTTCTCCCACTTGAGCGCGGCGTGGTACCAGGAGAGGTCCTGCGACATCGCCTGGATCTGCATCGCGCGCCACATCCTGGGGTTCTCGTGGTACAGCTTGCACGCGTTGGAGACGCAGTACATGAACGACCCCACGTTCATCTCGTTGAACAACCACCCCGTGCCCGGGCCCAGATCCGCCATCTCCGCCTGGATGCCGTGGCGGTCGTTCGGGTCCTTGTCGCGAGCCACCGCCGCGGCGACGGCGATGTCCGGGTCGTCCTCCGCGTACGGGTTGTGCCGGACGACGGTGTCGTTCAGCCCCCCGGTGGCGTGCGCGATCGGCAGCGTGCCGTACCGCATGGCGTAGAGCTGATTCAAGCCGCACGGCTCGAACCGCGACGGCATCAGCAGAATGTCGCACCCCGCCGTGATCCGGTGCGCCATCGGCACGGAGAAACCGACCCACCCGCGGAACTTGTCGTGGTACGCCGACTCCGCCCACTGCATGAACTGCTCGAGCTCCTCCAACCCAGAGCCGAGCATGATCACCTGCACGTCCTCGTTCATCATGTCCGCGATGGAGTCACGGATCAGATCCGGTCCTTTCTGCCAATCTAAACGCCCGATGAATCCGAGAAGAGGCACGTCGTCCCTCACCTCCAAGCCCATCTCGCGCTGCAGCGCGCGCTTGCACTCCATCTTCCCAGACAAGTCGGACACGTCGAAGGGCGCCTCGATGTGCTCATCCCCAGAGGGGTTCCACTCGTCCATGTCGATGCCGTTCACCACGCCGTCCAGCCGGTGCACGCGCGTCTCGAGCATCGCCTCCAGGCCCTTGCCCCCGAGCGGCGTAATGATCTCCCTCGCGTACCCTTCACTAACCGTCAACACGCGGTCGCTCGTCGCGATCGCGCCCTTGAGGATGTTCACCACCAGCCCAAGGTCGAGCTCGTGCGCGCGCATGTGTTCCGGGAACTGGTACTCCAGGCACGAGTACCACTCCCCGGGGACGCCCAGGTTGCCGAACGTGACGTGCGGCTCCACGCCCTGGTGCAGGATGTTGTGGATCGCCGCGATGGTGCGCGCGTTTTTGTACGTGCCGTAGGGGCGGTACTTGGACGCGACCAGCAGCGGCACCAGCCCCGCGTGCCAGTCGTTCGCCACAAACACGACGTCGTCGCCGTACGTGCCCGTGAACCCGTTCGCGGACGCGCCCTCGCCGAAATCGATCACCAGCGGCGCCTCGCACGCGGCGTGCGACAACAGCGTGAAGCGGAACTGGTTATCGCCGTACCCGCCCTCCGCGTCGCCGTACAGCTCGCCGATGCGCTCGTACGAGTCGTGCTTGACAAACACAAAGTCGACGCCATCCTTCACCTGGTGCATGTACCCAACCTCGTGTAAGCCGCCGAAGCACTCCAGCATCTTGTTCGAGCACGTGTCGAACGCGCCCTGGAACAAAGTGTCCTCCTTCTTGCCCGTCTGGTAATACGGGCTCACCACCATCACGCGGTGCCCGCGCTTGACGAGCTCCCTAGGGAGCGCGCCGCACACGTCCGCCAGCCCGCCGGTTTTCGACCACGGCGCGACTTCGCTCGAGACGAATACGATGGACATGGGCTGCTCGGTCTTTTCGAACACGGGGGGGGGACGCGGCTTGACCCCCGTGCCCGCGGCGGCCGCCTGGCCTTTCCGGGCGCGAGCTTCCGCGTCCCTCTGCCTCGCGGCGCTCATCTTGTCGTACTCGGAAAACCCAACCCTCACGTCGCCCTCGCCCAAGTACGGCAGCTCCATCCCCAGGTACGCATCCTTGCTGGACGCCCCGCCCAGGTAGCTCATGTCCTTCGTTTTGGACTCGGGCTCCGGGTTGTTCGCGCGGTCGCGCTCCTCCTGCGCCAAGCGCAGAGCCTCCAGCGCCGCGTCGCTGAGATCCGTCTTGAGCTTCTCGTTGTCCTCCTTCAGGCGCTGGATCTGCGCGAAGATCTCCTCGGCTGTTTCAGAAAAAAGATGAAGATTTCGACGCGTTCGAGGACGGGAAGGAGGGGAGAGCGACGTCGGTCAGGCGTGCGCGCGCGCTTCGGCGCGGTCTGACGTCGAGATGTGTCGGTCATCGTCCGGGAAAACGCGACGGCGTCTCTCGGCGCGACAGCCGCGCCACCGAGATACCGCGCGGCTCGACAACCGAGAGCTTCGACGCGCTTCGCGGAGATGCGTCGGGAAGCGTAGGCGCGCGGCGGCGCCGCGCGGCGCGGCGTGGACGGGCGCGGCGGGGATGCGGAGGGTCGGAATCGCGGCGTACCTTGCGCGTCGAGATCTTCGTCGGCGACCGAGCGGGTCACCACGCGCGCGCGGCGCGCGGTGACGCGTCCGCGCGAGCCGCCGCTCGCGCGAACGACGGCGCGAGACGCACGGCCCGAGCCCGCCGAGGCGCGCGGCGCCAGGACGGCGCGGCCCGCGCCCGCGGCCGAGACACACGACATGACGGTCCGCGTGTTGCTTGGAGGGCGCGCGTACACCTGTGCTCCTCGCGTGCGCGGCTGAGGCGCGAGCGCGGGGCGTGCGAGGTGCGCGCCGGGTGGAATGCGAAACCCACCGCGGATACTTTGCCTGACAGTGGCGCAACGAAGGGCTCCCAGCGGCCGGGGCCAAATCGCACGGCCAACTCAGCCGCACAGGTTCGCGTTTCGGCTCGCGTTTGAAATGGCGCGGGCGGTTCGAGCACGCGCAAACAGTCACGAAAAACTACGGCCGCAATTTTTGGACTCGTCGCGAAGCGAACCGAGTGAACAGAACGCCCGCCGCTTCTCCTCAGCGCGTGAAGCGACTTTCGAACTCGGGGCACTACTGAGACGAGTCGACTCGAGACGCGCGAACCTTCAACCTTTTAGGGTTGCCACGATCGAGTCCGCGGACCGCTCGGACACTTTAAACGCGCGCGGAAGTCGCATAGAGGCACGAGGTGCGTCATCTCGCGAGCGCGCGTCGCCGTCCCGCGGCGTCCGCGCCGCGCACCGAGCCTCGCGTCGCGGTTCGCGCGCCGTTTTTTCATTCAGCTTTTCAGAGCGCTGCGCGGGCCCTCTCCGCGTCTCCGCGACGCGCTTCGCGCGTGCCGAACCTGACCCCCCGCGTTCCCCGCTCCCGCGCGCAGAAAGGAAAGATGGCTCAGACGCCCACGTTCAAGCTGATCCTCGTCGGTGACGGCGGTACCGGTGCGTGACCCTCCCCGCCCGCCCATCGCCGGCGCCGAAAAGAACAGGCTGCCGTGTTTTTTCAAGATCTGCGCGATCGCAGAAGATCCGGCCGCCTCGCGCGTCCCTCTCCGGGACCCTCCCCCGACCCCCGGATCGCGAAGCCCTCGCTGACACACCCCGCTCGCGTCCCTCTTCCCGGCGACACAGGCAAGACCACCTTCGTGAAGCGCCACTTGACCGGCGAGTTCGAGAAGAAGTACCTGCGTACGTGCCGCCCGCCGCCCACGGTCCTTTCCCCTCTCGCGAACATTCGACGTCCCGCCGCGGGTCGGCGAAAGACGCGGAAGACGCGCGTTTTCTTTTTTCGCTCTTTCCGCCGCCGCGTCGCGTCGAACGAACCTCTGACGTCTCCGCGTCTCCGCGCTCCGCGCCCGAAACTCACCACTCGTCGTGTCACAGCCACCGTGGGCGTCGCCGTGCACCCCCTCGAGTTCCACACCAACTGCGGCCCCATCCGCTTCGACTGCTGGGACACCGCCGGGCAGGAGAAGTTCGGCGGCTTGCGCGACGGGTACTACATCCACGGCCAGTGCGCTATTATCATGTTCGACGTGACCTCGCGCACGACGTACAAGAACGTGCCCACGTGGCACCGAGACATCACGCGCGTGTGCGAGGACATCCCCATCGTGCTGTGCGGGAACAAGGTGGACGTGCGCAACCGCCAGGTGCGCGCCAAGACCATCACCTTCCACCGCAAGAAGAACCTGCAGTACTACGAGCTCTCCGCCAAGTCCAACTACAACTTCGAGAAGCCCTTCCTGTACCTCGCGCGCAAGCTCGCGGGCGACCCGAACCTGCAGTTCGTGGAGTCGCCCGCGCTCGCGCCCCCGGAGGTCACCATCAACCCCGCGGAGCAGGCGCAGTACGAGGCGGAGCTCGCCAACGCCGCCGCGCAGCCGCTGCCCGACGAGGACGACGAGCTCGCCGACGCGTAAAGGAGCGCTTTTTCGCGAACGGAGCGAGGAGGAGAACAGGGAGAGAGGCGCGAACGTTTACGCACGTTCGCGCCGTCGACAAAAGCGCGAGGGGGCACGTGTTAGGAGGACTACTGTCTAAAAGATCTAAACGTTTTAACGACGTCACAAAAAGCGCGGAGGCTAAGCCCGCGCCGATTCGGTTTTCGGTTTCGATTCGAGCTCAAAGCGCGCGGGTCGTCGCGCGGGTCCCTCGTCACCCTCGCCTCGAGTTCGGGCTCGCGAACGCGCGCAGGTTCCCGGAGCTCGTCGCCGGCGAGAGGGGCAGGTTAGTGCTGTCGCTGGTCCTCAGCTGGTACTGCTTCACCGACTGCCACCGCGACCGCGCGCGCGACGAAGGCGTCAAAGGCTGGGTCTCGCCAAGAGAGGCGGCGCGCGGCAGCTTGTTGGTCGCCTCCAGCTCGTCGCGCGCGTGTTCGTCCAGCGACTGGTAGCACACCACGCACACGCACTTGCTCTCCGGGTCGCAGCGTCCCTTGGCGCCGTGCGGCGACGTCGCGGTGTGCGCCACGCAGTACGCGCGCTGACAAAGCCCGCAGTAGTGCTTCGCGGGCTTCATGCGGAACCCGGAAGTGCTCATCCACTTGTCCCAGCGCTTGGCGCAGCCCGCCACGCAGCATCGGCCTTTTTTCTTACCCACGCTCTCGAGCGCGGCGAGCTTCGCCTCGGCGAGCTTCGCTGTCTCGTCGTCGCTCTCGCCGTCGCCGGAGACGTTCCGCGAGTGCGCCGCCAACGCCACAGGGAGGCTCGCCGGAACGCGGTCCGGCGAGTCCTCCGAGCTCGCGTCCGCGTCGTTCGCGAGTCCTCCGCGATTGCCATCCGGAACGGAACCCGCGCGACGGGCCGTTTCGCCCGCGCGCGGGGCCACTTCCGCCACGCCCGCGGCGACGGCGGCGGCCATCGCGTCTTCGAACATGGCGCTCCGCCGACTCCGCGACCGCGCCTCCTCGGCGGCGTACGCCGGCGGGCTCGAGCCCGAGCCTACTCCTGTTCCGTTCACACCGACGGGCGTCCCCGGAACCGCCGGCGTTCCGCCCCCGGCGACGTCCGGACGAGGCTCGGGACCCGGACCCGCCGCGGCGCCGGCGGGACCCACCCGGCCCGCGTCGTCTCGGCGGATCGCGATGGCTCCGCGCGCGAGCGCGGCGGCGGCTTTGCGGAGCGCCGCCCCCCCCAGCGTCCCCGAGACGCCCATGAACGACGCCGCGCCGAACACGAACCTCGCCGTGACCCCCAAGACGAGCAGAGACGACGCGACGGCGCGCCAGAGCTTCGCCGAGACCGAAGGTCTCGTCTCGTCCTCCTCGATGGTGTTGATCTCGAGCCGGGCTTTCCGACGAACCGACTTTTGCGTTTTTAAATCGGCGCCGCGACCGGACCCGGCGAGCTTCGCGCCCGCGGCGTTGACGTCCACCACCTCGGACGGGTCCGAGTACCCGCTGCTGCCGTGCGCGCCCCACGCGACGACGCGGTACTGCCGCAGGCGCGCGGGCTGCCCGTCCGGGTTCACGACTCCGCCGCCGTCCTCTGTGTTTTCGTTTTCGTGAATCCTCGAGACGTGCGCGAGCTCCTCGGCGTCGAGCACGGCGTCTACTTGCCACTTGGGGTCGTCCCCCGCGCGTCGCTGCAGCACGTACGCGTGCACCGGCGGCACACCGAGCTCCTCGGGCGCGCGCCACTGCACGGCGACCGCGGTGGCGTTCAAGGCGACGGCGCGGACTCTTGTGGGCGATCCAGGCGGTTTGCCTAAACCGAGCAGTTGGCGTTTAAGCGCGCGGAGGATCTTCCCGTGGTGCATCTTCGACTTCACCCCGAGCTCGTCTCTTAACACCGCGCCGTGGTCGGCGACGAGCAAGGGAAAGTCCAGCGCGGTGACGGCGTTGTCGCTGAAGGCGTCCGCGTGTTGCGGAAGGCTCAGCCCGAACCGCACCCAGCGCGCGACTCGGTTGGGGGTGAGCAGCTGATTGTTGGCGCGCGTGATGTGCGTCATGAGCTCTTCCTCGCTGATCGTCGAGCCTTGGTCCCCGCCGTCGATCAGCGCCGTGGTGGACGCCGCCGCCGCGGCAATCTCCGACGCCTCGTCGAAGTCCTTGCCGCCCACGGAGTTCCCGACGTAAGCGCTGAGCTCATCCGTCTCGATCTGCCCGTCGCCATCCGCGTCGAGTCGCCGGAAAAACGCCCTTATGGAAAAGCGCTGTTTGTCGCTCGTCTGGATATCGCCCACCCGAGGGGGGTCGGCATCACCGCGAGGGGGGTCCGGCGTGCTCTTCCCCGCCGCGCTCGCCACCAGGAGCGCCGCGAGCACGCACCCCACGAGCGCCCCGCGCACCGCCCGCGCGCGTGACCCGCGCATAGCCGCTATGGGCCGATGGGCGCGTCGAAACATTAGAAGACCTCCGAACGCGCGGCTCGTCCAAATGCGTGTAGAACACGCGTCGATGTTAAAATGTGTGTCTTCACACGGTACACAAGTGTGGTGCGACGCAGACTGACACGCGCGCGGGCGTCGCGTCGGGTCCCCGGCAGGGCAAGTGACATGGGGAGCGGTCGCGGGACCACCTCCTCGGCGCCGCGGGGGTCGTCGCGCGGGTCGCGCGTCCCTGCTGGCGCCGGCCGACCGGCCAACTCGGCTGACGCGAGAAATGGTGACGGGGCGAGCGCGGGTCCGAGCAGCGTCTCGTCCGAGGACGCGCGCGCGGCCGTCGGGGGCGTCGCCGGCGTCCCTGTGCAGCACATGCGCGTGCGCTCCATCGGCGGGGGACGCGACGGGCCCTCTTCCACGGACTCGTCGCACGGCGGCGACGCCTCCGCGCAGAGCCTGTCGCTCAAGCCAAGGCATCGCCGGCGAGGCTCTCGCGAGTCCCTGGGAGGTGACAGCCTCGCGAGCGAGGACACGCACACCGTTCGGAGCGGTTTTTACCTACCTCCCCCCCCCTCGCTCCCGCGGCGGTGGACGCGCGGCGACGGCCTGGGCGCCGGGTCGTTCGGGTCCGTGTACCTCGGCCTGAACGCGGACACCGGCGAGCTGTTCGCGGTGAAGGAGGTGGAGGTGATGGACGACTCGGAGAAAGCGCGAGAGGCGGTGGCGCAGCTCGAGCGCGAGGTGCGCCTGCTGACCAAGCTGCAGCACCCCAACATCGTGCGCTACATAGGCACGGCGAGGGACGACGCGCGCCTTGTGAACGAGGGCGACGAGAGAAGGGACGACGACGAAGATCGTAAGATCGGCGCGTCTTCGCTGTTCATCTTCCTGGAGTACGTGCCCGGCGGCTCCATCGCCGGCTTGCTCGAGCGCTTCGGCCCGCTCGAGACCTCGGTGGTGTCCGTGTACGCGTCACAGATCCTGGTGGGCCTGGACTACCTGCACGCGCAGCGCGTCGCGCACAGGGACGTCAAGGGCGCGAACATCCTCGTCGAGAAGAGCGGCAGGGTCAAGCTCGCCGACTTTGGCATGGCCAAGACGCTCGTCGAGCAGGTCTCGGCGTCGGGGAGGCACGCCGAACGCGTTCCGTGTAGAGACGCCGACGACACCTCCCCGGTCGTTGCCGGCGCGGGTGACCGACCGACTGATTTATCGACCGACCTCGCCGTCGCGGCCTCCGATCGGCAGGCGTCGACGGGAAGTCACGGCGTTTCGAGCGGCGGCGGGACGGGAGACATGGCGGGCAGCGCGTTCTGGATGGCGCCCGAAGTCGTGCGGCGGCGCAAGGACATCGGCGCCGAGGCGGACATCTGGAGTATGGGGTGCGTGGTGCTGGAGATGGCGACGGGCGAGCCGCCGTGGAGCGAGTGCGGCGGGCAGGCGCAGGCCATCTACAAGATCGCGTCCACGAAGGAGCTCCCCGCGTTCCCCGAACCCTTCGATGACCTGGCGGAAGACTTCGTGCGGATGTGCCTGCGCCGCGACCCGGGGGAAAGGCCGAGCGCGGCGGAGCTGCTGACGCATCCGTTCGTCGCCGAAGCCGGCGGCGCCGCGGGAGACGTCCCGGCGCTCCGGTACGAGTACGAGGGCTACTGGAGCGGGGAGGACGACGCGGAGATGAAGTCGGGAGACGCCGGCGATCCTTCGCTCGACGCCGCCGCGACGCGCGTGACGAAAACGGCGGGCGGCGACGACCGCGACGAGCAAAACGGCTCTCCGCGCGCGAAAGAATCTCTCCGCGCCGAGGGATCCGACGCGTCGCTCGCGCGAGGAGACGCGACGCGACGCGCCGCGCCCTCCTCGCCCGCGATGGAGGACTGGCGCGTCGAGGTGGAGGCGATGCGCAGGCGGTTCGCGGAGGATTCTCTGGACGGCGACTCCGACGAGGGGGACGGCGCGGAGACGCGCGCGGCGCCCATCGCGGCCGCGCGCGCGCCGTCGGGGGCGATGCCTCGCCCGCCCACGCTCGCCGGGAGACGGTGAGCGACGAAAACGCAAACGAAAAGTACGTTCGTGAAACGGAACAAGTTATTACATCGCCGTCGCGCATACCGTATGACGCTCTCCTCTCACGAAACCCTCCTTCGCTTGTCGTGTTTTTTTGTCGCGTCGTTGCCACCGTTTCGAAACGCGTGGCGTGTCACTCCTCGCCGTCCGCGCGCATCAGCGCGCGCGACGCGTCGCGTTGAACCGCTCAAAGCAAAGTGCTCCTGAAGTGCGCGTCGTCGATGGTGGAGTACAGGTGGCCGTCGTTGACGAGCGACTCGACGGCTTCGCGCACCTGCGCGTCGGTGAACCGGCCGTTGAGCGCGGCGACGACGTCCGCGATGTTCACGCCGTTCGGGTCGTTCCCCTGGGGCCCGTTGAAGATGGAAAACACCTGGTCGCTGCAGGACCCGCCCGCGGCGGGCGCCGCGGCGGCGCCGGGCGCCGCGTACGCGGTGTCCGCGGGAGCCGGCGCGGCGGCGGCGGGCGCGTTCGCGGCGCGCGCGCCGTTGTGCGCGTTGCAGTACACAACCTCGAGGAAGTGGTAGGTGATCTCGTTGAAGTCCGTGACCGGCCTTAAGTTGAACGCGATCACCGAGCGCACGCCCTGGAAAACGCGCACGTGCCCGTACACGCGCACGTACTGGCCCACGGCGACGGCGCCCTTGGCGTGTTCGTCCTCGGCATCCACCCAGCGCTTGACGTTCACCGTGCCGGTGCCGTCGTCGATCACGTACTCCTGCGTCGTCGCCGAGACGTTCTCCTTCACGACCTTGCCGAGCAAAGTCAGGTTGTGCACCTCCTCGCCGTTCACTTTGAACGCGTCATCCTGCGTCGGGGGGTTGAAAGGTGAGAACGAGGGACGACCGAAAAAACAAAAATCGGTGACTGCGCGGTTCGGTCGGGGGTTTGAAAACGCCGAACGCGAGATCGGAGAGACGGGGCGGCGAGACGCGCGCGTCGCCGGTCGGCGGAGGCGGGTTCGGCGCACGCACCACGCCGGAGGCGTTGACGGAGGTCTCCAGCTGCTTCACGGTGAGGGGCACGAGGGACTCCGCGCGACCCTGGCCGCGCTGTTACGGGAGATGAGGGGAGACAGGAGACGCGTGTGTGAGTGCCCAGAAAGTTTGAAACCCGCGACGCGCGCTTTCGACCCATCGCGGGTACCATCGCGAGGCCTGACGGACGAAAACGCGCGCGTCGCACGCGCGCGTCGCGCGGTATCGGTCGGGCGGTAGACGCGAACGAGCCGGGTCATCGCCTCCCCTCGGGGTCCGT
>ENA-OUOG01001639-OUOG01001639.1-marine-metagenome-genome-assembly--contig:-NODE-1639-length-25369-cov-5.823897_pt1 | contig 25369 bp, 10 predicted proteins | sample MGYA00248635_ERZ508505 | MGnify/ENA primary metagenome ERZ508505 (study PRJEB26176, sample SAMN06267871) | marine metagenome | isolation source: Saanich Inlet, British Columbia, Canada | place: Pacific...
CGGCGCGGGCGCGGGCGCCGGCGCGGGCGCGGGCGCTTTCGCGGCGACGGGCGCCGTCTTGGCGGGCGCCGCGACGGGGGGCGGGGGAAACGCGGGCTCGGGCATGGCATTCTTCTTCGCCTCGGCGGGCTCCCGCGCTTCCGAGCCGAGCGCCGGTTTGGCGACGGACGAGGAAGCCGCCTTCTTCGCCGCGCTCGCCTGGAGCGCCGCCTTGGCGGCGAGCATCTCCTCGCGCGCCGCCGCCAGCTGCGCCTCCGCCGCCGCCTTCGCCGCGGCGAGCTCGCGTTGCTTCTTCTGCGCGGGCGTCAGCGCGGGCTCCGAGACATCCTCGGATGCCGCCGGCGCGCTTTTGTTCTGCGGCTGCGCCTCCGCCTTGGCCTTTCTGGCCTTGGCGGCGAGCGCCTCCATCTGCAGCTTGACGCGCTTGGCGGCTTCCGCCTTGACCCGCGCCTTGTCGCGCGCGATCTCGGCTTCCTGCTGCAGGCGCGCCTTGAGCACGGCGATTTCGTCGTCGCCGAACGCGCCGAGTCCGTCGTCGCCGTCCAGGGACGCGAGCTCGAGCGTCTTGGCCGCCTCGGCGTCCGCGCTGCGCGCCGCCTCCTCGGCGGTCTTCGCCACCAACACCTCCGCGGCGGCGGCGATGCGCGCGTGCAAGTCATCCTCCTCCTCGACGGCGGCGGCGGCGTCGGCGGCGCCGATGTCCGCGACGTCCGTCTCGAAGGCGAGCTCCAGAGACCGCACCGCGTCGAGGTCTTCCGTGATTTTCTTCTCCGACGTCTCGGATCCGGTGATATCGGAAGCGCCCTTCGCGATGGTCTTCGCCTTCTCGATGCGGTCCATCGACGCCTTCTTCTCCGCCTCGAGCGCCTCCGCCTCCGCGTTCTCGATGGCGGCGATCTTCGCGGGGTCGTAGTACTCGCGTTCCTTGACGATGTCCGCCGCGATCTTGAGCAGCTGCAGCTCGGGAACCGTGGGCGTGTGCATGGGCGCGTCCTCCCCGAACTCGGTGTCGAGGCTGTACCTGCGCCGGACGTCGTTCAGGTTGCCTCCGGCGAGCATCTCGAGCTTCAGGTCCACGAGCGCCGCCTGGTACTCGCGCACCTGCCACTCGCGGCTGGTGTTCTCGGGCTTGCCAGCCTCCTCCCAGCGCACGAACGAGCGAATCTCGGTGAGCTTGGGAGGGATGACGATGGAGTCGAGCATGCCCGCGGGGAGCACCTTCTTCAGGCGGTACTCCACGAGGCGCACAGCCTCGGCGCTGATGCGCGCCTCGCGCTGCTCGTCCGTCTCCGCGGGGCCAGGCGTCTCCGCGGCCGCGCGGACCGCGACGCGCCGGGGCACGCGAATTGAAACAACGGGCGCGCGTCGCGCGCCGCGCGCGAGGCCGCCGTGGTCGGGCGCGCGACGCGCGCCCGGGGCGAGGGTCGCGCCGCCGAGGGCGACGGGGAGCACCATCGGAGTGGTGTGCGTGTTCGTGAGCGTGCGTGTGCGCGCGCGTGTGACGACGGCCGCGGTCGAGGACGCGGCACGTTCTCGGAAATTTCAAAAAAAACAGGTGTGAACGAGGTTTTTGAACTGTAACGGTTGCCGAAGCGGCCAACTGGCAGTGGTGAGTCACGCCGCAAAATCTTTTTTCTGCCTCAGCATGCTCAGGCTGTGGGCCTCCTTGTTGGTTTTTCTCGATAGAGATGGGACTCGAGGGGGGGCGCCCACCCAGTGGCATGTCGCGTCGCGGGTGGCGCGCGGCGGCGAGCCTTGTCCGACACGCGAGCGCATCCGCGGTCGATGCCGCCCCCGGTGCGTGCCGGGCCGCGCGACGCGTTCCGACGCGACGCGTCCCCGAGGCGGTCGGCGCGTCGGTGACCGACGCGCGCGCCACCGCCGCGTTTCCCCGGTCGATCCGGCGCTGGGTCGCGGCGCCCGACAACGCGCGACCGCTGGAGCCCGTCGGCAGGCACCTGTCGACCGCGGCGCCCGGCGTCGCGGACGATGACCTTCCGCGCTGGGAGACCGTCGTCGGCCTGGAGCTCCACGTGCAGCTGGGCACGGCCACCAAGCTCTTCTCCGCTGCGCCGAGGCGGGCGTCTTCTCCCGACGGGAGCGGTTCTCTCTCGGAGAGCGCGCCCAACGTCGCCGTCGCGGCGTTCGACGCGGCGTGGCCCGGCGCGCTCCCCTCTCTGAACCGGCGCGCGCTCGAGCTCGCCGCGCGGCTCGGGATCGCGCTCGGCGGCGAAGTCGCAAAAAGAACGAGCTTCGACCGGAAGCACTACCACTACGCGGACCAGCCGCACGGGTACCAGATCACGCAACAAAGAGAACCCGTCGTTACCGGCGGCGGAATAGACGTCTTCGTCAAAAACGATACGCGGAGCGCTGTGGGTCGCTCATCAGTCACGAACAAAAGCTCGGTTGACGTGGAAGAACCGAACGACTCTTCTCGTCGGTCAAACGTGAGACTCCGTGTCGAGCGGCTTCAGCTCGAGACGGACACGGGCAAGAGCGCGACGCGTTTTTTTCCCGACGCGAAACTCGCGTCGAAGACGAAAAAAAAAAGCGGAACCCGCGAGTGGTTGGTGGATTACAACCGCGCGGGGTGCGCTCTGGTGGAGATCGTGACTCTTCCTGATCTGCGATCGGCGGAGGAGGCGGTTGCGGCGGTGGAGGCGTTCCAAAGAGCCGTGCGCTTCCTGGAGGTGGGAGACGCGAACATGGAGGACGGATCGCTGCGCGCGGACGTCAACGTCTCCGTGCGGCGCGTTTCGCGTTTTTCGAAAAACGCCGAAAACGAAGAACCCTTCGGCGAGCGGTGCGAGATCAAGAACCTCAACTCGACTAGGTCCGTGCTTCGCGCGGTGCGTCACGAGGCGGCGAGGCAGATCGCGATTCTCGAAAACGGAGGGGTGGTGAACCGGGAGACGCGCGGATTCGACGCCGAGACGGGGACGACGATCGCGCTTCGCGGCAAAGAAGTAGTCGCCGATTACCGGTTCGCGCCCGAACCGGACGTTCCGACGACGTACTTCACGGACGCGGACATCGCGGAGATGGCGCGTGGTGTTCCCGAGCTCCCCGACGCCGCCAAACAAAGGCTGGTGGACCCGGAAGGCGAGCACAGGTTAAAGGCGGCCGTCGCGGACACGCTCGTCTCTCACCCGACCACGCTGGACGCCTACGAGCGCGCGCTCGCCGCCGCGCGCGCGACGTTGGCGTCGGAAAAATCGTCGGAAAAGCGCGCGAACGCGGAATCGGATCTGGCTCGAACCGTCGCGCACTGGGTGGTGGGCGAGCTCGTGGGCGCGGCGAAGCGCGCGAAGGTGGTGCGCCGAGCCAACGCGCCGCTCGCGCACTTGCCCGGCGGCGCGACGCCGGAGGCGATTGGCGAGCTCCTGGGTCTGGCGGCGGCGGGGAAGTGCACGGCGCGCATGGCCAAGGCGGCGACCGCGGCGATGCTCGTCGCGGAGCCGAGCGTGGATCACTCGGGATCACGGAGATCGTGGCCGACCGCGCGACAGACGCTCGTGTCGTTGTTCGGGTCAGAGGCGGAGCGGGAAGAAGCGAAGGGCGACTTTCCGACGGAGGAGGAAACGAAAGACGGCGGGGACGAAGGGAACGAGCGCGCTCTGCGTTTGCTCTGCGTCGCCGTCGTGGCGGAGAAGCCGATGGAAGCCGCGCTGTTCCGCGGCGGCAAGACTCGGCTCATGGGCGCGTTCGTGGGGGAGATCATGCGTCGCACGAAGGGGCGCGCCGACCCGAGACGCGCCGCCGAGATGGTCAAGGAGGCGCTTCTCGCCGACGACGGACCTTCGCGCACGAAACGCGAGAGTGACGAATGAATGATCTCCCGAGCGACGCCTTTGGAAAGGAGACGAGAACGCGCGATGGACGAGAGTCGTTATTACGTACCTTCAAGGTAATAGACTCGTCGGGAACGTGACACTTCGAAAACTACGCGCGCCTTCTACGGCTTTCACACGGCTTTCAGCACTCCCACGGCGACGATCTCGCCGGCGTCCCCGTCGTCCGCCTCCGTCTTGAAGTCGTCCGCGCGCGCGCGCACGACGACGGCTTTCCCGGCGACGCACTCCGTTTTTTTCGGGTTGAGCGAGACGTACAGGTCCTTGAATTTTTTCTCGTCGCCCGCGACGTTCCCGTCGGCGTCCGCGACTAGGTTGCCGAGGTCGCCGGCGTGCCTGTTCCACTGGCACCCCTCGCCCACGAAGTGGCACGCGCTCGCGCCGAATTTCTTAATGGAGCTCGGCGAGCCGTGCGGGCGCCCGTCGGGGTTGAACGACGCTCCGACGGCGCCGGAGGCTTCGTCGACGTCGTGCACGTTGAGCCCGTGCGCGCCGGGCGACAGACCGCGCACCGAGGGGGACACGAACACAACCTCCTGGCCGGACTTGTTCAGAGCCGCCTCGAAGCGGATCGAGCCGGAGACCTGCGCGTGCCCCGGCGTGGGGACCAGCTCGGCGACGTACGCGGCGGGGGGCTTCGGCGCGCCCGCGAGCGCGGGCGCGGGCGACGCCGCGACCAGCACCGCCGCGGCGAACGCCGCGCATCGCGACCGCGCGTCGTGAAGCTGAGCTGGCACCGCATCGCGGGACGAGCGCTCGGCGCGGACCGCGACCACCGAGCCGGCGCGACGCGCGGGACCGCGCGCGGTGCGCGGCGAAGCCGCGCGCGTGAACGCGAGCGCACGCGAGGACGCGAGCGAGGACATGAGCGACGCGTGACGGCGCGGCGGGGAGTGCCGTCGACGGATGTCGCACGCTCGCGGATAAAAAAAACCACGAGAGCGTCTTCGGAGGTCGTTGTGCATCGAAACGGCGCTTGTGATAAAGCAATCAGATTACGTCGCCTACATCCCGTGGTAGCCGATCCACGTCTCCTTGGGCCTGAAGCGGCTCTTCCTGGCCCACGACGCCTCCTTCGCGAGGTCTTTCTCGCGGCACCACGTCCCGCGCTCGGTCAACACGCACTCCTCCTTCTTGTAGTACTTGCCGTTCCAGCACCGCACGTACCCGCCCGCCTCGAACCCGGCCTTGATCTCCTGGAACAGCAAATACGCCTCCGTGCCTTCGTCCGGACCTAAACGAAACCGCATCGAGAGCTCCTCGTCCGTCTTATCCAAATCGTTCCGCCACAAAGGCGGAATCACAGCGTCGTTCGGGTCCGGTTCCCACTCGTTGTTCGGGTCGGACCAACGATTCGTGATCGCGTCGAACTCAGCTCTGTACGACCGTAAACGCCGACGCTCGCCGGGGGTCAAACCGTCGGACCCGACGGTTTGGTGCGCGCCGGCGCGCATAAACGTTAATCCGTCGCGCTCGGACTCCTTCGACTGTTTCGTCTCTTCTTCGTCTCCGAGCCGCGCCGTTCCCGCCGCCACGTCCGTTTCGGAAGGCATCCCCGCGAACCGCGCGCCTTTCGTCTTCGCCTCCAGCGCGGGGATTAAATCGTCGCGCAACTCCGCTAAACGCTCGTCGTCCGCGGCTTTGGTGAAGCGCTTGAACTCCTTTTTGAGCCAGTCGGGGTCCTCCGCTAAGTTCTCGCGCATCGCGATCACCGACCACGGCTCTTGCGGGATCTCGCGGAACCGCTCGTGCGGGGGCTTCTTGAGCTCGGGCATGTAATCCACCAGCTCGACGTCCTCGCGCTTCTTGCCGTAAGGGCGCCCCTCGAGGCGGTCGCGGTGGTGAGGAATCTCCAGCGAAACCTGCGGGTAGTACTTCTCCACGGCGTGTTTTGTCTTCGCTCGCGGATCGGCGATGACCCTCGTGCCGTTCGCGAGCTCCTCGTCCTCGGAGGTGAGCGGCTTGCACGGCGTGTCCGGCCCCTTCGTGGGAAACGAACCGGCGACGGGCGGGTGTTCGTCTAAAATCTCGTTCAGACGCTCGCCGGACAGCGTGTCGTTCGCCAACAGCTCCTCGTACGCGGCGTCGAACGCCTGCGCGTGCGCCGCAATCACGGCTTTCGCGTTGGCCATCGCTTCGTTGACGATTTGCAAAATCTTGCGCTCGGCGTACTGGTAGTGGTCGAAATCCGCCGCGCGGCCGTACCCGTGGATCTTGCGGTTCCACTCGTGCCGGTTCACCTCGCCCGTCGACGCGACGCTGGACTTGCGCGACGCCAGGTGGCGCTCCGGGGTGAACAGAGTGTCGGGGTCGTACGTGTACGTGGTCACCAAATCGGGTTGGCCCAGCGCGTAGTTCACCACGACGTTGCGCGTCAAATCGTTCGCGTCGCGAACGTCGTCGCTTCCGTAGCTCGTCGCGTCGTCGCCGAAGTACACCTCCTCGGCGGCGCGCCCCGCGAGAAGCACCTGCACGCGCTCGAGAAGCCGCGCGCGCGTCGGGAACAGGTAATCCTCGTCTCGCTTGCGGTTGTACGTGGTCTGCGTCGGGTCTCTTCCTCGAGGCACGATGGACACGCGCTCCACCGGCTCGATTAACCCGTTGCAGCGCTGCAGCACAGACGCGACGAGCGCGTGCCCGAGCTCGTGCCGCGTCAAGCGGTGCACCATCTCGTTTTGCTTGTCCACGCTGGGGTGCCTTAACCCGTTCGTCACGCGGTCCGTCGCCTCGAGCACGTCGCACGCCTCGATCACGTCGCCGCCGCGTCTGACGGAGATGGCCGCCGCCTCGTTGCAGATGTTCGCCAGCTCCGCGCCGGACAAGCCGGGCAGGTTCTTCGCGAATTGCAGCGTGTCGATGCTCGGGTCGACGTTTCGCTTCGCGAGGTGGATCTGTAAGATCTTCGCGCGCGCGTCGATGCCGGGCGCGGGGACGGTGACTTTGCGGTCGAATCGCCCGGGGCGCATCAAAGCCGGGTCGAGCAGGTCGGCGCGGTTCGTGGCGCCGACGAAAACCACGCCGGTGTCCGGCGTGAACCCATCCATCTCCGTCAAGAGCTGATTCAAAGTCTGTTCGTGTTCCTCCGTCCCGCGCGTTCCCGCCGCCGCGCGCTTCGTGCCGAGCGCGTCGATTTCGTCCACGAAGATCAAGCAGGGCGCGTTGAGTCGCGCTCTTTTGAACAGATCGCGCACGCGCGCCGCGCCGACGCCGACGATGATCTCGACGAACTCCGAGCCGGACATCGAGTAGAAGGGCACGTTCGCTTCGCCCGCGATGGCTTTCGCGATGAGAGTCTTGCCCACGCCCGGACCACCCTCCATCAGTAACCCCTTGGGGGGCTTGGCGCCCAGCCGCCGGAACTTCTCCGGGCTCTTCAGGAACGCGATCACCTCGTTCAGGTCCTCGACGATGTTCTCCAGGCCGCCGACGTCTTCCAAAGTCACGTCCACCTGCGCGTCCTTGCGCGCGTCCGCGCGCGACTGCGCGAATTCCATCGCCTGGATCGCATCCGTGGGAATGCTGTGCTTGCGCTTGATGCCCAGGTAGATGGATCCCGTGAGGAACGCGAACCCGCCGAACGCGCTGCCGAGGTATTGCCACGAGTTGAACTTCGTGGATTCCGGTTTCTGGTGATACGTGTACCACGTCGCGGCGGAGTCCGCGTAATCACGCACCGCCCGGTCCATGTCCTCGTTCACGCCGTCCACCCAATACACGACGTCGTCGTCTTTACACCGCACGACGTACCGCCGCGCGCGGAGCGGGTCGCGGAAAAACGTCGGGGGCCACTTTTCGTTTCGCCGCGGCGGGTCCCACACTTCAAACGTCTTCAGTCGACCGTCGCGCATCTTCTGATGGAACACCGAGGTTTGCATTTGCGGCATTTGATCCCACCTAGGTTCCTCGGAGTCGGGGTGCTTACCCATCATTTCTAAGTTAATCGTCGCGCGCGGCGTTTTGCCCTGCCCGGGATCGCGCATTTTATCATCCTTGCCAACCATGTCGCCCAGCATCGGGCCTTTTTCGCGGATGCGATCCTTCGCGCGCGTAGTGAACTGGCGGTAGTTCGGGTTGGACTGGCGCTCCTGCGCGGCCCACTGCTCGTCCGTCATGCCGCGAGGGCGCAGCGAGCCGCGAGCCACCACGCGCGCGCCTCGGCGCGTCGAAACCTCGCGCGACGCATCGACGCGAGCCTCGCGAGGCGCCGGCGAGGCGGAGACGCGCGCGTGGGGAGCGGCGCAGGCCGTCACGCCTCGTTCGCGGCGCGCGCGCGCGCGCGACCCGACGAGTCGAGCGTCGCGCACGGCGGTGCCGGAGACGGCGGCGCCGAATCCCGGGCGCGCGCGCACGGGCGTCGCTCGGATCGCCCCGCGCACCGCCGCTGGTCGCGTCGCATTGCTTCCCGCGGTGCAAACCACCGGCGCGGCGCGAACCGAGGCGGTCGCCATCGCCCTCGTCGAACACACGCGGAGACCGACGACGCCGAACGAGCTCGCCGCGCGCCGCGCCCCCCGGGGATCGACCGCGTCGCGTCTGTGCGTCTCGGTGTGCGGGCGCGCGGAGCCGCCGATGAGGTTTTCAGAGTGCAGGGTTTATCCGAAATTGGACGGAATCCAGGGTCTGTGAATCGGGTTTCGTCAAAGGAGGGCGCGATCGCCTCGCGTGCGCTTTTCTCTCCGTGTGAAGGTTGTGTAAAAACGGACGAGACGTCTTCGGACGATTCGGAATGACATATTTTGAGACGACAAGGGTGTCACGCGACGCGCGCTCTTCGCGCGCGCGTGTTCGGGCTCGCGGCGAGCCCCATCATCCCCATGCCTTCTGCGAGTCCCCGCGCCTCGTCCGCCTCGCCCTCGGAAGCCGAGCCCTGCTGCGCCTCGCCGTCCGTCTCGACCCACTCCGAGTCCGAGTCCGAGTCCGAGTCCCCGTCGCGACGAGAGGCGCCCAACGTTTCGGCGCCGTTTTTTCGTCGCCGCGACGTCTCCGTCGTCTTCTCCCGCGCTTCCCGCCGCGCGCGGCGCAGGAACGCGGCGTGCGCCCGCGCGAGCCTCGCGGAGTACGGGCGCACGGGCGCGACGATCGCGAGCGTCCTCGCCCTCGAGTCGAACACCACGCCCGCGTCGTCGTCGTCCACCGGGAAGGGCAAAAGAACCTCCAAAAACACGTGCTTCTCCGCCGAGACGCTTTTTTCTTGTTTCCTCTTCGCGTCGCGCCGCGTCGACACCGAAACCGTCGCGTCCGTCATCTCCACGCGGAGCGCGCTCGCGCTAGAAACCGTGGGCAGCTTCACGGTGACGGTGACCTTCGCGGGCCACGGCGAGGCGCGAAGGCGGCTTCGAGAAAAGGTCTCTTCCTCGGAAGAGTCTTCCGATAAGGAGTCTTCCGAGACGTCCGCGGACGCGACGTCGTCGTCGTCGTCGTCGCGCGCGCTTTTTTTCTGCGCGCCCGACGTCTTCACGTCGTACTCGGGCGTCAAAAGCTTCGTTCCCGTCTCGTCTTTGGCTTTCGCACCGTTCGCGTCGCCTCGCATCGCCTCGCGTCGCTGACGCACGCGTTTCTGACGCGCAGCCTCGGCAGCCTCCAGCGTTTCCTTACGCGCCTGCTGCGCCGGCGTGCGCGTCGGGGGCGCGCCGCGCGGCGCGCGGCGCTCGTAGAAGAGGAGGTACGCTTTTTGTTTCAGCGCCGTCGCCTCGGTGGTCTTCGTCACGGCGCCGTCGTCGCACTTGCACCAAAAACCGTTCGCCAGCTTAACGAACGCGACGTAGTGCCCGGAGTGCGCGCTTCCCATGAAGTCCAGGTGCACGACCACCCCGTACAGGTCGTACGTCGGCGCGCTTCTTTCGTACGGCGCGTCGGAAGACATGTACGGCTCCAAGTCCAGCGTCTTCGGGTACTCCACGAACTTGGTGATTTTCCCAGCGCGGCCGAGCTGGTACCGCTTCACGGGCACTACTAAAACGTTGGGCGAGACGTGGATCTTGCTCCCGCGCTCCGCCTTGACGTACGAGCGGCACCCGCCGCACTTATACTTGTTCGCGCCGTCCAGCGTCTCCGTGTCCACGAAGTTGCGGCGCATCGCCGCCGCCACCGAGGAAACCGCCTGGCCGCGGCCGGCGGCGACTTCGATCGGAAAGTCGAGCGCGCTCTGGTACGTGCGGCTCTCGTGTCCGCACGCGGAGCAAATCACCCGGCCGCACGTGTACCCCCCGAAGATGTGGTACACCAGAGTCGTCTCCTGCGTCCGGGGATCCAACACTTTCTCCGCGTCCTCGCCGAAACGCTCCTTGAGCCAGCCCACGTGCATCAAATCCAGCAACGAACGGATGTACTCGTGCGAGTCCTCCTGTCGGCCGCGCACGAAGTGCCTCGCGATCTTCCCGATCGAACTCGTCAGCGCACCGATCACAACTCGCCCCCGGGGCTTCGCCGCCAGCGAACGCCGCACCAAATCCTGGTACTCGCACGTCACGCAGAAATCTTTCGCCAACGTCTTTCGCGCGCCGCCGCCGACAAACGCGTCGGTTTTTTTTTTCAGGAAACACCGCGACGCTTCGTGCGCTTCGGGATCCGCGAAGTGCGCGGTGAGCGCGCGCGTGTGGTACAGGCACTGCAGCGCGGACGCGGCGAAACAGGTGTTCCCGGAGTTGGAGTACCCGGCGGGGGGCTTAGACAGACGTGCGCGATGATCCACGAGCGGTTCCACAGTCGGATCGTCGAGGTCAGACGCCGACGCGGGCGCCGAACGTCTCCGTTCGTCGTCGTCGTCGTCGTCGTCGTCGTCGTCGTCTTCCTCCTCCTCCTGCTCCTCCGCGCTTCGCCTCCTCCACGCGCGCAGCGGTCCCACGACCCGCTCGTAGTCGTGCACGTGCTCCGCGGGGGGGAGCAGGCCCGCGGCGACGGACTCGACGTCCTCCACCTCGGGCTCGTCATCGGCGGGGTCCGGAGCCGCGGCGTCGCCCTCGGCGCGGCCGAGGCCCGCCGCGCACAGGAGCGCCTTCAGCGTGCGCCGCGCGCGCCAGCGCAGGTACGCGGCGTAGCTGGCGAGGATCACGAGCGCGCGCGTCGCGAGGATCGCGACCGCGGCGACCAGAATCGGGGGGGGGGAGGACAACAGCGTGCCTGACCTGCGAGCGCGCCGAGCGGCGGATCGGAGCGATCGCCCGAAGCCGGGAGGCTACCAGGCGACGCGCCGATCGAGGGGACCGATATCGAATCGACGAACGACGACGACCCTGAAGGTGGCGATGTGTCCCACGGGGAAGGTCCGGCGACGGGACGAACGGGCGCGGGCGCCGCCGCGAACGAGGCCACTGACACTCGCGCGCGCAGTGAAGTGAGGCTCGCGCGCGCGACAACGGCTGCGAATTTCGCGCCGACTCATCAGGCCCGTTGCTTCGGGAGTGACGTGAACAGGAGTCCATCGGGTGCGACGATTCGCATATTTTTTTTCGCAATAGTCTATCGAACGCGTCGAGTACACCGTCGACGCGCGCTACCGGTACGGTTTCAATGGTCCATCGCCTGGACCGTCGCGGCGACGAGCCGTTCGAGCGCGCGCACTTCCCTGCGCAGACGCGGTGCCTTCTGGTCGGACTCCGCGCCCAGAGCCTCGACGCTCCGGGTCACGCCGGAGACGAGCGACTGGATCTTGTTTTCCAGGATGGTCTTGAGCGCGGCGCGTTCGCGCGCGAAGCCGTCCACCTTCTCTGCCAGCGCCGCCGTCTTCGCGTCCCGCGACTCGAACGACGCGGCGCCGTTTCCGTCGCCGTCGCCGTGCCCGTTCGCGATCTGCCCGCCGTCCTTCTCCAGCGCGCGTCGTAAACGCGCGTTCTCATCCTCCAGGAAGTGCACTTTGCCGTTCTTCTCCTCCAGCCTCGTCGCCATCTCGCGCCGGAACTCGCGATACTGCGCGGCAACCTTCTCGGCGGACGCCGCGACGGAGGCTTCGTCCAGGGACGCCCGCGCCGGCGACGCCGGCGGCGACGCGCCCCGCGCCGCGCGGCTCTGCGCGGAAGCCACGGAGATCTCCGCGCGCAGACGCTCGAGCTCGGCGGACTTCGCGCGGAGCTCGCCGCGCGCCGACTCGAGCTCCGACGCGAGAGCGCCGCCGTCGTCGTCGTCGCGAACCTCCGTCGCGCCGAAGCGGCGTTCGGGCCGATACACCGGCGTCTTCGTCTCGTCGCTCCTTCCGTCGAAAGTAAGTCTTCCGTTCGTTTTCGCGTTCTCCTTCTCGCCCGCCCAGCCGCCCAGCGCGGCGACGAGCTCGTCGTCGCGCGCGCCGGGACTCTCCGCGCTGTGTCGCATGGCGGCGCGCCGCAGCGCGATGAGCTCCGCGGTTTTGGCGTCCAGCGCGTCTTCCACGCGGCGGTATTCGCCGTCGTAGGCTTTAAGTTCCTCCTGCATGCGGATGATTGTTTCGTCTCGCTCGTTCAGTCGAGCCGTCAACGCGATCATGATGTCTCGCTGTTTCAGAAGCACGGCTTTGTACCGCCCCACCTGCGCGCGGCCTTCCTCGGCTTCCTGGCGGTCAGCCTCGAGCTCTCTTATCTTGGACTCGTACTCGTCGCGGATTTTTTCGTGCTCTTTTTTGAGCTTCAAGTCGTAGGCTCGCTGGTTGACGCGCTCTCCTTTGGCGGTCGCGGCGCCGGCGCCCTCCGCGAAGAGGACGCCGTTACCCAGCATCTGAGACTGCATGGCGTTGATCCGCTCCTCGAGCTCGGTCTTTTCTTTCTTCTCCTTGAGGAAATCGCGCGACCGGCGCTCGAGCTCGGTGATGGCGCGCATCTTATCCGCCTCCGCCTTGCGTCTCTGCTCGTCCAGCTGTAACAACGCGCGCTTGTCCACCAAGTTCTTAGTGCGCTCGTCGAGCTCCTGGCGCAGCCGCCTGAGCTCGCGCTCGTACTTGCGCAACAGCGACTTCTGGTCCAAATCCTCGTTAACGCGCGCGGTGTTCTTGATGTGCTTCGCGCGGTTCGCGAACTTCACCGTCGACAGGCTCTCCGCGAACGCCTCCAGCGCGGGCGAGATCATCGCCATCATCGTCGTCTTGCAGTTGCCGCCGAGCGAATCTTCCAGCACGCGCGTGAGCTTGGAGTCGCGGTACGGCACGTGCGACCGCGTACCCTTCGTCTCCGTCAGCGCCTTGATCACGTTCCCGAGCGCGGACAGGCTCTGGTTGATCTTCTTGGACTCCTCCAGCCGAACGCCGGTCGCGCCCGTCAACCGCACGCGCTCGGAACCGGCGAGGTCCACCAGGTTCAGTTTTCCGACGCGAAACGACTGACGCGTCTCGCTAGGTTCCGCTCCTCCATGCGCGCTCTCGTCCTCCTCCATGCGCGCGTTCTCCACGATCACGATGAACACCGCGTGCGACCGCGAACTGAGTTCGTTCATGCGCGTCGACCCGGTGGCTCTCTGCGCCGCGCCGCGCTCCATCAACCCGTAAATCTCATCCGGCGTCCTTACTACCCACTCGGACAGACCTTCGACGTACACGCCGCGTTTCTTGTCCTCGCGAATCTGCAGGTTCACGCGGTCGGGCTTGAGCAAATCAGAGATGACCTCGTTGTAGATCTGCACGTACGACGCTCTAACCAGGTACTTGGATTTCGGAGACGTGTCGTCCGCGATGTACTGAAAGATGTCCTCGATAGCGCGCGGGATGATCCCGCGCTCGCTACCCGTCGCGTCTTCTTGCCCGACGCTGGAAGACGGACCGCCGGCGGCGGGCGCGAGCGGCGCGGATCTCCGCGCCTTTTCGTCGCCGTCCGCGCGCGCCGCCGCGGCGGCGGCGCGGCGGCGCGCCAGCGGGTCGCCCTCCATGGTGTAGGTCTTACCCGTGCCTGTTTGCCCGTACGCCAAAATGGCGGCGTTGTACCCGCGCAGCGTGGACAGCACGGCGTCCTTGGCGCTCCGCTCGTACACCTCCTTCTGGCTCGCATCCTGGTCGTACACGTGATCGAAGGTGTGCTGATGCGTGTTGAACACCACGCCCTCCGAGTCCACGGTGCCGCCGCCGCCGCGCCACGCCTCGAGGTTCTCGGAGAGCGTGCACGTCGCGTTCGCCGCGTCCACGGCGACGCTGTGCCGGTAGTGCTTGCCGCCCACCTCGCGCTCCAGGGGGGGACGCACGCGGATGACAACCTTGAAGTTCTCGTTGGTCTGCCGGAACGACGACGCGGTGGCCAGCGTCGCGGGCATCGGCGCGGGCGGCAGGGAGGGGTCATCGCCGCCGCGCATCGTGGCCGCCCGGCGTGAGCGGCGACTCGCGAGAAGGGCTCGGACCGCCCCGCGCGTGTCGTTGTGGCGTCCGACGAAAACTTGAAGACACGAAACTTCGAAGCGGTGCCGATTTTTTTGCGTATTTCGCAACGGGAAAAAATCGACCACAACGAACGGCGTTTTAGTCACAAAAAAGCACATAAAACGATCCGCACTGACTTGACTTGTGTGACGAACGCGGCGCGATCTCGGTTTCGGGACGCGCTTTTCGGGACGAAGATAGAACTCCGCGATCGATCGCCGCCGCGCCTTGTTAAGCTCTGGACGCCCTCACGCGCCCGCCACTCGACGCGACGCACGCGCGCGCCGGAGACGTTCCCGTCTCTCGTCCGCCTCCCCAGCGACCATCATGGCTGCCCTCGCGGACATGGACCTCGGCGAGCTCAAGGCGCAGCTCGCCGCCGTGGAGGCTGCGGTGCACGCGAAGCAGACCGCCGCCGAGGGCGCCGCGGCTCTCGCGGGCACCATCAAGAACAAGTACAGCAAGCTGTACGACCGCGTCTCCGTCTCCGCCGTGCACGCCTGCCCCGAGAAGGGCGCGTCGCTCATCGGCGCCTCCATCGTGGTCGGCGGCTGGGTCAAGACGGGCCGCGTCGCGGACAAGGGCGCGCTGTGTTTCCTGGAGATCAACGACGGGACGGGCCCCGTGAACCTGCAGTGCGTGGTGCGCGCGGACGTGCACGCCATCGATGAGCTCAAGGCCACGGGCACGTGCGTGGTGGTGGAGGGCGAGGTCAAGGCGCCTCCCGAGGGCGCCAGCCAGGCGGTGGAGCTGCACGTCTCCAAGGTGCTTCACGTCGGCCCGTGCGACGCCGCCAAGTACCCCATCGCGAAGAAAAAAATCTCGCTCGAGTTTTTGCGCGAGAAGATCCACCTGCGCACGCGCACCAACACCATCGCGGCGATCGCGCGCATCCGCAGCGCGCTCTCCTACGCCACGCACACGTTTTTCCACGACAACGGCTTTCTGTACGTGCACACGCCGCTCATCACGCAGAGCGACTGCGAAGGCGCCGGCGAGATGTTCCAGGTGACCACGCTGCTCGGCGCCGCAGACGAGGCGACGGAGGAAGCGCCCGCGCCCACTTCAGAGGCGATCGCGGCGAAGCGCGCGGAATGCGAGGCTGCTGGCGAGGCGGTGAAGACCGTGAAGGACGCCGCGAAAGCGGAGGGTGGTGATAAGGCCGCGGTCAAGCCCGCGGTGGACGCGATGCTGAAGCTGAAAAGCGAGCTCGCCGAGATGGAGACGGCGGCGCGCAAGATTGGCGGCATCTTCCGCGACGAAAACGGCAAGATCGATTACTCCCGGGATTTCTTCCACGAGCCGACGTTCCTGACCGTCTCCGGGCAGCTCAACGTGGAGACGTACGCGTGCGCGATGACCTCCGTGTACACGTTCGGCCCCACGTTCCGCGCGGAGAACTCCAACACCACGCGCCACCTCGCCGAGTTCTGGATGATCGAGCCCGAGCTCGCCTTTGCCGACTTGAAGGACGACATGCAGTGCGCCGAGGATTACGTGCGCCACTGCCTGAACCACGTGCTGAAGAGCAACCGCGCGGACCTGGAGTTTTTGAGCAAGATGTACGACAAAGAAAGCCTCGCGCGCATCGAGAACGTCGCGCAGAACGCGTTCGGGCGCGTCTCGTACACGGAGGCGATTGAGATTCTGCAAAAGGCGGTGGCGGAGGGCGTGAAGTTTGTGTACCCGGTGGAGTGGGGCATCGACCTCGCCACCGAGCACGAGCGGTACCTCGCGGAGCAGGTGTACAAGAAGCCGGTCATCGTGTACAACTACCCCAAGGACATCAAGGCGTTCTACATGCGCCTGAACGACGACGACAAAACCGTCGCCGCGATGGACGTGCTCGTGCCCGGGGTGGGCGAGCTCATCGGCGGCTCGCAGCGAGAGGAGCGCATCGACGTCATGGAGCGCCGCATGACGGAAAGCGGGCTCAACCCCGCGGAGTACGAGTGGTACATGGACCTCCGGCGGTACGGATCCGTCGTGCACAGCGGGTTCGGGCTCGGGTTCGAGAGGCTCATCCTCTTCTGCACGGGGATGGACAACATCCGCGACGTCATCCCGTACCCGCGCTGGCCGGGCAACTGCACGTGAGTACGCCGGGAAAAAAAAAGCGGTGGCGTCGGCGCGAAAAAAAAGCGCGCGCGACGAGCGCGCTCTTCCGCCGTCGCGTTCATAACACCGTCGCGTTAATACCACTATCGTATTACCTTCTACACACGATACACGCGTGATTATAGACTCACTACGGATGACGCTTCGCCGACTACACGGGCGCGACTTTATTCTTCGCCGTGTCGCTCGACCATCCCGGGCGCTTTCCGATTTCGTTCGCCTTGACGGCGGGTTTCTTTGCGCCTCGCGCGCTCTTCGCCTCCGTCGCCACCTTTCCTTTTCCCTTCCCCTTCGCCTTGACGAGGACGACGACAACGACGACGAGGAACACGAAACCGCCCGCGGCGGAGCCGGCGACGACCGCCACGGGAAATGCCTTCTTCTTCTTCCTTCCCGCGATGCCGTTCGCTCTGAAATCCACCTCCAGACCCTCGGTGAGGTTCGAATTGAGCGCGTCTTCGTCGTCCATGCGCGCGGAGACGGATTCGTAAGCCTCCGCGTCGTCCGTGGCGAAGTGCACGTCCACCACAACCGCCAACTCGTCTTGCGACGTGACCACGGGCGCGCCGACGGTGATCGAAGGGAACGCGCCCGCGGCGCTTTTCGACGCCGCCGTCTGTGCGAAATCCACGCCCCAGTCAGAAAGAACGGTCACGACGTAGTCCACGGCCACGCCGCTCGCGAGCGTTCTTCGCCGGCGGTTAAATAAGCGCCGCGACTCCCGAGTGACGGACACCTCGATGTTTCTCGGGTCGAGACCGCCGAGATCTTCGGCGAGCATTCGAGCAAACGGCGTGGTGCCGTCGCTTCCGGCGTCGCTCGATGGCGTGAACCATTCGTCGTAGGTGGCATCGCTGATCTCTTCCGTCATCTCGATCGTCGCGCCGAACTTGAAACGGTAATCCGCGATGGTCACGGAATCGGGATCCGCCTCGATTCCGAGCGCCGCAATCACCGATTGTTTGATCGTCTCTTCGTCGCCGACGTCGAACGTCGCGAGCAACGCCGCGCCGCCGACGGTTATTTTCGTCGTCCGAAAAAACGCCGAGCCGGACGAGTACGAGTCGGGCCAGAACTGCGTGTACGGAATGTCGCATCCGATACCCACCCACGAGCTGTTCACGTCCAGCTCGGGGCAGTAGCAGATGCCAGTCTTCCGATTGCACGTCCCGCGACCAGCACACTCCACGCCGTTCGTCATCGGGCAGTTGGCGGGACACAGAATCATCTGATGCGGACACGTGACGTGTCCGGTGAATCCGTCGACGGCCACCGCGCCGCCGAGTTCCGGGCACTCGTACCACACGCCGTTGATTTCAAACTCGATCAGGTTGTTCGCGTCGCACCTGTGCTTGAAGCAAAAAGCGTTTTCGAACCCGGCGTGGCTCCACGGATCGCTTCCATCCGGCTCCAGGGTTCCGCGGAAGCATCGCGCGTCCGAGGAGTTGTCCTCGCCGTGCGTCGCGAAGAACGCGTCGCTCGAGTCCAGGTCGACGCACTTCGTACCGGGGCGGCGCTCCCTGTGAAAGATTTTCGTTTCTTGGGGCATCACGTTCTCCTGCCACGCGTTGTGGTCGCCGCAGGAGGTTTTCCGATCGACGTGCGTGCTGAGGCAGTGCGTGTCCCCTAACCCGGCGTCGGCGGCGCCGTTGCAGAACACACCCGACGCGCCGTCCAACGGCGCGTAGAACCGCCGGCCGTCGTCCGTCTCCGTCATCGCCTCGTCCGTCATGTTGTAAAACCACGCGGAGTCCGCGTCGTCGAAAAACCCGCATCCGCGCTTCAGCCACTTAAGGTACGACCAGCCGGTTTCCGTTTGGTTCGGGGCCGCGATGGCGTTTTGGTTTTCAAACTCGATCACGTCCCAGCGCGGTTTCCACAAACCGGTGTCCTCATAAAACGCGTAAGTCATCGCGCTGATGAAGAAACCGGCGCCGTACGAGTTCACGTCGCCCCACTCGCCTTTCATGTTCGCTTGGTGGTTGCAACGCCACGGCCGGATATCGTTCGAGCACCGCGCGGGATACCCCGCCGCGGTAGGACACCCGGTGAAGTGCCGCACGTGCTCCAAGATTCGCGGCGAGTTCAGTAGCCAGTTAATAAAGGAAACCTCGTCGTACTCCGGCGGGTTTCCCCACATCTCGTCCATCGCCGCTTTCGCCACCGGATCCTTGGCGTATTGATCGTACACGTGCGGCAAGAACCTCGGTTCCTCGTAGCTCGTGATTTTCCGCGCGGCGGGCCAGTACGACGGCGGTTGCGCGATCGTGTTGTAAATAAACGGCGAGGACGGCCACGTCCGCGATATTTCCAACCCGTGATGGACTTCGTGCCACGTCACATCGAGGATGCCCAAAAACGCGCGTTCGGCCGCGGCGTCTGGGTCTTCCATATCGGCTAACAAATAGGAGTTAAGCGTCTGCCTCGCCACAGTGACTCGCCCAAACTCGTCCGTTCCGCACGCACCGCCGCCGCCGGCGCCGCCAAAGTTTGCGAACGTCGTGATGATCAGCAAGTCCACGTCCGTGACGTTAAAGTCGTTCCACATCCACGGTGCCCAATGGGAATAGCACGTGCGTTTTTTTATCGTTATCGGGTTCGGGTGCTCGTCCACGCGGCGAGTGCGCACGACCATGAACTCGCGCTCGTACTTGGCCGCGACGAGCGGCATGATTTCCTCGTCGAACTTTTTAGCCAACGCGAAATAGGGGTGGTCGTTCGGCTCCGGCGGGTCCGCGGTGTGGTTCGCCGTGAACGGCGAAGCGGTCGGGGGGTCGTCGTAACTGCCGCCGTGGTCGATGTAGTTCGTGAGCGTGAACCACTTGACGCGGATGGGTTCCCATCGAGCGCCTGGGGGGAAGTCCACGGAGGCATCCGCTCCGCGAGCGCCGGAGAGGATCGCGGCGACGAACAGCGCGAGCGCGTACATCTCGATCGCGTAGACGTTTGATCGAGTCGCCGAGACCCGAGGATGTCTGGAATCGTGGGGGCGTGGATGTCGCGCCTTACATAAAGTGTCCAAGCGCACGTGCGGGACGTGCCGAGGCTGTGTCGAAACGGCTTCTCGGAAGACGCGTTTCTTTCGTGTTCGACATTGTCCCCCCGCGAAGGCAACCGTTTTCGCAGACTGCTGTCCAATATGGGAATACAGTCCGAACACAGTCGTGGCTCGTCCGAAACACAAATTCCCCCGGACTGCCAGACGGGCGCGGACGCGACGGACGAAGCGAAAACTCGCGGCGCGGTACCCGCCTGCGTGGTGTTCGCGCATCGCGCGCTGTGTACTAAAACGCGCGTACGCCTACACCCCTCGCGCCGACCGACCCACTTCGAGACGCGCGCGCGCTTTCGATCCTCCTCCTTTCGATCCTCCTTTCGATCCTCTGTTCTGGTTGGAACGGCAATCAAAACTTGGTCGCGTCGGGCGCGTCGGCGACGCGTACGCACGCGATGAAGCTCGACATCGGCGGAAACTCAAAGACGCACAGACCGCGTTGTTCGTCGAAGAAGTGCAGAGGAAACTGCGCGAACGAAGACACGAAGCCGGCGTTACCGACGGCGTCGATCAACGCGTCGCCCGCCAAAAGTCTCTCCTCCGGCGACCGCAACGAAGCGCGCGGCGGGTCGCGCGGCGCGTCTCCGTCTCTGCCCACCCAAAAACTGGAAAAAAATAACTCCACGGCGTCGTCGCGCTTAGCCGAGACCTTCACCCCCCCCGCGGCGCTGAGCCAACCCCCGAACCCGGTGGTCTCCGAGCCCGTCGAGTTAAACTCAAAGGGCACCTTGAAGCGCACGTCGCTCCGTAATTTGCGGTTCTTCAGGGTGTACCGCACGGGCTTGAATCCGACGCGCGCCGGCGCGGATAACTTTCTCATGTGCGGCATTTCGAACACCTCCCAGACCCCGTCGGAGGCGTCCAGCACCTCGGAAACGGTCTTACCGTCGGTGCGCTTCGACGCGACCATCGTGCGCACCGCCGCTGTCACCTCGGGCGTCGCCGCGTACAGATCCGCGCCGCGAGACGCGAAGTGCGCCTCCACCGTGTCGAGCGCCTCTGCGATCGTCTCGGGGAGGCGAGGCGTGGACGACGCCGACGCGTCGGCGCGCACCACGCGGTACGGCGCGGCGCGGCGCCAAGACGGACCGGGCCGCGCGCCCGAAAAGCGTCCGCGCGCGAGGCGGAGAGGCGCCGGCGCGGTGAGCGACGCCATCGAGGACACGTCCAGACGCCGCGGGTTGTGCGCAGTGACGTGTCGCACGTCGCCGTGTTACTTTCGACTCTCGGAAAGGCAGATGCCTCGCTCATCAGCGTTCCTGCAGTGGCATGACTGGGCACTCCTTTACCTTCAGCTGCGTCGTCTAAAAAAAATGTGTGCCTAATACCTAAGGTAACGCTTCTCGTTCGTCCTCTACTCGTCGAAGCGTCGTCGGTACCCCAGCCCGTGTATGCCCCTCCGCGCCTCCGGGTCGGGGTCCACGGCGAGGTCAAAGACGGGTTCCTCGTCGCTCCAGTCGTCCTCGTCCGCCGCCGCCGCCAAAGACCGCGCGCGCGACTCGGCGGAGGCGCGGAAGGGAGCGAAGACGCCGTCGGAAAAAGTCGATTCTTCTTCGTCTCCTCTTCTTCGTCTCCTTCCCGCCAGGCTGGACCTCGTGGCCGCCGCGCGCCACACCAGCACGTGCCTGTCCGCCCCGCCGGTGTACACCTCCTGCGTGTCGGGGTGCGTCGCCACAGCGCACGAGGAAGCGAGGTGCCCGCGAAGCACGCGGTGCACGCCCGCCGCGAGCGTTTTTTTTCTTGTCTCCGTACCGAAGGCGGTACGACGAGACCACCGATGAGACGCCGTCTCCGCGCGCGAAAAGCGTCCGCCGCGCCCGCCGGTCGCGGTCGACCGACGCTTTTGTTTTTCGCGCGCGCCGCCGCGCGAAACGTTCGTAACGTCGTCGTCGCCCTCGCTCGCTTCGCCTTCGGAAGTCTGTTCGGTCTCTCCCTCGGTTTCGTCGTCCGAGCTGAACAGACCGCCTGAACCGCGCGTTGGCCTATTACGACGACACGAAAACACGAGCACGTCCCCTTCGCTGGTGGGGTGGTACAGTTTTTCGCCGCCGTCGTCAAACGCGAGCTGCGTCGCTTTTCGCGTGTCGTTGGGGGCGAACCCGAACGGCGCGTTTTCGTTTTCGTACAGGCCGCTGGCGAGGTCCCACAGACGCACGGCGTGGTCCGTGCCCGCGGAAGCCAAACGCAGCCCGTCCGGCGAAACCGCCAACGCCGTGACCCGCCCCGCGTGCGCGCGACCGTAAGGAAGAGCTCCGGTTCCGGTTCGGTTTTTTTTTCTCTTCTTCCCGGCGTCGTCGCGAGACACAGGCCCGAGAGGCGCGCGTGTGGCATTTTCAGGAGGAGTATCGACACCCGCACGCCCGTTTAGACGGTCGCGAACGTGAGACGTGCGGAAGCCCATTCCCCACCCGCCACCGAACCCGCCGCCGCCCGCGAGCGCGGCGGCGCCAAACGCGCCGTACGCGCCGCCGCGATACGCGACGTTCCCTCCCCTTTGATTTCCGCCGCGCGCGACGCGCGCTTGGAGCGAACGCAGGTGCGCCGGGACGTGATCCTCCATGCGGCGCGTCGCGGGCGCTGGCCCGCGCACGAACACGGGCGCGTTTCTGTCCTCGGAAAACGACGTGAAATCGCGTACCTGGTCCCACGTATGTGTCTCTGGGACGATATTCTTTCCGACCATCTTAGACGCGTCCAGCGACGCGAGCGCGCCGGCGGTTCGCACGTCCCACACTCTTATGCTCCCCTCTCCGCCTCCGGTGATTAAAACGTACTCGCTCCCTTTTGACCACGCCGTGGCCCAGACCGCGTCTCGGTGCCCGGCGAGCGTGTGCGTGATGGCGCCCGACAAAGGGTCCCACAGACGCACGCGCGGGTCCTCCGTGCCGCACGCCACCAACCCGTGCGCGACGCCGCCGTGACTTTCTGATGACGACTCGCCGACGGCGATCGTGTACACCTTGGCGTTGGACGACGACGCGACGGCGTCGTTCGTTCCGTCGTTCGCGAACGACACGGACGTGACTCGTGTCTGCGCGTTGGTGTCCCACAGCCCGACGGTTCCGTCGAAGGAACTCGTGAAGAACGCGCCCGTGTCTCCGGGGAACCACGTCGCGGCGCTCACGCCGAACGAATGGCCGGGGCGGAGTGCGGTGCCGTCGCCCTTCCCGACGCGCAGAACGGGGTCGTGCGACTCGCGCCCGGTGCGTTCGTCCGTCGCCGTCGGAACCTCCACGTCATACACAGCCACCACGGCGTCCACCGTGCCCGCGAGCAGGTACCGGCGCTCGGTGCCGTCCAGCTCGAGGCTGTTCACGCCGCCCTGCCACTTATGCGCCAGGAGTTTGTCCCCGCTCAGGCTCACGGCGTCCCGACGACGACGACGCACGCCCTGCGCGAACGCGGAAGGGCGCTGCGTGCCGAGCTCGCGCCCGCGCAGCTGCCCGCCGGACGGGTACCAGCTCGCGTCTGGACCCGGAGGGCCCATCGCGCGGGGGACCCCTCCGGCCTCCGCGCGAAGGAATGGCGAGGCGCGCGAGATTCGGGACGAACGTGCCGAGCTTGTCTTTCGGACTTTCGCCGCCGAACATTCCCGCGATTTTTTTCGACGGCAGATCTCTGCCACCTGTCCACTCTTCCATACTCAACGCGACACACCGTCGCGCGCGATCGGAAAGCCGCGAGTGCGTCCTTCTTGGACGTGCGCGAGCGTGTCTGTGCCCGCCGCGCGTGTCTCGGAACGCGTCTCGAGTGTCGGCTGGCCAGAGGCTCCCGGTTCCGGCCCGGAAGATCTTTTCCGTCGAACGTTCGTCGGACAGATCAGATCGTTCGTGATCTCGCGGATCCGGGACCAGCAGCCATGTCCGCGCTGGTGCGCGTCGCGGCGTCGCCCCTGGTGCGCGCGTCGTTCCGCTCCCTGCGCCCCTCGCGCGGGTGCGCGCGGCCGCGAGGTTCGCCCGCGCAGACGCGGTACGTCCGCGCGGCTTCGTCCGCCGGGACGCGTGACGAAAACGCGTCCGCGAGCGCCTCGGACGCCGCCGACCCCGCGCCCGACATCTCCAAGCGCGACCTACTCCGCACGTCCGCGGCGGTGCGCCTGTCGTCGTACGTGTACAAGAAGGGCGACGTCGAGCCTTGGGTGACGCGCGACGGGTTCGTGCTGAGGGCGCAGGGGAACACCGAGTGCACTCGCTGGTTCGTGTGCGACGAGCTCGAGGATCCGGAGGATTGCGAAACCGCGAAACCGCTTCGGACGAACGAGAACGATTCGCCGGTTCCCGAACCGGCGCCGCGTCGTCTGACGCGCCGCTGGTTCATCGTTCGCGGCGCGGCGTGGAACGACGACGCCGTGGACTCCGTGCGCCTCTCGACGCAGATCGCGCGCGCCTGGCCGGCGCCTCTGCACGAGGGCGTGCCGGTGGTGTGCCACGCGGGCGTCGCCGAGATGACGGAAACGTTTTGGCCCGAGATGGAACCTTGGATACGCGACGCGTCGGCGAACCACCCGCGCGCGGCTCTGTCTTTCGCGGGGCACTCGCTGGGGGGGAGCATGGCCATCGTGCTCATGGCGTGGGCGAGGCACAGGTGCGGGGTGGCGACGGCGCGAATCGAGCCGGCGACGACGTTCGGGTCGCCGCCGGTGCTGGCGGCGGACCGATGGGCGATGCGACGCGAGTCCATCGCGCGCGGCGCCGGCGAAAGAGCCGAGCGCGTCGCGCGCGAGCTCGCCGGGGGGGGGGACTGGGTCGCCGAGCTCGCCGCCGCGGTCGGCGTGCCGGGCGCCGTCGGGGGAGTCGCGATGGACGCGACCAAGGCGAAGACGACGACGAGTCGGACCGCGACGGAGACGGAGACGAACGACGACGACGCGTTTCAAAGCGCGAACGGCTTCGAAAAAAGCGCGAACGGCTTCCGAGACTCCTCCTCTTCCGTCTCCGACGTCTCCGAATCTCCTCAAAATGGTGACTGCGCGCTCCGCCTCGCCGGCTTCGCGCCGGACGCCGTGCGCGCGTTCGTGCTGTCGAACGACCCCGTGCCGCGCATGTGGCTAAGCGCTGATCCGTTTTTCGGCGCCGCGCTCGCCAACGAGACGTTTTTCTCCGTGTTGCGTTCGCGCGAGGCGCTCTTCGGCGCCGGCGTCTTCTCCACGGAGCGGTTCCTGTACGAAGCCGTCGGCACGCTGTACTGGCTGAGATGGAGCCCGGGCGGAACCGAGCTCGTGGTGCACGAGCAAGACGACGCGTTTCACGAAGAGGAGAGCGGAGAGCACTTTGTGGAAAACGAGAGCGCGGAAAAAAAGCAAAAAGCGGAGCGGGACGCGCGGAGTTTTGCCGCCTCTGGCGGCGGGGGGCACGCGAGGCGCCTGAAGATGGCGCCTCCCTGGGAAGGCGACCTGGCGCAGTCGCTTCGCGGCGCGTTTGACCACAACGCAGGGAACTACGTCGACGCCGTGCAGTGGCTGGCGCTCAAGAAGCTCAAGCTCTCCAGAAGCGCCAACCTGTGAAAAGGTCGTGGACTACGTTACGTGATGGCGTTTGTCAGGGACGAACGATTCGCGCGAGAGTGTTTTTATCTAAATACCTTCCGTAGATTGTAAATTCTAAACCGTCTTGGCGGGCGTCCCCCCGTAGCTCTTGGCGTCCTTGGCGCCCTTGGCGACGGCGACGAGCGAGCGCACCTCGCCCTCGTTCGTGCCGCACCCCCTTTTGCCCTTGCGCATCAGGTTGCACGAGACCTGGATGGCGATCAGGAACAGCCCGAACGCGACGCCCACGAACGTCGCGACCCACACCGGACCGAGCGAAACCGCCGCCGCGCGAAAGTCGCGACGCGGCCGAAGCAGAGACCAGACGGATCCGTCGAGCGCCGCCGCGCCGCCTCCGTTCGCCGCCTCCGTCGTCGACACCGCGGCGGCGACGTCACCCGAGGCGGACGGCGCCGCGGAGAAAGACGATCCAGACGGATCCGTCGACGGTCCCGTCGCGGACGCGGCGGACCTCGAAGCGGCGGACCTCGAAGCTCCCGAAGCTTCCCTCGACG
>ENA-OUOG01001641-OUOG01001641.1-marine-metagenome-genome-assembly--contig:-NODE-1641-length-25347-cov-3.422794_pt1 | contig 25347 bp, 41 predicted proteins | sample MGYA00248635_ERZ508505 | MGnify/ENA primary metagenome ERZ508505 (study PRJEB26176, sample SAMN06267871) | marine metagenome | isolation source: Saanich Inlet, British Columbia, Canada | place: Pacific...
TCTGAGCAAATAAATCATCTAATTCACTGTCAAGTGCGGATGATGTAGCCCTAACTAATTTATTTGTATATACATTATCAAATTCAGATTTAAAGTCCCTAAGTAATTTTGCCTTAATATCGTCTGCACCGTTTAAAAATGGTAACTCATCTAATTTTTCATTATAATAGTCTACATATCTTTTACGTATTGCTGGTGTGATTTCGTTATATTTATCGGCATTATTAAGTATTCGATTACTAATCGTATCAAAATTAGAACCAAAAAACTTACCAGTTTTCATAAACTTAACTAAGTCATCCACATTATCAATTGTTGATTTTGATAATATTTCTAATACATCGTCAGAAAGGTTATCAATTCCATCTATATCAATTCTTCTGATGACATCATCTATTTGATTATCTGTCAAGTTGAATAACTTCGTTAATGGTTCCAACACATTATCTGACATTTTTAGTGCCTTCTTTATTAAAGATTTTGGTAACGGTACTGGTGATTCGACTAATAATTTACTCGATAAACCCATAATTTCATGGATTCGAGTAATATCTTCATTAATTATTTTTTTATTTTTCATCTTATTTATTTAATTATCACTAATAAATAGTTTTATTTTGTCTATTATATCTTTATAAGTTTTCCAACTCACTTTCCACCCTACTTAATACTTCGTTAATTTGTTCAACTTTTTCTTCAGATGTGGTTTCAATTATCTTTGCAACGGATTTTTTTGCACTTTCCTGAATCTCTGTCGATTCATTAACCGCTTGTTCTAATAAATCATTTTGAAATTTTTCTTTACCTTCTTCAGATAGTTTAACGTATTCTTCAGGTAATTCAACTCTTCTATAATCCAATCCTTTAATTTGAACACCTAAAATTTTACCAATTTGCATAAAAGTGAGTAGTCCACCTCCTAATGCTGCCACTCTCCAAGTTGCATTCCATGGGTATAGACCAAGTTTAGACAAATGCAACAACACACGTATTAATTTCTTACCCGTATATTTTGATAAAAGTTTTGAAGTTAAACTACTTAGTTTCGCAAATGCTTGGACATTTTTAGTTATCCAATCAGCATTCTTTTCAAGTTCCCTACTAAGCTTTTTTTCCAATGGAGATAAATCTAAACCCTTTGATACTTTACTTAAAAAGGTTTTAAGTGCTCCAGATGTGAACTTTTTCACAAAAGGAATTTTATTAGCTAACATCAAACCCGGTATAAGTGCAAATACAGCTCCGACACCAGCTGATTCATAATCCTTCTCTTTAATATATAATGCAACATCCGCAGCTTCTAAAAGACCGGCAATAACAAGACCACCGATTCCACCTGTTGCTAAACCAATGACTACTGCACCTATCTGGAGTGTCCAATGCCAAAAATCGTCAGGTAATGGCGGTGATGTTTGGCGGTCTTCCCAATTTTCTAAATCTGATTTATAAACCTTCATTAATAGACCCTTACCTTTAATACCTTTACAAGATGTCCTATATTTGGAACAACGACATATTTTATTATCCTTACAAAGTTCTTTTATTCGTGGCGATGTGTACGTTACAAAGTAATCTAATTTATTCATCATCACCTTCTTGTCATATGATGACATATTTGATGAGTATACAATGTCTTGGTGAGATGGAGGGGTAGGTTTAGCTTTACCTGAGTAGTATAATCCGGGAGGTGGTGGAGTTCCATCAGGCATCAAACCTAAATATTGTGGGTCAACTCTAGTATTATCTGACTGCATAGTCCTATCAGGAATATCAAAGACAGTACTGTCTTTGTCCGACGACTTACTTTTTTTAGTTGAGTCACCCATCTTAGGTAATTTGCCGTAAGTATTTTTTCCAATAATACCATCAGGTTTTTCACCTACACTTTTTTGAAACTCAACAACCTTATTTTTCATTGTTTTATCAAATACCCCCGTATCAGGTAAACCTAATTGTCTCTGAACTTGTTTGATAAACTCCACAGCCCCTTCGTAACCTTTCTCTTTCTCATAACGTTCAGACCCTACTTGAAGACTCCAAATACCTTTAGATATCCTATCTTTCCACTTACTATCCGTTTGTTCGTTAATTAGATAATAAGATTGAATATTTATCTCTTGAATATTCTCATTAAGAGTTTTAGACGAGTCGTAGTTCATCTTTAATAAAATGTCTTTTAATATTTGTTCTTTGTTTACCATAGTGGGTTTCCTTTACCTCTATTTATTCCTGAATCCCATTTAGACGTACCATCAATTGGATTTGCTTTACCTCTTGCCACCCCTGTTTCCCATGTTGTCATTGATGGTCCTGAAGGTGCGGAATCTCCGTCATCTTGTTCATCAATTTCCCCTTCAATATCGTCATCGTCATCCTCAGGATAACAATCACAACTATCGTCATAACCTTCAGGTCCTTTATACATTGGACTATTAGGTTCCTCATCGATACCCATGACTTCTTTAATACGTGATATATCCTCTTTCAATAACCTCATTAGGAAACATTTCTATATAAATAGTTAGTTTAATTAAAAAATAGTTTGTATATTCGTTTTATGAAGAACAAATACAACATAAATGAATCGGTTTACGATTACAGGAGTAAAAAAATGAAGACTATTAAAGACTTTGAAGTTTTTGACTCTTTAATATTATACTATTTTACTGAGGGTGGTGCATCTCCTGAGACTAAGATACTCTCACCATTGATGAGTGAGTTTTTGTCAATAGTGAACGTATCTGAAGATGAGAAAGAAAAACAAGTAAATAATGTCTTAAAAAATTTAACTAACGACCTAAACAAAATACTATCATGAAAAATTTGAAAAATCTACTGACAATACTAACAATCACACTACTATTTGGATGCGAAAAATCATATCCCACTTACCCAAACTTAGATGGGGAATACGTAATTGACCACGTGATAGTTTTGACGGAAGACCAAGTATCTGGTTGGAGAGAGGATACCGTGTATCATTACGGTAGTTTCAATATATTTGAACCTTCAACTCCTTTGGATACATTCTTAGTTGGTGTGACACGTTTTAAGATTACCGACAATAATAGAACGTTCTATTGGGATAAAGATACTACGGTATTTGGTAACCCATGGACATCAAAGGCAGAATGTACGGTACGTAAAGATATATTATCTGGTGAGTGGGATGTCATATCCGTTCATTTTTTCAATACTAATACAGTAAGTAGGGTGTATGAAATCTCATATGTGGGCATTGATGAGTTTTCTGTGTGGCAAACACAATACCCCTATAAAGCTGAGGGACCACAATATAAAGTAAGGTATCACTTCAAAGAAGTTGGACCATAAAAAAAGGAGGTGAAAACCTCCTTTTATTTTTTTAACATTTCTTGTATTGTTTCAATATTCTGAATGAACTTTTCAGGGTTTTCCTTAGCCCACTTCTTAACGGACTCAGGTAGATGTGATTTCTCCATCTCCTCCATTACCAATATTTTCATCGTCTTCTGACGACTCTCCGACTCCACCATAACATCCCCAAACGCACCGTATAACTTTCTTTTTAGTCTTGGTACCCGACTTTCAAATGTAATATCATATTCATTTTCTTTCGCCCATTGGTTTAGTGAATCGGTATCTAGAATTGTATCAGTTTTAAACGGGAAATTCTTAACTAATTTCTCGGGTTTACCTTTAATACCAAATATCTTCAGAGAAGGACTAACCACCACTATGATGTTCTGACTATCTAACCCGAAGAAACGGGATTTAGATAATTTAATTCTTCCAAGTAGTCTGGATAATATGTCATTAATGTTGTCCATACTAATAAATATCACTAAAGATATTCTTCATCAGGTAAATCACCCTCAACTAGGTAATATTCTCTAAGAAATTCCAGTAACACGTCTTCATCTATAGAAAATTCATCTTCTTCGTAATCTGAACCCCATTCATCTTCTTCAAAGTCATCTAAAAACTCATTAAAGTCTATTGAATCGTCATAACCATATTCTTTTAACTTTTCATATTCGATAGTGTCCGTCCTAACTTTGTCAAAGTCATCGTTTATACATTTAAATTCTACTCTTATTAAATTAGACTCTTTACTAATAAAATGCGATATTATTTCTACTACTTCCATTTCTATTTTCTAAAAATTAGTTTATCCTTTATATAAAATATATCAAAAATGAACAAACAACAATTAATTATTGAAGATTATGATATTATTGATGGTGAAATAATAGTTTATTTCTCAGTAAATCAAGAGTTAGCGTATAGAGAAGCTAAAATAGATATCGATGAGTTTGACGTATGGTTAGAGTCTATGGGATACTATGAGATGTCTGAAGATTGTTGGGATTATGCTTCTGAATCACACTACACTAAGGATTGGACCATAGGTTTTGACGAATATATTTCTGAAATGATGACATCTGATGACGTTATTGATTTCATATATGATTACTATGAAAATAAACCATTACCTGAATACGTAGAAGAATGAAAATAATATCAACAACATTAGATAATGTCTACCTAATAGACGAGACAGTTCATAAAGATAACAGAGGATACTTTATGGAAACTTGGAACGAAATGAGTTATTCTTCAAAAAACTTAATTAATGATTTACCTGGTGAGTGGGCAGCTAAAGATGATGGGACTATGAACTCCACTTATTTCGTTCAAGATAATCTTTCCGTATCTCATAAAGGGGTTTTTAGGGGACTTCATTACCAAACTGACACAAACGGTCAGGCTAAGTTAGTTAGAGTTCTAAAAGGTTCAGTTGTCGATTTTGTTGTGGATTTAAGAGAGATGTCAGACACATATGGTAAGTTTGAGTATTTTGAACTCAATGACACTAATAATCAATCACTATTTATCCCACCTTATTACGCTCACGGATTCTTATCTCTAAAAGACGATACTATATTTACATATAAATGTGGTAACTACTACAATAAGAATTCTGAAGGTAGTGTGGTATATTCGGACCCCATAATTCGACACGTTAGTGATTTATCACTAACCATAAAAGATGTAATTGATTTCTATCATCCTTGTGAGAATGAAAATGATTTACTACTTTCGTATAAAGATAAAAACGCACCTAAATTCTTAAAACGTAAATACTAATGGAAATTATTAAAAACCTGGAGGCTTTGGATAAGGCTCGAAATATTATTCAATCATGTGACACTTACAAACAATTAGATGTAGCTGAGAAGTTCTGTCTATTATATTACGACATGTTTGAAGACCGAGTAAATTATGAAAAGTTAATTAGAGACATCACTATTCGTAGGGTGGAAATAACTAATACATAATAAAAAACCCCTCTAAGTGAGGGGTTTTGTTTTTTAATTGAATTTGTTTAACCTGTTAAAGGTTTCTAATATTGTTTTTCTTTGTGTTTTAAAAGATTCCTGTAGGTCTTCATCGACCTCTTCGTACATTCCACATTCTGAACATTCACCTTCAGACATTTCAGAACCACATTGTTCACACATTTCTTCATCCATGAATCCTCCGTTTTCTATATAGTCGTATGGGTTACCCTCTGGACTATCTTCAAAATAATCGTCTAAATCCATCATCGCTGGGTCTGACTCATCATCACTAATGTCCACAAACTCCTCATCTCCAAATACTATTTCTTTATCTGATTGTGACATCTCACCACCAAACATATCCATAATCCCTTTGATGTCCATTTCATAGTTATCTTCACCTTCAACGGTCTCACCGTCTAATGGTCCGTCAGAAACAAAGTCAAAAGCCGGTTCAACATCTGATACGTCCATATCATCGGCAGGGATAATTGCCTGTTCGTGAATATTATTATTATATGTTTTAACCTCACCTGTATTTGTGACCTGTATCCCTCCTTTATCTTGTGCCAAATCCTCAACCGTTAATGGTGTTTGGTTTGATGGAACATTTCCAGTGGCATAACCATCATAGAAACTTCTATGTGTATTGAGGATGGAAGACCTCTCCTCGTCTGATATCATTGTATAACCTCTCATAATTAAAGTTTTATTATAAATAGTATTTGATTAGCAAATATCTTTTAACTACTTTTATAAAAAAAAATATACCCACATGGAAATTAATAATGTTGATATTGAATTGATACACGAAACGGCAGAAGGTGCAATAATCTTAGATGGTTTAGATTCCGCAATCATAGGTACCACAGAAGAGTTTGGTATGGAACCCAGAATCCTATACTCAGTCAATAAAATTTTAGATTTATTATCTAATGACGGGATGACTAACCGTGAAGAAGCATTAGAGTATTACTACTATAATATCGTTGGTGGTCATTTTGGGGATAGGAACCCAATTTTCTTGTCTGACCATTTGTATAGTTAAAAAAATAATCTTATCTTCGTTTAGTAATTAAAAGATAAGACACATGCCATATATAAGTAGACATCACATCACAGACCAATACAAAGAAATTAAAGAACTAGGTCGTTTAATACGTTCCCAACGATTCAATGTAAGTAACCGTAACGGGGGGACTGATTTAGATTTTCGTATTACTCACATAAAATCGCCAGTTGACTATCACGGTGTTGACGTAAATATTAAAGTATCAGGTAATTTATGGGGGTGGGGATATTTTCATCTTTCTGATACCAATGGTGGGGTACCTGTTCATCTTATAAAAAATAATCCACGCAGACGTAATAATAAAATCCGTAGAGAAGTGAGGGATGAAATTCGTAATTTTTTTAAGTTATTAGGTATTGAGGGTTGGAGAATTGAAATCAAAAATATTACGATTAGTGAGTCTATCTAACACTATTTCATCATAATGAATGCAGTTAGTGCTTGTTTCGCTAAATGTCTAACCTCTTTATTCATATTTTCTAAGCTAAGTTCCTTATCTTTTCTCTCCAAAGACTCAATAGATAAACGTATCATAGCGTCTTTAGCTTGGTCAGCAGCGTCATACAAATCTTCATATTTAGATTCGTCATAATTTTCATACTCATTATATTGAATGTATCTTTTAAGATAATCTGCACCTGAATATATAAAGTGCGTTGACTCCAACATATTCATAACACTCGATATTCTTAATTTCTCAAAGAAATCATACAATATCTTATTCTCCATACCTAATACGTCAGAAACTTTCTCCCAATCGGTCCAATGATGATTACCACCCTCATTTATTTCCTTCTCTTTGATTGTTGTAACCACCTCAGGGTACACAGGACCAATGTTCTCAACTTCTTTACCCTCGTAGTTTACAACTTTTAATAAGTGTCTGAAAGCGTTTAGAATACCCGCCCTTTTATCGTTAGTATCTACCACCGTCCACGGTTTGGCTTCCCTGGTTTGTTTCATAACACGGTTCTTATATTCCGTATACTCATCCCACTTATCAATAGATTTTTCATCATTTGGTGAGAATTTCCAATACTTTAATGGGGATGCCTTTCTCATCTCAAATCTTTTCTTCTGTGTTTCAGGTGTAATACTCAACCAAAACTTAACTAACTCAACACCTCTATCAATCAACGATTGTTCAAATCCATTCACATTCTCCATAAAATCCAAATACTCTTCCTCTGAAGAATACCCCATAACTGGTTCAACGATACCTCTATTATACCAACTTCTATCGAAGAAATTAATCTTCCCTGATTCAATGTGTTTTTCATAACGACCAAACCAATCTTTTTTATCTTCCTCTGTTGGTAAACCTAGTGCAATTACATTAAAGTATTTAGGGTCCAAGTATTCAACCATTTTTTTAATGGTACTACCTTTACCCGCAGAATCTCTACCTTCAAATACGACTACAATTGATTTACCTGTTTTCTTCACATCTTCCTGTAGCTTTAGTAATTCAACCTGTAGTGGTAAAACCTCTTTTTTAAATGTCTTTCTACCAATTTTTGACTTCTCAGGCTCAACCCCACCATATAAGAACTCATCTTCAACATCAAAATCATCATTTGGGTCCATTTCTTCTCTATTGGATAGAGATTCAATATATTTTTCAAGATAATCCCTAATATTCTTTTCCTTATCACCTCCTTTGAAGAACTTTCTATCGAGGTTTCTTAAGAACTGACCTGTGATATCCTCATCACTTAATTGACTTAGTAAATCTTGAATTGAGGATATGTCCATATCTTTATCTTCAACTTTACTAATTAAATCATCTTTTGTTTGCTCTGTTAATGATTGGGTAAATGTATTTTTTAGAGGTTTATTGTAATGGATAGTAGATTTACCATCTTTAGAAACCCAATACTTTTCGTTAGGGAATACTACAATGTTTTTTCCGTTAGAGTATAGAATATAATTCAGACCTTCACGAACTTTGTTTTTATACCAGTCTCTCATTCCGTGAGTATAGACCTTAATACCACCGTCTTTTAATCTTTCCATTTTAGATGATGGTTTTATTTGGTAACCCTTTCCGTTTACACTCACATCAATACTACTTACTCGGTCTTTAATCGAACCCAAACAAAATTGAGTGATGTCCTTATCGGTTAGTGATGGGTTTTCTTTTTTTATAATGTCAATTACATCTGACTCTAATTTCCATCCACTTTTGAAGGATTGTTTATTTCTTTTGATTAAATCTTGTAGAAATAAACTACTCTCACCGAATAAATCTTCTTTGTTATCTACAATCCATTGTTTGAACCCTTCTTGTGTGTGACTATCAGATTCGTTCATATATTTGTCAACTAGAAGTCTGATAACGCCAGGGTTGGTATCAAAGAAGTTCAGTATTGACCATCTCTCACCCTCAATTGCAGGGAATATATCTATAACCCCATCTAATGTTTCACAATTAGGTTCGCTAATACGACCCCAATTATTTGGATACACTTCTTTTAATGTATTTAAAATAGTTTCAGGTACACCAGATGTTTTTCTTTTTAGTGTGTTAACGTCTAATTTTTCATTTGTTTTAGTATCTTGTTTGACATGTAGTTTTTCTGATTCCTGTGGGTATAACTTTCTGAAGTCCCTCATTTTAACCATCAACGCATTTCTATTCCTTGTTGTTTTCAACATACCTGGCTCGAAGTAGTACTCATCATCAGAATTACTATCTGTAAGTTTTATCTTAGTAGATGAAGAAATAGAGTTTATATCTTCGTCAAAATCCCCAAAATAAACCGAATCGCCATACTCAGGAGAGTACCACATCTTTTTAAATGTTAGTTCACCTAAATCACCGTAATTTTCATTTATTGTTTCTTCACTTTTTGAATCCATTATCCATAAGTCCTCAGAGGAGACAATAGCTAGAGAACGACCATTCTCCCATTTTACTGATATTAGTTGTTCACCCTTTTCAAATGGGTCTTCATTAACTCTCATCACAGTACCTTTAGTACCTGGTGTCATGCCCTGTTCACCATTCATGTATACTAATACTATTTTATCACCTTCTTTAACTTTAGGATTCATAATTTTTTACAGTTTTACTATAAATACCATTAATTATATATTTATACTAAAACAAGAGTAAATGCATTACATCATAACTGAAGAACAACACCAACTAATCTTAACCGAAGGATTTAAAGATGCGGTAGAAAATCGTCTTAAAAGTGCGTACGATTTCACTAAAGACGTTATTGATAAGGCTAAGAAACAATACCAAATGAGTTTTAGGTTTGCACTTACTTACGGTGCGGGTATCGGAGCATTAGCACCTGCAGTTAATGAATACCTAACGGGTAAATTTGACGGATTAAGCGAATCTGACATTGCGGCACTAACACTATCGGCGGTGTCGATAGTATTCTTTAAGACTCGTGATAGTATGGAGGCATATAGAGACATGAAGAAAAATGGCCTTTTAAGTGAACTTAAAGATGCGGTCTCATTTACTGAAAAATTAAAAGACCGTATTTCTAAAATATTAAGCGTAATTGGTGTGTCGACGTATCAAGCGTTAGACGTATTATCATTTTCCTTTTTACTCCCAATATTACCAGCCCTATTACAAATGTTAAGTAATCAAGATTTAGATATGGTGGCATTAAAAGGGTTATTAAATTCATCTTTTATAACTGTAAGTGCAATAACGTTACAAAAGATTATCGAGAAATTAAGTGAAAAAATTTCACCCAAAAACTCGTCTGATGATGAGAGTGATGAGTTGGACTTAGACCGAACTCCTGAGTCAGATATTTCTTAAGGGACGTCTGAGCTTCTTCTAATGTGTTATTTTGTTGATACTTATGTGGTATATCTAATGTCTTATACCTCTTTCGTAATAGGTAAGACTTATCTCGTTTTTTAATAAGAAACAACCTATTACCGTTTTCATCTGAAAACGACTCAATCCTAAATTGTTTTAGTAAGTATGTCGGGTAACCTTCAAACATATTTCTTAAATGAATTCAAATGTTTTATTAACCTCATAATAGTGAACACCCATAGAATAGTATAGCATTTTAGCCCTTACCTTTTCCACTTCTTTACCCACTTGTATGTGTTTTTCTCTCTCATCCATTTTAATACCGATAATTTTTTTATCGTGACCTGAAAGACTCGCCGGGTGGCTATGAACTTTAACCTCTTCAGGGGTATTGAAGTCCACGATACTTTTAATAATTTGAGTCTTGGTTCCCCCATATTTTAACCCATGTGACTTAGCAATGAGTTTTAACTCCTGTAATGATAATTTTTTTAACTCTTCTTTACCTACTTCCATAATAACTGAATTAGTACAACACAAAAACATAATAGTAGTGAAACCGCATTCTTCATGGTTAACGATTCACCTAAAATAACATAACTTAATACTAACATAACTAAAATACCAATACTAAATTGTAGTAATCTTGCACTCCACGCAGTGCCCATTGACGAATATGCAAATCGGGCTCCGTAAATAAATAAGTAAGATAGTGGGACACCTAAGAATATAGCGTTGAACCATACATTATCTTTAAACCATGGGTATTTAACTTGTGCGAATTGCTGGAACCAAGCACCTATCTGTGCGGTTAGTAATAGTAATATTGCGATTAGTATTTCTTTCATATTGACAAATATACGAAAATAAAAAGAAATTACAAAACATTACTCTGATGTTTCATCATATATCGTATCCTGTAAATCCTCTAATATTTCCTCATCGTGACTCCAATCGTAAAATGCGGTTGCGTCGAAAGGTGCCATCTCTAACGAGTGGTTTTCAGGTCTTACAAGAGTCAATAACTTAAGGTAGTTAACTCTATTATTCATTAAAATTATGGAATTTTGGTCCGTTAATAATAAATAGTCAGAACAGAAATATAAATTACTAAAAAGTGAATTAAATTATCTACTATTTTACTCAGAGAAATAATTGTATGAATAGCTGAATTTTGCAAGACATTCACCCGCACCATAACCCCATCCATATTCTGTAGATTTGAAGTACCCAATCATATCATCACTATCCTCAAATGGGGTGACTCTTTTACCAAATTCACCATTTTCAAGGATTTCAATACCTATAAAAAACGATTGTTGTTTGTCGTCACACTCATTGAGTGAAACCATAAATGTGCCAACATCAGGGTCTTCTACTTCAAACTTATATTCAGTATCAAAGGTAACTTCACAATTCCCCTCACCGAACCAATGAAAATGTAGATTACTTATCTTAGGGTCACTATTTCTACCGTGTTTAGTTTGGTAAATGTATAACATTACTTGCAGTGACCTTTTTATGTTACTTTCAAATTCTTTATTATCCATACTTCTTTTTATATTCATCAGTTAAGAATAGTACTAACTCTTCAATGTCCTCATCAGGTAGTTGATGGGTCTCTTTATGTCTATAAAACCAATCTCTAATGACCTTACCTGGTTCTTCTTTTCTTAACTTAACTATTCTTTTAAAACCAGAAACCTCAGCAGGGATTTCATAGTCTTGTTTATAATACCTCTTATCGTTAGGTTTTTCACTACCGTCATATTGGACGTCACGATAACCAAATTCTTGTAATACGTGTTCAAACTCATGTCGAACCACATCATTAAGGTCGGCAACCAAATCATAATAAGCTTGTGGGAATTTAGTTGGGTTTTTTATAATAGTAATCTCAATAAGGTCTCCATCATCTGCGGTGTTACCATCCATCAAATAATCACTATCTATAGACATATCCTCTTTTACTGTTAACTCCACACTAAATTCAGGGAAGTTAGGGAATATGTAATACATTTCCTCACCAACCAATTCTTCAGGTAAGAAATAATAACCAGGTCCTTTCTTTACCATATCAAGTAAGTCCCTAACCACTTGTCTAGTAACACTATCCGTTGTCGGTGTTATTTCAAACTTCTTGACCGTACCTCTACCTCCTTTATCACGGTCAGACCCGTCATCAAAGTCATCGGGACCAAGACCTGTCAAATCTCTCTTGACCTTACCTTCGTTAATGTTATTTACAGATTCAAAAATCTGTTTCTTCAACATATCAATAAGCCGTTGAGGGTTGTCATCTTCATAAAAGGCAGTTTTTATCCTGAAATAGTTTTTCCTAAGAAGAAAACTCACCATTTTTGGTTTTGCACCCAACTTAGTTAAGTCCTCCCCAATTCCCATTAAATAATCATTAAATTCTGACTCCATAAACATAAATAGTATTAATTATAAATATCACAAACGATTTAATGTGAACGGAATTGACAGACCAAACCCAAATTGAGTTATTTTAGATATGTTAATCATCAAAGAAAGGTCGGCAGACCTAGGGTTTTTAGTAAGTAATTTAATGGGGTGTAATCTAAGTAGCACATCGGGATAAACCTCATACGTGTACATGGTTTCGAATTTAACAGACATCCCAACACCAATATTAATACCATTTTTAAATATAGACCCGTTAACACCAAGAGTTCTTGGAAAGTAGTCTAAGTAGGACCCCGTTAATTGATTATTTGGATTGTATATTGTATATAAACCATACCTTGAATACGATGTGGTGGTATTGATATTATCAGTACACAGAACAATCTCTTGTGTTGTGGGTAGAAACCCAATGGTTGATGACTGTGAATACCCTTTGATACTCACGAATAGTAGAAGTAGTGTTATTAGTCTCATGTTTTTATGTGTTTTTTACAAAGTTAATAAAATTTTTGTAACTATGGTTGTTTTAAAAGAATATTTTAACCGATAAAATATTTGTGTGTTTATCATAAATTTATTATTTTTGTCAAAACAAAGATTATGAGTGACATCAAAGATTTTTTTAAAAAGGAACTACAACAGAAGGGTGACCGAGCCCTTTTGAACGTTAAATATATGGGTATATCTTATGATGAAATTAAGTATGTATATTCTGAACTTGGATTACCATCACCCATTACCCTAATAAAGAATACGGTGAAAACATATACTGGACGTGGATGGGGTAATGGATATGTACGTATTGCTGAAGGTCACAAATACCACGAAAAAGCTTATGATGACATTTCAGTGTCAGTTCACGGAGGTTTGACTTTTGGTCAACATATCTTCGATAATGATAAACATTTTTCTGAGGGATACTGGGTTGGGTTTGATACTGCTCATTATGGTGACGACATATTATTATGGCCTCAGGATAGGGTGTTAGAAGAAACTATTGATTTATTTAAGGCTATCTACGAGTTAAGTTAAGATTAAGGTTTTATATTTAACTTTTTTTATGTTAAATCATTTGTAGTTATTTTCAAAACATATTAATTATGAAAAAAATTTTATTAACACTCGGTGTATTATTATCTTTAACATCCTGTGAAGACTGGGGTAAAAACCCGGAACCTCAACCTGAAGAAAAAGTAATCTCAGGTCTATTAACTGAAGATACTTATTGGTACAAAGACACTGTGTATGAAATAGCGGGAAAAGTCGTTGTTGAAGATGGGGTAACATTAACTATCGAATCAGGTACACGTATCTTAGCAAGAGATGGTCAAGGCTCATTATCAACGGCACTTATTGTGTCTCAAGGTGGGATGATTGATGCTGAGGGCACTTCAGAAGAACCAATCGTATTTACATCAATCTACGACACAGGTGATAATTTAGATGTTACAGACCAAGGTCTATGGGGTGGTATCGTTATCTTAGGTAACGCACCAATCTCGGCAGACGTATCACCAGCTAATATCGAAGGTATTCCCGTAAATGACGGTTTTGGTCTATATGGTGGTCAAAACCCTCACGATAATTCAGGCGTATTCAAATTCGTTTCTATCAGACACGCAGGTACACTATTGGGTGACGGTAACGAACTTAATGGTTTGACATTAGGTGGAGTTGGTGACGGAACCACAATCTCAGATATTGAAGTTGTTGCAAACTTAGACGACGGTATTGAATTTTTCGGTGGTACTGTAGATTGTCAAAATCTAATCGTATGGGGTCAGGGTGATGATGCATTTGACATCGACCAATCTTATGACGGTACAATATCTAATTTTATGGTGATTTGTACTGAAGACTCAGACCACGCTTTAGAGATTGATGGTGGTGAGGGCACAATGAATAACCCTTTTAGAATGGAATATGGAACAGTTTACGGACCATCAACGGTAGAGTTTCACTTTAGAGACGGTGCGACAGGTTATGTATCGGTTAATGGTGATTATAACATCTCTGCTGACCCTGCAACATCCGTTACCGTAGAAGATTTAGTAATCGGAGTAAATGAAATGTTATTTGAATGGACATATTCTTACACCAACGGAGCGTTTTAATTAAACATAAACCACATAATGATAAAAAGGTCCTTTAGGGGACCTTTTTTATTTTTATAGATATCGTTATTGTTTATCCCATGTTTTTTATTATAATTGTACGTATATTAAACTTTAATAATGGAACTTTTAAATACTCACCCAATAAAAAAATCAGACTTAGGATTTCACGGAAACCTATTTGGTGGTAAACTGTTAGCGTGGTTAGACTCAAGTGCCGCAGCATATTCAATGCAGGTATGTGATACCCCACGAATGGTAACCGTTAAAATAGATGAATGTGTTTTTAATAAACCCGCTAAAGAGGGTCAACTTTTAAAACTTTATGGTCGTGTAGACACCATAGGTAATACTTCGATAACACTTTATGTCGAAGCCAGGTCACACAACGTTTATTCAGGTAAACAGACGATAATTTTAAGCACCAAAATAAAATTCGTAAGAATTGATGAGGTTGGTGAAACCGTACCTATTTCAGATAGAGTAAAAAAACGTTATAAAAAGTGAGTTTAAAAAAAATACAAAAAGAATATAGGGAAACACCTACGACTGAACTAACCACCGCTGTTATCGATAACTTCCTATTCGGATTACTAGGTGCAATACTAATAGTTTTCATATCAGAAAGAGTTGACATTTTAGTACTTTTAGGATATATGGTTTATTATTTCTTCTTAGGTAGGGTAGTGAATAGACCAAAATACGTAACAAGTTTAGGTCGGTTTATTGTTTTTCCAGTACCAACTGCGTTAGGTGCATTTGTTGGTTATAAAATGGCATATGTCTTAACACAAATAATATAATAAAAATGAAAACATTTGTAGAAATAGGGTGCTGTGATTTTAACACATTGAGAAGTCTATGTGATTCTGGATGGAGAGGTATTATGGTCGACCCATATAAACCTTATTTAGATAATATCTCTGACCATGAAAACCTAACAAAGATTAATAGTGCCATTGGACTTTATGATGGTAAAACCACGTTTAAGCGTGTTACCGACGAGTTCATCACAAAGACGGGGGATAAAGATTATAAGGGTATGGGTACTATAACTAACATAACCACACTTGACACAAATAAGAAATTAAAGAGTCATTTAGAAACTCATGAAGTATCCTTGACTACCTTTAATACTATGTTAAGTTCATTGGGAATAACAAAAATAGATTATTTAAAAATCGATACTGAAGGAATGGACTTTGACATTTTAAAAAGTATTGATTATACTAAATACAAAATAAACATCATTAGGATGGAACACACGTACTGTGACGATAAATTAGTCATCAACTTTTTAGAAAATAACGGTTACCATTGTGAACTATTTAAAAATGATATAATTGCAATAAAAAAATAAAAAAATGGCAGTAAAACAAGGAGACACTATTAAAGTGCACTACACAGGAAAACTTACGGATGGTTCAGAATTTGACTCATCACGTAAAAGAAATGAACCTATTCAATTTGACGCAGGAAAAGGTCAAATGATTGCAGGTTTTGATGAAGCAGTTATGGGAATGGAAGTCGGTGATGTAAAAACCGTAGATATCCCATCAAAAATGGCATATGGAGAACAAAATGAAGAAGCATTCATGCCAGTGGCAAAAAATAACTTCCCACCTGAATTCCAATTCGTTGTTGGTGAGATGGTTCAAGGTCAGACAGAGAACGGACAACCATTACAAGCAATAATCTTAGAAGTTAAAGAAGATGAGGTTATATTAGATTTTAATCACCCATTAGCGGGACAAGATTTAAACTTTGAAATCGAATTAGTCGAAGTAGTAGGTTAATATGATTTATTGGCTAACAGGACAACCCGCACATGGTAAAACCATATTGGGGAGGAAACTAGTTTCTCACTTAAAAGAGAAACATAAGAACTTAGCTAAGACAGTATTTCATTTAGATGGTGACCACTTAAGAGAAATAACACATAATAAAGATTATTCGGAGCAAGGACGTATTAATAATGTTCGAAACGCCCAAATGATATGTGATTATTTACATATACATAATTGTGATGTAGTAGTATCTTTAGTGGCACCATACAAATGGTTACGAGATGAGTTTAAAGAAAGAAATTCTGGAGATGTTACTGAAATCTATGTTCACACTACCGAACCTAGAGAAAGGGACCATTTCAAAGTAGACGGTTATGAACCACCTACTGAAAACTTCACAGATGTTGACACAACATTGGATGACCCTGATATGTCATTCGTAAAATTAATATCTAAACTAAATTTATGATGGAAAAAAAATCAACTATATTTTGTGATATTGATGGTACCATCTTTAAGTACAGAAAATTTGAAACCTATGAGTCTTCATCACCTGAAGTTTGTCCAAACGTAAAGGAGAAACTTCATCAATGGAAAGATGAGGGACATATGATTATATTAACCACCGCAAGACCTATTGACATGTATTTACACACAGAAAAAGAGTTAGCGGTGAATGACATTCCATATGACCGATTAATTATGGAAATAGAAAGAGGTCCAAGGGTTTTAATTAACGATATGGACCCAAATAAACCAGGTCAAAGAGCGATGGGAGTAAACCTAATTAGAAATGAAGGTTTTGAGGGGGTAGATTGGACCGAATACGGACTATAACTAAAAAATATGAAAGAATGGACTAAAAATGTACATATTGAATCCTCAATACCCTCGAGAGATGGTCAATACGCGATGTTTGTGGGTCGATGGCAACCACTACACAAAGGTCATCAAGAATTGTTTAAACAAGCAATGGATGAGGGTAAAAATATACTTATATGTATAAGGGACGGTAAACCAAATGATAAGAACCCATTTACCTCAACTGAAGTAAGGGAGAATATTATGAATCATTACTCTTCTGAAGTAGAATCAGGTAAGGTACAAGTTATGGTAATTCCTGACATTTGCTCTATCGAGTTTGGTAGAGGTGTTGGTTACGATATAATAGAAAGAGTACCCCCAACTGAGATTGGTGAGATATCAGCAACTAAGATTAGAAAAGAAATGGGACTTTAAAACCCTTATCTAAAACAATAAAAGACCAATACCATGTTGGTCTTTTTTTTGTTATTAAATTTTATATCATTATAATAAAATAAGTTAATATGAATATATTAGGTATACATACTGGACATGATGCATCACTGTCATTAATAATTGACAATAAATTAGTCGCTGCAGTTTCGATGGAAAGGTTTTCAAGGGTGAAAAAAGATTGGATTATTGATAGAGAAAATTTCGATAGATTTTTAAGGTCTTGCAATGTAACACTTGACGACATTGATTATGTATCTATGGGATTTTGGAATAATGATAATATGGATTTCTGTAAATTATACTCACCAAAAGATGAAAAATACCCGTTATCGACATATAATCGAGTACACATGGAAATTCCATTGATTAATAATATTAAGTCGTACTTTCAGGATAGACCGTTTATTGATGAAATAGAATTTCACGAAGGTAAAGGTTATACTCTACCACGAATGATTGACCGTATAAGACCACCTTTTTCTTCAAGTGACATAGCACACTCAAATGCGTTTAAGATAAACTTCGTAATTGATGGATACGATAGAATCATTCCAGGGTATTTTGTTGACCATCATATTTCACACGCTTCTTCATCATATTTCACATCACCTTTTAACAAATCATCTATATTCACTGTTGACGCATCCATGCATGAACCATCATCGTGTAGTGGGTATTTTTGGGCACATGAAAATACACTTAACATATTGAGAGGTCCTGGTTATACCTATGGTAATTTCTATGATGTGGCTACAGAGTATTGTGGTGTTGGACCAGGGACAACTAAAGCCGGTACGTTAATGGGATTATCATCATTTGGTAATATTAGTAAAAAGGCTCAAGATAATTGGGAATGGTGGACAAGACCTTTTGACCAACGGTCAGGTACTGAAGATTCACACTATAATGATTGGTTATTCTTACAGATTTCAGGTAAATACCCTTATGTATCATCAATTAGACCTGAAATTGAAAATAAAGAACCGGGTCACGAACATTATACTAGAGAGTATCAAATGGTTTATTCTAAAAAAGACGTTGACACTCAAGAAGTAATGGACATTGCTGCCGATATTCAGTTTATGGTTGAAAAGTCATTAGTTAAATATGTTGAAGACCTTTATAACGAGACCCATACTATATGTGACGATAATTTATGTATTGCAGGTGGTACTTTTTTAAACTGCAATGCTAACTACAAAATCGCCACTGAAACTTCTTTTAAAAATATACATATATTTCCAGCGTGTGGTGATGATGGAATAAGTGTTGGGTCATCTCTTTATGTTTTACATGAAATATTAAATATTGAACGTACTACTTACACTAACCGTGAAATTTCTTATTTAGGGTTTCAATACAAGTATCAACCAAAAAGTAAATTTGAGTCAATAGATTACGATGTTAATACCGTAGCAAAAAGTATTAGTGAAGGTAAAATCATATGTTGGTACCAAGGAAGGAGTGAATTTGGTCCAAGAGCGTTAGGTAATAGGTCATTTATTTCAGACCCAAGAAAGAAAGAAATGAAAGACCAATTAAATAGTCGAGTTAAATTTAGAGAATGGTTTAGACCATTTGCTCCCGTAGTTTTAAATGAACACAAAGAAGAGTGGTTTAATATGGATTTTGAATCTCCGTTTATGTTATATACCGTACCTTGTAAGAGACCACAGGACATACCTTCGGCAGTACACATAGATAACACATCAAGGGTACAAACACTAAAAAAAGACGACAATGAAGAGTTCCACGAACTAATCGAAGAATTTTACAAAATAACTGGAGTACCAATAGTAATGAACACATCATTAAACGTTAAAGGTCAACCAATTGTTGAGACACCTGAAGAAGCGATGGAATTATTTGAACAATCAAATGTCGATATTCTTGTGATTAATGATAAGATGTACTTTAAAAACTAAAAAAATAATACTAAATTAGCTTTATGGAAAACAAAAGTAAGAATAAGAAACCAAAATGGGTTGGGGACCCTTTAAATGATTCTGATGTTGGTTATGATTCAGAATGGGAGCCAAACATACCGATGGGTAGTCCAGGCCCGAGAGAACCAATTAAAATAGACAAAGAAGAAGAATTATAAAATCGTTAAAACATGAAATTATTTAGTTACAATAAAAATTCTTTAGAATATAATAAAGTGAGAGTACTACCATATATGTTACTTTTCATTATTTTAATATTACTAAGCTATATGTATGGTTTTTTAGAGGGTAGAGAAGATAAAATTATAAAACTCACACCTCAAGAAAAAGAATTAATTTTAATTAATGTACAAGACACATCATTAACATTTAATGAGGAAAAACTAATTTCACTAATGAATGAATTAAATATTAAGTTTCCTCATATTGTGTTAGCTCAGGCAAAAGTCGAGAGTGGTAATTATACTTCTAAAATTTTTAGAGAAAACCATAACCTATTCGGTATGAAGGAGGCTCGTGTAAGAATTCACACGGCACAGGGAACACAATTTAACCATGCCTATTATAATACATGGAGGGAATCTGTGTATGATTACGCATTCTATCAATGTAGATACCTGTCTAAGATTAACACTGAAGACGAATATCTAAGTTATTTAGGTCAATCATACGCAGAGGCCACTAATTATGTGTCTATATTGAAAACAATAATAGAGAGAGAAAAACTAAGAGAAAAGTTTAACTAATGGTAATAATAGGTTTATCGCACGGTCATGATGCAGGTGCAACACTTTTTAAAGATGGTGAAATTATAGTATCAATATCAGATGAGAGGTTGACTAGGACAAAAAAAAATTACGGTTTTTTTAGTAATGTGATAGCAACTAAATCAATTGATTATTGTTTGGAGTACGCTAATTTGTCCATTGATGATGTGGATTATATTTTTTTTAACACCACAAACCCAAAACCCGATGTGTTATATTGTTTAAAATATTATTATAATATTGATAGTAATAAAATAATATATGTGACACATCATTTATCACACGCAGCAACATCTGTTTTCACCTCAGAATTTGAAGATGTTGTTATAGTGGTTTCTGATGCATTAGGTGAGGACCCCATTTATGGGGACTATGGTTGGAGGTCATTTGAAGAAAAGGGTTTTAATTTAGTTGAGCACGAAGATATAGAAAGTACTTTCGGTGAGGGGTGGTCTATATACCATTATAAAAATGGTGAGTTTTTTAATTTAGAAAAAAAATGGGTAGATAGTAATGGTCAGTTTAAACAACTAAAAGATTGTTCGATAGGTTACCTATATGAATGTGGGACAGAACAATTAGTTGGTGGTTTAACTATTGGTAGTGCTGGTAAATTAATGGGATTAGCATCATTCGCGGATAAAGATTGGGTTTCAAAACAAGAAAGAAATCACAAAATTATTTATGATAATTTATCTATCAAAGGTGAATTATTTTATCCTGAAATTAATCATAATAGTCCATTTCAAATAAAGTCAAACGTTGCGGGGTTATACCAAAGAGAACAGGAGGAATGTTCTCATTTTTTAGTTGAGAAATCTAAAAAATTAAGTAATAGTAATAATATTACAGTTGCAGGTGGTTCATTTTTAAATTGTACAACAAACAGTAATATTGTGAAATCCAACTTATTTGAATCTCACCATTTTTTTGCATCATCTGACGACTCAGGAATATCTTTAGGGTGTGCGTTATACGGGGCATATACTATGAGTAGTGTTAATCGTAAAAAATTCTTTAGTCCTTATTTAGGTAGAGAATATAGTAGAGAAGAAATTTTAAATGAATTAGAAAAACACAATTATTTAAATTACAATGAAATAACCGATTTTACACAATTAACAGATATAGTCACTAACCAAATAATAGATAATAAAATTATTGGTTGGTTCCAAGGTAGAAGTGAAATAGGTCCAAGAGCGTTAGGTAATAGAAGTATATTGGCAAACGCATCGACTCCATGGATTTCTGACTATATTAATGGCGAGATTAAAAAAAGAGAATGGTACAGACCATTTGCACCTTCAGTATTATATGAGTATCAGTCTGAAATATTTGATTTGGATTATTTCTCACCTTATATGTTACTAACCGCTGAAGTAAATACTGAATGGAGAAACAAAATACCATCAGTAACACATATAGATAATACCTCAAGATACCAATCAGTAACTAAAGATACTAACGAAAGGTTTTATGATTTGATAAGTGAGTTTAATAATAAGACAGGTATACCTCTACTCTTAAATACTAGTTTTAATGGACCAACAGAACCAATAGTTGAGTCACCAAAAGACGCTATAAATACATTCTTAGAGGTGGGTTTAGATATTTTAGTAATTAATGATTTTGTAATTACAAGATAAATCATTATATTTGTCCTATGACAACGAGAGAATGGACTAAAATATTAAAAACAAATCCTGCGATTTCACAAATTAAACTTAAGGGTGAATTTGTTAAGGGTACTATTACCATTACTCGTCATAGAATTATTGAAACAGAACAGAGAAACTATTCCTTTAACGAAGAATTCAAATCTAAGTCCTATATTATTAGAAATAGCGAAATTGATATAACCTTCGAGGGTTCAGTAAAATCTTCTATGAATAATTGGCACCTTCCTAAAACATATAATAAACGACAGTTAAACAACTGGTTCAGGGCAAGTAAGGAAATTAACGGAGAACTTAAAATGAGATTGAAACTCATCGGAGGTTCATCAAAATATAAAATAAAGAAAATCACATGTCTGTAGTAAAAAGATTTTTCAGAAGAGTAAAAAGAGTTATTGATTTCCTTCCGATGATTTGGAAAGGTTTTGATTTTGACTACCGTTATGGGATTGAGTTGTTTCAATACCAACTCAAAAGAACTGCAGATTTCATGGAGTCTGACCGAGCAGTGACACTGAACGCAAAGATTCGGGCAAAACGAATTCGCACCGCAGTTGAACTTCTTCAAAAGGTTTATGATGAGGAATACGGTTGTGAATACCAAGACAAACTCAAACAGATTTATGGTGAGAAGGTTTTGGATTGGGAGTTTATCGAACTGGATGAAAAAAGTGATTACGATGGTGAACCTCTTTACGAACTCAAATGGGAATATGAAAAATGGGACAACGCTGAAGAGGTGAAAGAAACCAAACAAAAACTTTATGAAGAGTCTCAAGAACAACAAAAACGAGCCGAAGAGTTGGTTTGGAAATTTATTTCACACAATATTCGTGGTTGGTGGGATTAATTAAGAAATTATGTTTATCTTTGAAAAAAATAACAAGATGAAAATCACATTCATATCGGATACGCACACAAAACATCATCAGGTAACCTCACAGTTGCCAGGTGGTGATTTGTTGGTTCATGCTGGTGACTTTTCTTCACGAGGTTATGAACATGAGGTGGATGGATTTTTTGATTGGTTCAATAAGTTGGATAACTACACCAATAAGATTGTCATCGCTGGTAACCACGACCTTATGTTTGAGGACGACCCAATGTTAGCTAAAGACATCATGAGTTACTATCCTAACGTTACTTACCTTCAGGATGACATCGAAGTCATCGGTGAGGATTACTCATCGTCAGTAAAAGTTTATGGTTCTCCGTGGCAACCTGAGTTTTATAATTGGGCATTTAACCTACCACGCAACGGTGAGGAGTTAAAGGAGAAGTGGAATGAGATTCCACATAACATGGACATCGTGGTTACTCATGGACCCGCATATGGTCATTTGGACACCGTTGTGGGACAATCTATGAACCTGGGGTGTGAGTTGTTGGCTGAACGGTTAAAGGTCGTTAAACCGAAGATACACGTTTGTGGACACATCCACAGTGGGTATGGTTATAAGTTCCATGAAGGGACACATTACTTCAACGCTGCGGTACTCGGTGAGGATTATGTATTCACTCAGAAACCGATGACGGTGGAGTGGGACCCAAAAACTAACGAAATAGAATTTGTTTAATCAAATTTTTTTATTATAATTGTAAAAAATAAACAATAATGAAGTATAAATTGGAAATGTATGGGTGGGAAGTCGAAGCGACAGGTCACTCTTTAACGGACGAACAAGTTAAATTAATTGAAGAGTTAATGGACACCAACGGTGCAGATGAACTATGGGAAGTTCGTCACGATATAGAACTTGAAGGTATTGTTGACGACCTTTATGACCCTGACCTTTATCATATGTCACGTGGTTTAGATAACAGTGGTCTGTGGTTCTCACTTAAAGATGAAGATGATAACGAAGTTTTAAGTTTTGAACTGTCTGACATTGAAGACATCTACGAAGTGTTAGGTGATTCCGCAGATGACATCCCTTATGAAGGTTATTTATCAATACCTGGTGAAGGTAAGAATGAAAACGTTGATAATATACTTGCAATATTTGACGAAAACAAAGGTGGTATTTGTGATTTTGAAATGTTCGAATCAGATGAAGTACCAACGGCAAAAGATTTCTGTGTCCAACACGGAGATATAGGTACACCTGATGGTGATTGGGATTTTATCTCCAAAGTATTTTATAAAGGAAAAGAGTTAGAGGTGTACGACCATTTAGATAATCGTGGTAAGGCGGCAACTGTTGAAATATACCGTAAAGATGGTACAACAATTAGTTGATGGTGATGTATTAGAGGAAGGTCCGAAGGTTAAAAAGATACACATTAACCAACACCATATTCGGTCCAATAAGACGAAGGAAACGGACCTTCCTGTAATCACCATTAAGATTGGTAGTAAAAACTACTACTGTAACGAAATAGAAATAAACGGTCCATCCAAACTATCTTACTGTGGGAGTGGTGACCAAAAACCCTTAATCAGTTGTGGGGCGAGAGTAATCTTGGAAACGACTGCTGAAGTAAAAATTATAAGATAATGAATGAATTCTTTAATAGCTATAAAGTATTAAAAGGCACATTACTTAGAACATTAGTTTACACATTGGGGCATTTCCTAATTGCAGCTGCTTGTGTAATGTATTTTACAGGTGCAGATTTTATTAGTTCAGTTACTGATGCTGTGGTAGAGCCAATTATCAATGGAGTTTGGTTTTTTATTTTAGATAGACTTTGGACAAAAAATTAATTAGTATATATAATATGTTAGATTTTAAAAATGGAATAATTTTAAACAACTTAAAAATAATGAGATTTTTAAGTTCTCTTGGTATTTTGCTTATATTTGTAACTCAATGTAGTGTTGATAAGAACGTCACCGTGAATACTAAGACTGTTGACTTATCTGAATTGGATAGTGTTGATTGTGTACTATGGTGGGAAGTTCAGAACGATACCTTAAAGGTTTGGACTAAGGAAGATGAAAGACGAGCCGATATTGAGAGATATAATTACATTCGTTCATTAGACACAACAGGATGGGAATAAGATGAAAGAGAAAGTATTAAGATTTAACAACGACTGGAAAGGTCGTAGACTATACGAAGAGAATAAAAAGAAGGAGTCTGTTAATAAGACTAAAACCTTTAACACCAAAGAGAAATGAACTACATAAAAATAGCAAAATGGTTTTATCAGCAAGGGCGTGATGACCAAG
>ENA-OUOG01001645-OUOG01001645.1-marine-metagenome-genome-assembly--contig:-NODE-1645-length-25274-cov-4.721237_pt1 | contig 25274 bp, 24 predicted proteins | sample MGYA00248635_ERZ508505 | MGnify/ENA primary metagenome ERZ508505 (study PRJEB26176, sample SAMN06267871) | marine metagenome | isolation source: Saanich Inlet, British Columbia, Canada | place: Pacific...
TCCTTTTTTGCGCTTGGAATTAACCAAATAACCCGAAAGGGTTTCCATCAATCCAAACCCAATTAAAATACTTAAAACCAAGATGACATCAAAATGATCAATATTGAGTAGGCGTACTAATAGGTCACTCATTATTCTTCGTCGTTAGTTCTAAAAGTAGGCGTTATTCTAGCGTTGGTGTTTTGCTCAAATCCATAGGCAATTTCAATCAGGGTAGGTTCGCTCCAAGCCCTACCAAAGAATGAAAGCCCAACGGGCAAACCGTGAATATCTCCCATAGGGATAGTAATGTTTGGATAGCCGGCTCTTGCAGCAGGAGAAGAACTTCCCAGGTGTGAATTATCACCATTGAGCCAATCGGTACTCCAAGCAGGACTTCCTGTAGGAGCGATAATAGCATCTAGATTGTGTTCGTTCATTACACGGTCAATACCTTCTTGTTGGCTCATGCGTAGAAGATTGTTTAAGGCTGTTCGATAAGCTTCACTTTCCATGCCTTCTTTTTCGTTGGCCATTTTAAGATAAGCTTGGTTGTAATAAGTTAATTCAATTGGATCTTGTTCGTTGAAGGCAATTAATTCATCTAAATTTTTTATGGGGGCATTTTCGCCTAAAGAAGCAAAATAGGCATTCAGCCCATCTTTGTATTCATGAAGCATTACTTGAAAAGAATTCCTTCCAGCTTCACGTGGAGCAATGGCGTCAATTTCAATGACTTCTGCACCTAAGCGTTTTAAGGTTCTAACTGACTTGCGAACAAGACTGTCCACTTCAGCGTTTTCTCCAAGTGGCGCAGTAAACAACGCAATACGTTTTCCTTGAACACCTTCTGGATTAAGAAAAGCAGAATAGTCGGTCAAAGCGTGTTCTTTACTCGCTAAAGTTTTGCTGTCTTTTTCGTCGACTCCTGTGAGTGGACCTAGGGTTAAAACAGCATCGGTGAGTGTGCGTGCCATGGGTCCAGCAGTGTCTTGAGTGAAAGAAATTGGGATAATCCCTGAACGACTGATGAGCCCAACAGTTGGTTTGATTCCTACAATTCCGTTAGCATTGGAAGGACAAACAATAGAGCCGTTGGTTTCTGTTCCAATGGCTAAAACAGTTAAATTGGCCGAAACAGCTGCACCCGAACCAGCACTTGATCCACAAGGATTTCGTGTCAGCACATAGGGATTCTTGGTTTGTCCATTGATGCCACTCCACCCACTTGAGGAGTTCTGACCGCGGAAGTTGGCCCATTCACTCAAATTGGCTTTTGCCAGGATAACAGCTCCAGCTGCTCTTAATTTTTTAGCTACCTCACTGTCCTGTAGAGGTTTTGATCCTTTTAATGCGCGAGAACCTGCCGTTGTTGACATTTTATCGTGGGTGTCAATATTGTCTTTTAATACAATTGGAATGCCATGTAAGGGGCCTCGTCGTTTTCCAGCGGCTAATTCAGCATCCAATTCTCCAGCAATGGCCAAAGCATCTGGATTAACTTCTATGATTGAACGAAGTGTTGGACCCGTTCTATCGATCGCTTCAATTCGATCTAGATAGGCTTGAGTAACATCAGTAATTGTGTACTCTCCAGCGTCGTATCCGGCAGAAAGGCCAGCGATATCAGCCTCGAGATAGGGGAAGTTATTTAACTGCTCAACGGTTTTTTGGTCATTTTGGTTACAACCTATTAAGAATGTCAAAAGCAGTAGGGAAAAGAGAGGTGTTTTCATAAGTTTGTTTTATTCAATAGACCATTAAATTAGCTCTTTTTTCCAAAAAATAACATTTAATTCAAAAACCATTAAAAAAAAACAAAAGAAAAGTTTGTTTATTTCGATACTGGTCTTAGATTTGTAACCAATTCAAACAAAATGAATAAAACGTTTTTTTATTACAATAACTTCTTTTACTTCTTTAACGAGGCAGGAAGGACTTTGTAATATATCAACGCAACGATAGAAAAAGTCCTGACATTTGTTCGGGACTTTTTTTTTGATGTATACTATGAAAACAACAACAGCAATACAAGGAATAAAAGGATCTTTTCATCATGTCGTGGCAATGGATTACTTCCCTCAAGAGATCGAGTTGTTGGAATGCCTGAGCTTTGACAGCCTAGTTGACACAATTTTAAATGGTGCGGCCAAACAAGCCGTAATGGCCTTGGAAAATTCAATCGCTGGATCCATCATACCCAATTATGCTCTAATTGATCAAAATGATTTGTCGATTGTTGGGGAATATAACTTAACCATTCATCATAATTTAATGGCATTGGCAGGCCAGTCCATTGAAGATATAAAGGAAGTACATTCACACCCAATGGCCTTGTTGCAATGCAAGGAATTCTTTCGAGCCTATCCCCATATTCGTTTGATTGAAGCAGCTGATACCGCCGATGTTGCGCGATCTATTTCTGAAGATAGCCAAAAAGGGATTGGCGCAATTGCACCAAAGCAAGCAGCTTTAATATACAATTTAGATGTACTCGCCCATTCCATTCAGACCATTCAAGACAATGTTACTCGATTTGTCATTATTCAGCAAAACAGCAATGCGATTGAAAAAAAACAAATCAATAAAGCCTCTTTAAAATTTATTTTAGATCACCAAAGAGGAAGTTTAGCTGCTGTGCTCAATGTAATGAGCGATTGCCTCCTGAACCTAACAAAGATTCAGTCCCTACCTGTAATCGAAACGCCTGGGAAGTACGCTTTTTTTGTGGACGTTACCTTTGATCGTTTCCAACAGTACGAAAAAGCGCGCAAGATTTTAGAAATCATGGCGTTAGAATTTAAAATCCTAGGAGAATATACCACAGCCAAAAAATGAAAATGACCACTGCAACCCGTCTTGAAAGTGTAAAAGAGTACTATTTCTCCAAAAAATTGAGGGAAGTAGCGGGACTTATTCAGGCAGGCAAGCCTATATTGAATATGGGAATTGGAAGCCCAGACTTACCCCCTCATCCATCTGTAGTGGAAGCACTTCAAGAAGGTTTATCTCATCCCAAGGCACATATGTACCAAAGTTATCAAGGTTTACCCGCATTGCGTGAGGCCATAGCAGGGTTTTACCATCGAAACTACAATGTAGTGCTCAGTCCTTCATCGGACATTCTCCCGCTCATGGGATCCAAGGAAGGCATCATGCATATTTCCTTAGCATTTTTAAACAAAGGCGATCAAGTCCTTATTCCCAATCCAGGCTACCCAACCTATAGCTCGGTTACCCAATTGGTTGAAGCGACCCCCGTTTTTTACCCTTTGAGCGATGATAATAATTGGCAGCCTGACTTTACAGCACTTGAGGCATTGGATACGACAAAGATTAAACTCATGTGGTTGAACTATCCAAATATGCCAACAGGTGCGAAGGCCCAAAGGGAAACGTTTAAACGTTTAATTCAATGGGCGAAAGACAATGAAATTTTATTGGTAAACGATAACCCCTATAGCTTTATTCTCAACGATAATCCACAAAGTATTTTGTCATTACCCAATGCAATGGAGGTTTGTATGGAATTAAATTCTTTGAGTAAATCTTTTAATATGGCTGGGTGGAGAGTTGGGATATTGGCTGGAAACGAAGAACATATTCAGGCAGTACTGAAAGTAAAGAGCAATATGGATTCGGGTATGTTCTATGGTATTCAGCAAGGAGCCATTGCGGCACTCAATACCCCTAGCAGTTGGTTCCATGAACTGAATAAGGTTTATAAAAGAAGACGAGTACTTGTGGAAGAGTTGGCCAACTTAATGGATACCACCTTTGACCCAAATAGCGTGGGAATGTTTGTTTGGGCTAAACTGAATGACAATAGCCTTTCTGCTGAAGAATATATTGATAAAATTTTATACGAAAAAGATATCTTTATAACACCAGGGACTATTTTTGGAAGTCAAGGAGAAGGCTATATTCGTTTTTCACTTTGTGTAACCGAAGAGCAAATACAAACCGCGATAAATCGAATCAAAGCATGAAATTATATGTAATTGGTATCGGATTAATTGGAGGTTCAATGGCCTTGGAATTGAAAAAATGCTATTCAACCATTGAAGTTTTTGGTGTTGACACAAATGAGGCTCATTTGGATGAAGCCCTTGCCCTTGGGATGATTGATCATAAAGGTCGATTGGATGAAATCAATCAAGCAGATAGAGTAATCTTAAGCATACCTGTCAAAGATAGTTTGATCTTACTCCCAAAATTGTTGGATCAACTAAGCGAAAATGCACTTCTATGGGATGTTGGATCGACCAAAGAAGAGCTCTGTAAAGTGGTCGAATCGCACCCAAAGCGCGATCAATATTTGGCCGCCCACCCCATTGCTGGTACAGAGTTTTCTGGACCCCAAGCAGCACATGAAGGTCTTTTTGACGGGAAGCCACAAATTTTATGTGAAGCCCAAAAAACCCGTCCCGATTTATTGATTTGGGCAAAAACCAGCTTTCGCCAAATGGGCATGTACCTGCGTTTTATGGAGGCCGATGATCACGATAAACACATGGCCTACGTTTCCCATTTATCTCATATAAGTTCTTTTATGCTAGGTAAAACTGTATTAGAACAAGAAGAAGACGAGCAAAATATTTTTGATTTAGCAGGAAGTGGATTTGAGTCTACCGTTCGCTTGGCAAAAAGTTCCCCAGATATGTGGGCCCCAATTTTTGAGCAAAACAAAACCAATGTACTTCGGATTTTATCCTCCTACATTGAGAATTTAGAGAATTTTAAACGCAAATTAGAGAATGATGACATTGCCGATTTGCACCAACAAATGAAACATACTAATCAATTAACAACAATCCTTAACGGGATTAAACACAACAATTAATTATGGAGAATACTCCCGCAATGCGCGAATGGTTGAACGATTTCGGTCTGTCGCATCCCTTAGTAATCGGTGGTCCATGTAGTGCCGAAACAGAAGAACAAGTAATGAAAATTGCTCACCAATTGAAAGATACCGATGTGACAGTATATCGCGCCGGAATTTGGAAGCCAAGAACACGCCCAGGAATGTTCGAAGGTGTAGGTGCAATTGGATTAAAATGGTTGCAACGTGTCAAGGAAGAAACTGGCTTGTTGACTGCTACAGAGGTGGCCAACAAAGACCATGTAAAGTTGGCCTTGGAACACGATATAGATATTCTTTGGATTGGTGCGCGTTCAACAGTGAGCCCATTTATTGTTCAAGAAATAGCAGACGCACTGGAAGGGACAGAAAAAATTGTCTTAGTAAAAAATCCGGTCAATCCAGATGTTGCTCTTTGGCTTGGTGGTGTTGAACGTTTATATACGGCCAACATCAAGAACTTGGGGTTGATTCATCGCGGATTTTCGGCCTATGGCAAATCAAAATACAGAAACAATCCTGAATGGCAAATTGCCGTTGAGGTGCAAAACAGGTTCCCTGATCTACCTTTAATTTGTGATCCTTCTCACATTACTGGTAACCGTGAAATGATTTTTGATACCTGTCAAATGGCCTTGGACCTGAATTTTGATGGTTTGATGATTGAGAGTCACTGGGATCCGGACAATGCGTGGAGTGATGCTGCTCAACAAGTTACACCCGAAAAATTAGTACATATTATGCGTGATTTAAAAATTCGTGCCGAAACAACCGACGAGGCCTCTTATCAAACGGCTTTGCAAAACTTACGTGCGCAAATAGACATAGCCGATCAGACCATCCTTGACACCCTAGGAAATCGGATGAAAGTAGCCGAAGCTATTGGGGAACTTAAGAAACAGAACAATGTAGCTGTGTTGCAAAACAAACGCTGGAATGAAATTCTTGGGAAAATGGTTTTGGAAGGAGAAAGCCGCGGTTTGTCTGAAGAATTTATATTGCGGATGTTTAAGGCGATTCATCAAGAATCCATCAATCACCAAGAACAGATTGTAAAAGCTTAAAACAAAAAACCGACACAAGTCGGTTTTTTTTATATATTGATTAAAATTTAACCCATTTAATCATGTCTTTTTCTAATTTATCACTGATGCGAGCAAGTCGAACCATGCTTTCCCCTTTTTGGGGTGTTGGGGTTTTGGTTGCTTTTGTTTATGTTCTTATTGTTGGGGTTCCCCAAAACTTACTGGATCCTTTTGGAGGGCTCTTTACTGGGCTTTTAGCTGGTCCTCTAACTCTGGGTTTAGCAATATTTTCTAGGTCTATCTTTAGAAACGAATCTCCGCATTTCAATCAGCTTTTCGATGGTTTTCGGGGTCCATTTTTCATCAAGAGTTTTTTAGCCTATCTGTGTATGACAATTTTAGTTGCAGTAGGGATAGTTTTGCTAATTATCCCTGGAATAATTGTTTCCTTAGGACTTGGTTTAACTTTTTATGTAATGGCCGATCGCCCTGACTTATCCTTCACCGATTGTCTTCAAGAAAGCTGGCGAATAATGGATGGCTACAAGCTAAAATTTTTAGGTTTAAACTTGCGCTTTATCCCTTGGTATTTTCTTGGTTTATTGTGCCTTGGAGTTGGAATTTTAGTGGTTATTCCATGGCATTATGTGACTATGGCAGGTTTTTATGAGAAAGTAAAAGAGAGTAGGACAAATTAAAATCACTCTCTACCTTCTTTTTTTGGATCGATTAGCACGAGAGAAATTTCTGTTTTTTGGGCGTGCTTTTTTTGGAGGATTTGTGGTCATAGCTTCTATACTATCACCCTCTTCCATAAACGGGTGTTCTCCAAGACGAGGAAGTTGTTGCTTGATTAATTTTTCAATGTCCTTAAGATAAGGTCGTTCTTCAGCCATACAAAAGGAAAAGGCGATACCACTTGCGTTGGCACGTCCTGTTCTTCCAATACGGTGGACATAGGTTTCTGATACGTTAGGTAAATCGTAATTGATTACCAAAGATAATTCATCCACATCAATTCCCCTAGCGGCAATATCTGTTGCGATCAATACCTTAAGCTTTCCCTCTTTAAAGTCGCCCAATGCTTTTTGACGCATGTTCTGGGATTTATTTCCATGAATTGCCGCCGATCGGATTCCAGCCTGATCAAGTTTTTTGACAATTTTATTTGCCCCGTGTTTGGTTCGAGAAAAAACAAGCACAGAATCGCTACTGCGCTGTTCTAATAAATGAACCAATAATTTTGGTTTGTTGTTTTTACTCACAAAATAGACGCCTTGTTCTACTTTTTCTGCAGTCGCTTGTTCAGGCTTAATGGTGACTCGTTGAAATTCTCCCAACATTTTTTGGGATAATTCAACAATTGTTTTTGGCATGGTAGCCGAGAAAAAAAGCGATTGTCTTTTGGGTGGAAGTTTGGCAATTATTTTTTTTACGTCATGAATAAAGCCCATATCGAGCATTTGATCGGCTTCATCTAAAACAACATACTTTAAATCCCTAAATGTAATATAGCCCTGACTCATCAAGTCCAATAATCGCCCGGGCGTAGCAACCAATATATCCACACCACTCCGTAAACTCTTCACTTGTTGGGCTTGTTTTACCCCACCAAAAATAACGGTATTTCTAAGCTGAGTAAACTGACTGTAGGCGGTAAGGTTCTCAGCAATTTGAATCGCCAATTCTCGTGTAGGGGTCACCACCAGTGCTTTAATTTTACGTTGACCTTTTCCTGCGTTATTGTCTCTACACAGATGGTTTAAAATTGGAATACCAAAAGCTGCTGTTTTTCCAGTTCCTGTTTGGGCAACCCCCAGTAAATCATGTCCTTTTAGTAATATGGGAATGGCTTGTTCCTGAATTGGAGTGGGTTGTGTGTAGCCTTGTTTTTCAAGTGCTTTTAATATGGGAGCCTCTAGGGCTAGGTCTTTAAATGTCATCTGTTTGAATAATGCTGCTAAAGTACGCTTATATTTTGAGCTGGGGAGAAATAAAGCGCTTGTCTAAAGAATTGTAAAAACTGTCATTCTCAATTCGTTTCAGCATCTCATATGACTATTTTCACCTTATTTTAGGATCTGAAACGAGTTCGGATTGACTATATTAACTTTTTAGACGGTTTCGATAAATGCTAAGCTAATTTTCAGGCCAAGGCTTTTGCTATTCGACCAATGGCTTCTTTGATGTTGTCTTGAGAAGCCGCATAGGATATTCGAATACAATCTCCGTTCCCAAAGGCATCACCAGTTACCGTTGCAACGTGGGCTTCTTCCAGAAGATACAATGCAAAATCACTAGCATCTTTGATAGTTTTTCCACGAAGGCTTTTTCCAAAATAGTGGGATACATCTGGGAAAACATAGAAGGCTCCAGCGGGTTGATTTAATCGAATTCCAGGAATTCCGGATAATAGTTTAATGATGAGTTCACGTCGAATTTGAAATTCATCGATCATATATTGTATTTTGCTTACAGGGGCTTCCAAGGCAGTAATGGTCGCGCGTTGAGCAATACAGTTCGCACCTGAGGTGATTTGACCTTGCATTTTGTTACAAGCTTTAGCAATCCATGCGGGAGCTCCAATATAACCAATTCGCCATCCAGTCATAGCGAAAGCTTTGGCTACTCCGTTTACTGTAATGGTTCGGTCATATAATTCTGGGATAGCTGCAATACTAAAATGCATGGTTCCATAGTTGATGTGTTCATAAATTTCATCAGAAAGGATATAAATATCTGGATATTTTTCAAGGACTTTACCTAATGCGCGATATTCAGCTTCAGTGTAAATAATACCACTTGGATTATTGGGCGAGTTGAACATGATGAGCTTGGTCTTGGGCGAAATAGCCGCTTCCAGTTGCTCGGGGGTGATTTTAAAATCAGTATCTATACTTGACGGAATTATTGTTGAAGTTGCCTCTGCCAAGGTAGCAATGGCAGAATAACTTACCCAATAGGGCGCAGGAAGCAAAACTTCGTCTCCCGGATCGAGCAACACCATACAAACATTGGCAATGGATTGCTTGGCTCCAGTTGAAACAACTATTTGATCGAGTCCATATTCAATTTCGTTGTCACGTTTAAATTTTGTGCAAATGGCTTGCTTAAGCTCAACATATCCGTCTACAGGGCTATAAGAATTATAATTGTCGTTTACAGCTTGAATTGCAGCGTCTTTGATGAATTCAGGGGTGTTAAAGTCAGGTTCTCCCAAACTTAAACCAATTACATCAATTCCTTCGTTCTTTAATTCTCTGGCTTTTGCAGCCATTGCCAAAGTTGCGGATACAGGTAAGCTGTTAATCCGTGCTGATAGTGCGTCCATATAAACTAGTAGTTGTTATGCGGGCTGAACCCCCATGTTTTTTAAATGTTTAAAGTGCGAAAATAATGCACTTCGGGTAGTTTTATACTCGTTATAGGGTAAATTAAATTCTTTTGCTGTTTTTTTCACAATTTTAGCAATATCTGTGTAATGTATATGGCTAATGTTTGGGAAAATGTGGTGTTCAATTTGATGGTTTAATCCTCCAGTAAACCAATTCACAAATTTATTTTTTGTGGAAAAGTTAACCGTCGTTAGTAATTGATGAATTGCCCAGGTATTCTTCATTGTTCCTGTTTTTTTATCTGGTAAAGGCATTTGTGCATCTTCAATAACATGTGCCAATTGAAAGGTGAGGCTTAAAATTAAACCTGCTGTGTAGTGCATCACAAAAAAACCAATCAAGATTTGCCACCAAGGCATTTGCATAAAAAGCATTGGAACAACAATCCAAATACCAGAATACAAAATTTTTGTTCCAATTAGAATCAACCATTGGCGTTTTGGGTGAAGTTCTTTTCGATAGGTTAATTTTTTCTTGAGGTAGCGTTTTATTTGCCTAAAGTCAGAACTAATGACCCAGTTAATCGTAAGTAAGCCATAAACGAATACGGAATAATAATGTTGAAAACGATGGTACCATTGCCAGTCACTGTGCTGAGAAAACCGAATGACACGACCTGCGTCTAAGTCTTCATCATGTCCATGAATATTGGTAAAGGTGTGATGTAAAATATTGTGCTGTACTTTCCAGTTGTGAACATTTCCTGCTAAGAGATAAATACTTGATCCCATCAATTTGTTGATCCAAGGGTATCGGGAAAATGAATTGTGGTTTCCATCATGCATTACGTTCATTCCAACTCCAGCCATTCCAACACCCATTATAATGGCGAGTAAAAGTTTTACCCAAGGGTTGAATTCGGTCAAGACAATAAGGAAGTAGGGGGTAACCAATAGGCTAAACATAATGACAGTTTTGACATACAATTGCCAGTTACCGGTTTTTAAGGCTTTTCGTTTTTGAAAATGTTCATTAACCCTTTTGTTTAAGATTTGAAAAAACTTTTTTGGATCATTACGCGAAAAACGCAAGGGTTTGTGTGCAGAATTATTTTCCATAGCAAGGAAGGTGTATCTTTGTTTAGATTTTTAATAAAATTACAACTTTTGGATCGTTTAAACCACTATTTCCCTACACTTTCTGCTCATCAAAAAAAGCAATTTTCACAACTTGAAGATCTTTACAAAGAATGGAATGCACAAATCAATGTTATTTCACGAAAAGACATTGATGCTTTATACGAAAAACACATTCTACATTCATTGGGAATCGCTAAAATTCAACCCTTTAAGTCTGGTTCGAGGGTTTTAGACGTAGGTACAGGTGGAGGATTTCCTGGGGTTCCTTTGGCTATTCTTTTTCCCAAAGTGGACTTTTTTTTAATCGATTCAATAGGAAAAAAAATCAAAGTTGTTCAAGCTGTTGTCGAAGCATTGGGATTAAAAAACATTGAAGCTCGTCACCAAAGAGCCCAAGAATTTAAGCAACCCGTAGACTTTATTGTTAGTAGAGCGGTAACAAAAATGGAGGATTTTGTCCCTTGGGTTACCAAAAATGTTAAAAATAAAGGTACACATAGGTTAAACAACGGTATTCTATACTTGAAAGGTGGCGACCTTTCTGAGGAGTTAGCCAATTTCTCAAAGGCAAAAGAGTTTAATCTTTCCGATCATTTTACTGAAACTTTTTTTGAAACGAAGAAAGTAGTTTACCTTCCTTTGAAGGACTGATCCTATTAAAATGATTTGTTGGCATAGCTATTGTTAAGGTATTAGTCTAAATCTTACATTATGCGAATTAATCTATTGCCAATTCTATTGTTAATTCCAATTTTTTTACTTGCGCAAGAGCGAACCTCACCAGAAAATCAACCGATAGAGTTGGGTGAAATTGCATGGTATCGTGATTTTGACCAAGCAAAAAAATTGGCAGTAAAAGAAGGGAAAGCCATTTTTATTTTATTTCAAGAAGTACCAGGTTGTGCAACCTGTAGGTCTTATGGAAAAAATGTTTTGAGTAATCCAACAATTATAAGTGCCATTGAAGAGGCCTTTGTTCCTTTAGCAATTTTCAATAATAAAGGTGGTAAAGATCGCGAAACCCTCAATGAGTATAATGAACCTTCCTGGAATAACCCTGTGGTCCGAATTGTAAATGCTAAGGGGGAAAACCTGATTCCTAGAATAGCAGGTGATTACTCCAAACGCAAAGTAGCTTTGCAACTTATTCACGTTTTAAAAAAGAATAAAAAAGCTATACCTGAACGATTAAATGCGCTAGCCCGAGGTATAGCTTATTGATATTTTTCTTGAAGTTTATTCACCCAAGAAAGGATAGCGGTAGTTCTTGGGTGTCAATAAAGGTTCTTTGATTAAACGAGGAGATACCCAGCGCAAGAGGTTGAGTTTTGATCCTGCTTTATCATTTGTTCCAGAAGCTCTAGCCCCACCAAAAGGTTGTTGTCCAACAACTGCACCGGTTGGTTTATCATTGACATAAAAATTCCCGGCACTGTTCTCAAGGGCAATCAGCGCTTCTTCTGCTGCATAGCGGTCTTTTGAGAAAATGGCACCTGTCAGCGCATAGGCAGAGGTTTGATCAACCAATTCTAGGGTTGTTGTGTAGTCGGCATCTTCATAAATATAAACCGTTACCACAGGACCGAAAAGTTCACGTTCCATGGTATCGTAGTGAGGATTTGTTGTCACTAAAACGGTTGGTTCAACAAAATATCCTTTGCTGTTGTCGCATTTACCACCATGAAGAATGGTTACTTCCGAAGATTTTTTAGCCTCTTCTATGGCTTCTTTTAAACGATCAAATGATCCTTGGTGAATGACTGCCGTCACAAAATTTCCAAAATCTTCTGGAGATCCCATTGTGATTTCTTCAAGACTTTTCACTACTTCATCTAAAATAGCTTTTGCGCTCGATTTAGGTAAGTAAACACGAGAGGCAGCAGAACATTTCTGTCCTTGGAATTCAAATGCCCCACGCACAATTCCTGTTGCAACTTCAGATACATCGGCACTTGGATGTGCTACAATAAAATCTTTCCCACCTGTTTCTCCAACAATTCTTGGATAGGTTTTGTAGTTGTGGATGTTCTCCCCAATTTTTTGCCAAATATTTTTAAAGATAAAGGTGGATCCTGTAAAGTGGATTCCTGCAAAATCTGGAGAAGCCAAAACTGTTTCTGTAATCATTGCAGGATCTCCCATAACCATATTGATTACTCCAGCAGGTAAACCAGCTTCTTCAAAAACTTCCATGATTACTTGTGCAGAATAGACCTGATGATCACTTGGTTTCCAAACAATGGTATTCCCCATTAGTGCAGGAGCAGCAGACAGGTTTCCTGCTATGGCTGTGAAATTAAAAGGACTTACCGCATAGACAAATCCCTCGAGTGGACGATAGCTCAAACGATTCCAAATTCCGTCGCCAGAGTTGGGTTGTTCTGCATAGATTTCTTCGGCAAATTGAACGTTGAAACGTAAAAAATCTATGAATTCACATGCAGCGTCAATTTCGGCTTGATGAATGGTTTTGGATTGGGCCAACATGGTCGTAGCATTTATTTTGGCACGATAGGGTCCTGCTAGTAAATCGGCGGCTTTTAAAAATATTGTTGCCCGTTGTTCAAATGAGAGTTGACTCCACGCTTTTCGCGCATTTAGTGCACTTTCAATTGCTTGGTTGATGTGTTTTTTCTCAGCCAAACTGTAGGTTCCTAATAGGTGTTGATGATCGTGTGGAGGATGCATTTCTGCCGTATTGCCACTTTCAACTTTTTCACCATTTATGGTCAAGGGGACATGGACTGTTTGCTTGTAAAGATTTTTGTAGGTAGCGAGAACTTCAGCGCGCTCTGGACTTCCAGGAGCGAAACTTTTAATGGGTTCGTTCACTGCTTTGGGACTTTTTGGAAAACTATTTAACATGGTTTAATTTTTCTCAAATAAAGAAAAAATAGTTCAATTAAGCGCAAAGGTTGCGGCCAAATTAAAGGAGGGAATTTCAACTTCAAATTCTTGTGCAGAAGAAAAATTCACCATCGTATAATATCCACTCATTGCGCCAATGGGTGATGTAAGCAGGCAATTGGATTGATAGGTATGCGCTTCTCCTGATTTAAGAATGGGCTTTTTACCAATAACTCCTGCACCTTCAACATAGTGCGGGCGACGATTGGATTCCATGATTTTCCAATGACGATTGGTCAATTGCACAACATCTTTACCTTGATTTTCAATGCGAACGGTATACCTAAAAGCGTAGTTGGGAACATTGTTTTTCATGAAAGTCCCTTCAAATTTTGTGCGTACGGAAACTTTAATTCCTCTGGTAACCTGTTGAAACATTTTTAGTTACTTAACTAATAGCAAGTTAATACAAAAATAAATACTACCGACAAACTAAGTTGAAATTGAATTTTATTTTTTTCACTAATTTTTCAACTCAAAAGACTGAACATTTCCCCAACCAACCAAGGCATCATAAAGTGAACCAATGGCACGGTGATACACAAGAATAAGGTAATTGTTCTCAGTCGAAGAATGGCTGCCCGATAGTTTGTCTTTTTCTAGTTTTCCGTTTATTCTAGTCACATATTTATAGTTATAAAACCCTTGCTTTAAATATAAAATACCTTCATAAACCTCTAAACTGGGGTTATAAATCATTTTATTTTCATCGTTGAGAGCGTAGTTATTGAATTTTCCATAAATGAAAATTTCCTCATCGTTCAAGCCATATTGTTTGGCAAGACTAAAGTAAACAATGCTGTAGTCAGCTTCTATGTCTGGGTTGGTGCCTTGAAAAGTTCTGATGGAAAAATCTCCATTGATATCGGGAAAATAGGTATAGGGTTCTCTCTCTCTAGGTACATCCAGGTATAGATAATGTTGATAAACTTCTTCACGATTAACATAACTGATGTTTGGGGTTGCTACTCGAATGTCTTTGGTGTCAAAATAAAGGAATTCATTTCCCCCTTTAAATTGTGTAAGGCTGTCGTATCGGTAAACATAGCTATTGCCGACATTAAATTGTGGTGGTGGTGTAAAAAAAGCAGTGTCCCATTGGTCGTTTTGAAGCAATAGCACATTGAGGTCTGTTTGTGGATTACGAACATTAAATCCAATGGGGGTGACTGTAAACTGTATGTTTTGATGACTATTGAAATTAGCGATATCTCTTGCTGGATATGCTCCCGCCTTAACTTGGACTTCCTCCTCGTATATGAGGAACTTTCTCGAAAATACAAGTTCATCATCTGCATTGTATACTTCTAACATATAATTTCCAGAAATCTTAAATTGGGTTCTTTCGTTCGGAAGAGTTAGAATATAATGTGTATAGCGTTGAAGTGTACCCAATGAACTTTGAAAGTTGTCAATGCGTAAATTATCGTATCCACCAAGAAATTGATTGGTGAAAAGCTCGCTGGGCGTCCAGTCTCGATTGTAATATTTTATACGGTAATAATAGTCATTGTCTTGCGCAAGAAGATCGTCAAAGCTAAGGGTGAAGGTTTCGTTTAACTTTACTAAGGGAAATTGGCCAGCATATTCTTGCCCTTTAAAGTAGATTGATTTGATGAAATCGACCTCATTTTGTTCCACAGCAACCTGTCCTTGAAGCCATAAAACAGTGAGTAACATCAAGTAGGTTAAATATTGAAATTTCATTCCCCAAAGATACGCAAAACTTTCTTCTTCGATTTAAGCTTATGCCCAAGCTCACCAAAGCTTAAACAGATTATCAAGAATGTTTATAAATAAGCAAAATTCATTTTAATAGGGCTTTCTATAGCAAGGATTAATTGCTAAATTTGCATGAATTTTAGAATTTAACTTATATAAAGATGTCCAAAGACATACGAATACGGAAAGGTTTTAATTTAAACCTTGAAGGTGAAGCCAACAAAATCTTGGTTGACACGCACCCTTCCAAGACATATGCACTCAAACCAGATGATTTTTTCTTTTCTACACCTAAGCTTCTTGTAAAAGAAGGGGAAAAGGTGCAAAAAGGGAGTCCTTTGTTTTTTTCAAAACAAAATCCACGTATCCATTTTGTGTCACCAGTTGGCGGTGAGGTAACAGCTATTGTTCGGGGTGCAAAAAGAAAAATTTTAGAAGTTGTTATTACACAAGATGATGCTCAGGGTTCTGTAAATCACGATATTCCTTCACTTGAATCAATAAATCAAGAGCAGGTAAAAGAAGTGTTGCTTAAAGCAGGAGCTTGGCCTTTTATTACTCAACGTCCCTATGGAACAATTGCACAGCCTGAAGATACGCCAAAAGCTATTTTCGTGTCTGCTTTTTCCACAGCTCCTCTAGATGTGGATTATGATTTTTTGTTAAAAAACAACAAGGCTGAATTCCAAAAAGGGATAGATGTATTGGCTAAAATTGCTGAGGTCACACTTACTGCCGATGCTAATTTTAAAGGCTTCTTTGAAAAAGTAGCAAATGCAAATATTGTTGGCATTAAAGGAGAACATCCTGCTGGAAATGTTGGTGTTCAAATACATCATATAAATCCAATCAATGCTGGTGACTGCGTTTGGGTTGTCAATCCTGAAGATGTAGCCAACATTGGTATGTTGTTTAGTACTGGCGAATTTTCGGCTCAGCGTACCGTAGCTGTTGTGGGATCATCCGTGAAAAATCCACAGTACTACAAAACAACTATTGGAGCATCTATTCATTCTTTGCTTCAAGGTGCTGAGATTAACGATGCCCAACCTAACCGATATATTAACGGTGATGTGCTTACTGGAGTGGCAACAGCTGTAGATAGTTATTTGGGATATTACAATAATTTGTTTTCTGTTATTCCTGAGGGAAATCATTTTCGCATGTTTGGATGGTTGCCTTTTGTGGATAATAAAATTCCAAGTATGTCCAAGACTTCACTCTCTTGGATTTTTGGAAAAAGAAAGGCTATTGTTGATACCAACTTGAACGGTGAAGAACGCGCTTTGGTAGTAACGGGAGAAATGGAAAAAGTATTTCCCATGGATATTTACCCCATGCAATTGATCAAAGCATGTATGATAGAAGATGTTGAACGTATGGAAGTGTTGGGGATCTATGAGGTAGTCCCGCAAGACTTTGCAATGATTGACTATTCGAGTACTTCCAAATTGGAAGCACAAGAGATAATTAGAAAAGGAGTTGAATTAATGATAAAAGAAGAAGGATAAATAACTAGCGTATGAATTTTTTAAGAAAATCACTCGACAACATCAAAAAGCCTTTTGGGAAAGGAGAAAAATACGAACGCTTTGCTCCGGCAATTAATGCATTCGATACTTTTTTATTTGTACCTAATCACACCACGCATAAAGGAGCGCACATCCGCGATGCTGTAGATTTAAAACGTACAATGGTAACCGTAATCATTGCATTACTTCCAGCATTGATCTACGGAATTTACAACACAGGCTATCAATACTTTATTCAAACTGGAGAAGCTTTTACCTTTTTGGACGCCTTTATCCATGGTTCATGGAAAATTCTTCCTATGATTGCCGTTTCCTACATTGTAGGGTTAACCATAGAATTTATTTTCGCGATTTATCGCGGCCACGAAGTAAATGAAGGTTATTTGGTAACTGGACTTTTAATTCCAATGATCATGCCGGTAGATATTCCTTTATGGATGGTCGCTATTTCTGTTGCCTTTGCCGTATTGATAGCCAAAGAAGCCTTTGGCGGAACAGGAATGAATATTCTTAATCCTGCTTTAACGGCTCGTGCCTTTGCCTTCTTTGCGTATCCAACCTATATGTCTGGAAACAAGGTGTGGGTTTCTGAAGCATCTAATATTGATGCGATTTCAGGAGAAACCATTCTTGGAAGTTTGGCTGCTGGAAATAATGTTAGCTACAGCTTTTTTGAAATGTTTCAAGGGGCAATTCCTGGTTCTATTGCCGAGACATCTACCCTTTGGGTTGCTGTGGGTGCATTCATCCTTATTTTCACAGGAGTTGGAAGTTGGCGAATTATTGTAGGTGGAATTGGAGGAGCTGCTATCATGGGTTTCTTGTTCAACCTTTGGGGGGCCAATGCCCTAATGAGTTTTGACTGGATGAATCACTTGGTAGTTGGAGGCTTTGCTTTTGGAATTGTCTTTATGGCAACGGACCCAGTTTCTGCCGCACAAACCAATCAGGGGAAATGGATTTATGGAATCTTGGTGGGAATATTTTGTATTCTTATTCGAGTCTTTAATCCAGCCTACCCAGAAGGGGTGATGTTAGCCATTCTCCTTATGAATGTTTTTGCACCAACCATTGACCACTATGTGGTTGAAGGAAACATTAAACGAAGAAAAAAACGTTGGGCTGCGGCACAACTTAAAACTGCCTAATCATGAATAGAGATAGCAATGGGTACACCTTTCTTTTTGCAACCTTAATGGTAATTGTAGTAGCTTCATCTTTAGCTTTCACTGCAACATCCTTAAAAAGCAAGCAAGACGAAAATGTGCGTAAAGAACAAATGCAGAATATTTTATCAACCATCGGAATCAAAACCGATAGGGATCAAGCAGAAGGTCTTTACAACAAATACATCAAAGAACAATTGTCCTTGGTAAAAGATGGAAGCATTGATGCATCAGTCAACGCATTTAAAATTAAACTAGCTACAGAAACGAAAAAGCCAATAGAGCAACAGCGTTTTCCCCTTTATATTGCTGAAGTAGATGAAGCCAAATACTACATTGTACCACTTCGGGGTGCTGGACTTTGGGATGCCATTTGGGGGTATATCGCTCTAGAAGACGATATGACTACCATCAAAGGAGCCGTATTTGATCACAAAGGTGAAACCGCTGGTTTGGGTGCTGAAATTACCCAGCAATGGTTTCAAGATCGCTTTTCTGGAGAAAAAATTTATGATGCTGAAGGTGTACTTGTAGGAATCAATGTTTCTAAAACCAATAATGATCCACAAGGCTTAGACAAAGAAGATCATGAAGTTGATGCCATATCTGGAGCGACCATTACTGGAGACGGAGTAACCGATATGATTAGTGAGCGCTTAGCACATTATACACCTTATTTCAAGCAGAATGCTACTACGGTTGTAAATCCAACGATTGATGCTACTGAAGCAGAACAAGCAATAGAAGAGGCTACAGAAGAAACTACTATCGCATACCAAAATTAAACTCATGGCGAAGGAAAATCAAACCAATCAAAAACCCACTTTATTCTTTGTGAATAAAGAAAAAGAAGCACTTTTCTCAAAAAAGAATCGCACCTTATTGTCCGATCCAATGGATGATAACAACCCAATTACCGTTCAAGTTCTTGGAATTTGTTCTGCATTGGCAATTACAGTTCAGCTTAAACCAGCTATTGTAATGAGTATCTCGGTGATGGCTGTAATGGCTGCATCGAATGTCATCATTTCATTGTTGCGGAATTTAATCCCGAACAGAATTCGAATTATTGTACAATTGGTTGTCGTTGCTGCAATGGTTGTTTTGGTGGATCAAATATTAAAAGCGTTTGCATACGATGTGTATAAGGAGCTATCCATTTTTATTGGATTAATCATTACCAACTGTATTGTGATGGGGCGTCTAGAGGCATTTGCCCTTGGAAATGGAGTGTGGAAATCTTTTCTTGATGGAATAGGGAATGCTGCAGGATATGGATTCATCCTTATCATTGTTGCCTTTTTTAGAGAACTCTTAGGTTCAGGAAAATTATTGGGCTACCAAGTTATTCCAGACGCTGCATATGCAATGGGCTATGAGAATAATGGACTAATGTTATTGTCGCCCATGGCATTGATCACAGTTGGGATCTTTATATGGATCCAACGTTCACGCAACCGTAAACTCATCGAAAAAAACTAAGGAATGGAAACATATGTAAATTTATTCGTCAAGAGCATTTTCATTGAAAATATGATTTTCGCTTACTTTTTAGGAATGTGTTCCTATCTAGCGGTTTCCAAAACAGTGAAAACAGCTGTTGGTCTAGGAGCTGCAGTAATTTTTGTTTTATCAATTACGGTACCGATTAACTTTTTACTAGATACTTATTTATTGAAACCTGGTGCTTTGGCATGGTTAGGAGGTGAATATGCTGATTTAGATTTAAGCTTTTTAAGTTTCATCATGTTCATCGCTGTAATTGCGTCAATGGTTCAGTTGGTTGAAATGATAGTGGAGAAATTTGCTCCAGCCCTTTATGGCGCGTTAGGAATTTTCTTGCCTTTGATTGCTGTTAACTGTGCAATCTTAGGTGGATCATTATTCATGCAGCAAAAAGATTTTGGAGGAGTAGGGGAGTCTGCCGTATATGGTTTCGGATCAGGAATTGGATGGTTTTTAGCCATTATTGCTATTGCAGCCATTCGCGAAAAAATCACCTATTCCAATGTGCCTGCTCCACTTCGTGGTTTAGGCATTACCTTTATCATTACAGGTTTAATGGCGATTGGTTTTATGAGTTTTATGGGAATTAAATTATAACGAAAGAAATGGATTATACAATTATTTTAGCGAGTGTGATTGTCTTTTTAGGCATCATCTTTTTGTTGGTAGGTATGTTGTTGGGAGCTAAAGCCAAATTGATGCCTTCTGGGCCAGTTTCTTTATTCATTAACGGCGGAACCAATGTTGAGGTTTCATCGGGAAGCACACTTTTAAATACTCTAGGAAACAACAAAATATTTTTGCCTTCTGCTTGTGGTGGAGGGGGTACTTGTATCCAGTGTAAATGTCAAGTTTTGGAAGGTGGAGGAGAAATCCTTCCTACTGAAAAACCACATTTTTCACGTAAAGAAATTGCCGAAGGCTGGCGTCTAGGGTGCCAAGTAAAGGTGAAAGAAAATATGGTTATCCAAGTTCCAGAAGAAGTTTTTGGAATTAAAAAATGGGAAGCTACAGTTTTGCGTAACTGGAATGTTGCCTCTTTTATCAAAGAATTTGTGGTAGAGCTTCCTGAAGAAATGGATTACAAAGCGGGTGGATACATTCAAATTGAAATTCCTGAATGTGAGGTCAGCTACAAAGACATGGATATCACTGCGCATCCAGAAGAGCACCCCGGAGAACCAGACAAGTTTAAATTAGAATGGGATAAATTTGGCCTTTGGTCATTGAACATGAAAAATCCAGAATCGGTAGAGCGTGCCTATTCCATGGCTTCCTATCCTGCTGAAGGAAGGGAAGTAATGTTGAATGTGCGTATTGCTACTCCACCATGGGACCGTGCCAAGAACGGATGGATGGATGTGAATCCTGGTATTGCTTCCTCTTATATTTTCTCCAAGAAGCCAGGAGACAAAGTAACCATCTCTGGCCCTTTTGGTGAATTTTTCATCAACGAATCCGATTCAGAAATGTTATACGTAGGTGGAGGTGCTGGAATGGCCCCCATGCGTTCCCATTTGTATGAATTGTTTAGAACCATCAAAACAGGTCGAAAAGTTACCTTCTGGTATGGTGGTCGTTCCAAAAGGGAATTATTTTACTTAGAACACTTTAGAGCTTTAGAGAAAGATTATCCTAATTTCAAATTCTATGTAGCCCTTTCAGAACCATCTGAAGAGGACAATTGGAAAGTAAAAGAAGGACTTGATGGTGAAGGTGACGGATTCAAAGGATTTGTTCACCAAGTGGTAATTGACAACTATTTGTCATCACACGAATCTCCAGAAGATATTGAAGTATATTTCTGTGGACCACCTCTAATGAATCAGGCTGTTGAGAAAATGGCTGATGACTTTGGAATTCCACCAGAAAATATTCGTTTCGACGACTTTGGTGGATAAACTGATTTAAAATGGGGCTTCGTATGTAGCCCCATTTTTTTTAAAACGACATAATGTTAAGCGAACAAGAATTACATAACCGCGCTATGGAAGTAGTCGGGAAGCAACTGGAGGAAGATGGCTTCGAATTCTTGACGGTTAATTCTGAATTAAAAAAATATCCTCAGTTTGTTTGTTTAAAGGAAAAGAAATTGCATTTCGTTATTGTTCGTGCTGTTGGGTATCCAAATAACCCTGTTGAATATGACGGAGTTTTTATGGAAAAAATACGTTCACACGCAGAAAAATTTGAGGCGCATGCCTACTATGCTGGTGTTGGTCTAGCCCATGCAGATGATTATGAATTACCTTTGTCAATAGACGCACCCTGTGCTATAAATTATCAAGGATTACAAGAAATAACACTTCATGGATAAGCGAATTTTCATTGGTATTGTATTGTGCTGGATGGCTTGCGAAAAACAAGCCGAAACCATCGTTCATCAGGGCTATGCTCTTGGCACATCCTATGGGGTGCAATATGCTCCAATCGATCATACCTATGCGCATGTACAAAAGGGAATTGATTCTCTTTTCTATATTATCAATGCATCTCTATCCACCTATCTTCCTGAATCAGCGATCTCAAAAATTAACAGAGGAGATTCTCTCATTAGTGTAGACGAACATTTTCAAAAGGTATATGCTCAAGCCAATCTAGTTTGGACAGCAACCAAAGGTTATTTTGATCCCACCATTGGTGCCTGGGCAAACGCCTATGGTTTTGGACCAGACAAAGCCCTGGTCAACATAAACGAGCAGCAGCGCGACAGTTTGATGCAGATTACGGGTTGGAAAAGAATTCAACTGACCTCCGACCTGCGTGTACGAAAAGAAAAAGCTGAAATCTATATTGATTTCAATGCGATTGCAAAAGGCTACACCGTAGATTTGATTGCCCATTATTTGTCCCAATTAGGGAGTCAACACCATTTGGTTGAAATTGGTGGTGAAATCGTTGCTAAAGGGGAAAGTCCTAAAACGGGAGAAGCATGGAAAATCGGGATAGACAGTCCAAACGAAATGGCTGAACGTTCCATCCAATCCATTCTTTCCTTAAGCAATGAAGCCCTAGCCACCTCTGGTAATTATCGGAAGTTTCGAATCGATGAAATAACTGGTGAAAAGTATGTGCATTCCATCAATCCCTTGACAGGAAAGCCTGTTCGTTCCAAGGTCTTAAGTGTTTCTGTAAAAGCCCCAAACTGTATGATTGCGGATGCCTATGCAACTGCTTTAATGGTGATGCCTTTTGCAGAAAGCAAGAAGCTAATTGAATCAAACGACTCCTTGTCTGCCTATTGGATTTTGAGTTCCGACGTGGGTATGGAAGAGGTTTTCTCTTCAAACTGGTAAGCACATTTTTTTGTTTTATCTGATTTTTTATATTTTTATATAGGCAAAGTCTTGATTTTATGTTCCCCAAAACCTAAAATCTTAACCTATGAGAAAAGCTATTTTTTTTAGTTTTGTTTTAACCTTAATTATTCATGCTGTACAAGGACAGATTAAGATAGGCGACAATGTTGAATCTATTTCGCCCTATGCTATTCTTGAGTTAGAAAGTGTACAAAAAGGTTTACTCATTCCACGTTTAACAACCCAAGAGCGAAACACTTATTTTGGCGAAGATGTTCCACCTGGTTTATTGATCTACAATACGGATACTCAAAAAATACAATACGTACGTTCACGTATTTCTGCTACAACCAAGAATGTAGAAACCTACTGGGATAACATATCCAATGAGCAAGTTTTATCGCAGAGTATTGGAGGGACGTCAACCGTTGAAAATCCCTTTAATGGAATGGTTTTTTATCATGAAAATGAACATGACTTATATGTCTATAATACTGCTTTGAAAGAATGGGTCTTGATTGCAGGAACAAATTTTTTATCTGAAGAAAGCCCTGTTTTTAATCAATTCATCCGTTATAGGAGATTAAATGGAGAAGAAGCACTTCTTGACTTGAGTTCACTATCCAACACGGATAGTCAAACAATACAGGTCTCTGCATTAAGTGGAAACAATACTTTGACCATTGCCATTAGTAACGGGAATACACAAACCATTGATTTATCTCCTTTGTCAGTAGTTCCCACGAATACCTATAGTCAAACAATACGAGTTTCAGCATTGAGTGGAAACAATACTTTGACCATTGCCATTAGTAATGGGAATACACAAACCATTGATTTATCTTCTTTGTCAGTTGTTCCCACGAATACCGATAGTCAAACAATACAGGTCTCTGCATTGAGTGGAAACAATACCTTAACCATTGCCATTAGTAACGGGAATACACAAACCATTGATTTATCTTCTTTGTCAGTTGTTCCCACGAATACCGATAGTCAAACAATACGAGTTTCAGCATTGAGTGGAAACAATACTTTGACCATTGCCATTAGTAATGGGAATACACAAACCATTGATTTATCTTCATTAGCGGCGGTTAATTTATTTGAAGTTAGTGGGAATGTAGTTCGGTCTTCTGTTGGCACCTCTTCTCATGATTTTGTTTTTGGATCAGATACTTTGGATAATCAAACGGGTGCTCAAGACGATGCTCGTTTCTTTTTTGATAAAAGCAAAGCTGCCTTTCGTGCGGGCTATGCGTCCGGCAGTTCTTGGAATGAAGCTAATATAGGAGAACGTTCTTTTGGAATGGGGTATAGAACCCAAGCATCGGGTGATCGAAGTATTGCAATGGGAAATGCCACAGAAGCACAGAGTTATGCGGCCACTGCTTTTGGTAGCTATAACACCATTGTTACTCCACTGAGCACAAACTCTTGGAATGAAAATGATCGTTTATTTGTGATTGGAAATGGTTCAAGTTTTTCGAAAAAATCTGATGCAATGGTAGTTTTAAAAAACGGCAATATTGGAATTGGAGATAGTACACCAACGGAAGGAACATTGGTTGTTTCGGGGACCATTGTAGCCTCAGGGAGTATTACTGCTTCAGCAAGTTTGACACCAGATTATGTTTTTGAATATTATTATACCGGGAAAAGTGATGAAAATCCTTCCTATCGCTTTCCAACGCTAATGCAAATTGAATACTATCTAAAGGCAAATCATCATTTACCAAATCTTCCAAACGCTGAGGAGGTTAAAACACAAGGTGGAATTATATTGAATAGGGCATTAGAACTTCAATTAGAGAAAATCGAGGAACTATATTTATATACCATCGAACAAGAAAAAAGAATTATTCATTTGGAAAAACGTTTAAATCAACTAATGTTACAGCTAAAGAATAAGAAGTGAGTACTCATTTTATTGCAATTGGTATTTTCTCACTTTTCGGCAATGCAAAACGCTTGCGTTCTTCGGTACTTAGGTGAGGTAAAAAATCAATTCCTTTAGTAGAAAAGCCAATATTATCTAGGCGACTGTAATAATCTGTTCCATAAACTCGAACATGGTCGTATTGCCCAAATACTTTTGTTCTTTCCTTGCGATCTATAATGCTGTCGTCTTCAAAAGTTGCTGTTCGATTTTCATCTAAAGGGACTTGAGCGACGAGTGTACCTCCTTTTTTAAGCACTCGGTACAATTCTGACATAGCTTTGAAGTCGTTAGGTATATGTTCTAAAACATGATTGCATAAAATCAAGTCATAGGAATTGTCCTTAAAAGGAAGGGCACAAATATCAGCTTTCACGTCGGCTAGAGGGGAATGGAGGTCGGTTGTGGTGTATTTCCAATGCGGAAAAGACTTGAATTTTTGATAAAAAACTTGTTCAGGGGCTACATGTAATACTTTTATAGAGTCACTTAAAAAAGAGGTTTCTCTCTCCAAATAAAGCCACAACAAACGGTGTCTTTCTAAGGAAAGTGTACCTGGACAAAGTGCATTTTCCCTTAAATTATCATATCCATAGGATAGAAATTTTCGGTAGGAACTACCGTCTATAGGATCGCTAAAACGACTTCCGCTGTAATAAAGTTTTATCAATGGACGAAACCAGATACTTAGTCGAATTAACCAAGGTCTAGGAAAGAGGTTTAACAACCATTTCATGCCGTTAGGGGGTGTTTACGAAAGGCGTTTTCTTCTTCGCTGGTAATACCAAGTGCCTCGTAGATGTAGTGGAAAGTAGATAATAATTCTGGGTTCCCATCAACCAAGGCAACGTTGTGTTCAAA